>ERZ1032895.207-NODE-207-length-12727-cov-4.793008_pt1 | contig 12727 bp, 16 predicted proteins | sample MGYA00516687_ERZ1032895 | MGnify/ENA primary metagenome ERZ1032895 (study PRJEB33719, sample SAMN04261600) | wastewater metagenome | biome: rural village; feature: latrine urine exit; material: soil | place: El Salvador | collected 2013-01-14 ... | reverse complement strand
ATTCGAGAAGACCTTTCGCTCGGTACGATCCGAACCATAGAACTTCCATCTCCACACAAGACCCGAGAAACCTTGAATCGTTAAAGAAGCCCCACTTCGGTCAACGAACAGATCACCAGTTAACTCCAACACTTCACCCCGATGGAATTTAATACTGAGTTGCCCATCGAGGATTTCCACGTCGGTGAAAAACAGCATGTTGTCATAGGGTCGGCCAAACCACCCATCTGGCAGAATCAACCCAACGGACGGATACTCATCGAAAAACAACGGAATTTGTTCTAATACAGTGTTCATTACATCATCCATCGTAGAGCTACGTCGAGGATAAGAACTTGATTTCAAAATAGTGTCGGCATCTGCACGGATGTGTCATGAGCGCGGCGAAGAGTCGATCTGGCCACAGGACTGAACCGCTTCGCGGTTAGCGCTCTAGCGATCATAGCGGTGGTTCCGTGCGTCGTCTTCGGTCTTATAAATCTCACCCCAGGCGAGAATACTTAGTGCTGACGGATCACTATCCCGACGATCGGCTTCGCAGATATAAACAAAAAATGGAAAGCTCGCAGGGCTCCAAATATCATCTCCGCCGAAACGATTCACGAGTTGGCCTGCTCTAGAGATTTCGGACACGGGCCCTCTTGGTTTTGACTAAACTTGAGGGTCATACCGAAAGTGAGACTGAGTAAGGAAATGTCGACTCCACGCCGTCGTTATACCCAGGAATTCAAAGATCAGTTGGTTCAAGAGATCATTGAATTTTCCAAACCGATTGCCGAGGTTGCTCGGGAATATGGGATCGCTGCCCAGTCATTGGGGAACTGGGTCAAAAAATACCGCGAAACTCGCGGGGATGAAGCTGGCGAAGATGCCATGACCAAGGGCACAACTGCCCGAGAACAAGCACTAGAACGCGAAGTCCAAGAGCTCAAAGCGGAGTTGTCGTTCGTAAAAAAAGCAGCAGCGTACTTCGCGAGGGATCCACAGTAGTGGCGAAGTACGAGTTCATTGAATCCCAGAAAGACAACTCGAATCCGTTGTGGACGATTGTGAACATGTGCGCGTGGTTGGGGGTGTCGCGGTCGGGGTATTATCATTGGCGGTCACGGCCCCGGTCGGCCACCGCGGCCCGCCGCCAAAAGCTCACTGATCGGATTTGGTTCTATTTCGAAGACTCTGATCAGACCTATGGGTATCGTCGGGTGCATGCTGATCTGGTGGCTGAAGGCACCCAAGTAAGCCCCGAGCTGGTCCGGCAGATTATGGCCGAAGAAAACATGATTGCCTGTCAGCCGCGTCCGTTTCGGGTCACCACCGACCCAGACGCCCAGGCTGCTGCGACCACACCAGACCTGGTGCAACGGGATTTCAGCGCCACCGCACCGGGCCAGAAATTTGTCGGCGACGTCACCTATATTCATACCTGGCAAGGATTCATGTACCTGGCCACCGTGATTGATTGCTACTCCAGAAAAATCGTGGGCTTCTCGATGGCCGATCATCTGCGCGCCGAATTAGTGGTGCAGGCCCTGGACAATGCTGCGGCCACTACAGTCATCCAACAGGATGCTATTTTCCACTCTGACAAGGGAGTACAATATTCATCTAAGGACTTCCAAGCCGCGTTAGCACGCCACGGGATGCGCGCCTCGATGGGACGCACCGGAGTGTGTTGGGACAATAGTTTAGCCGAGTCGTTTTTTGCAGCATTGAAAAACGAATGCGTCTACCGGACCGTATACCCCACCAAGACGCACGCCAAACGCGATGTATTCCGCTACATCGAAGCCTTCTACAACACTCGTAGACGTCACTCAGCGTTAGATTACCAACGGCCCGCTGAGGTCCACTATGGTGGACTCCAGCTTGCCACCGCCGCCTAAAGAAAACCCATCAACAAGGTGTCCGAAAAACGCAGGGCAGACCACTCACCGATCTGGGCCACCGTCATGTCTTGTTGCTCATAGAGTCTACGTGCAATAGACAATTGATCTTTCGTGAGTCGGGGTGGGCGGCCGCCGGTGCGGCCTCGGGCACGCGCCGCCGCCAGGCCGGCGTTGGTGCGTTCCCGAATCAAATCGCGTTCAAATTCCGCCAATGAGGCGAAGATATGGAAGACCAAGCGGCCTCCAGGCGAGGAAGTGTCGATATTTTCTTGCAAGGACCGGAACTCGATACCGCGTGTTTGAAGCTCAGACAGCTGATCGATGAGGTGTCGAATCGAACGGCCCAGCCGATCGAGTCGCCAGACCACCAGGGTGTCGCCGGGGCGTAGCTGATCCAGCAGCTTGTCGAGTTCCGGGCGCGACTGTAATGCGCCGGAGGCGGTATCGGTAAAAATCCGATAGCACCCTGCCGCAGTTAACGCATCGTGTTGTAGTCGAGCATCTTGGTCGCTAGTCGAGACCCGGGCGTACCCTAACGCGTGTGCCATGGCTCTACTGTAGCAATACTCGTGAAAGACGGGTGGAGCTGACACATAGAAACTGACACTGAGTTTTGCGACAAAAATGCTAAATCTGGACCGTTGATTTTATTGATGCCTATTTAAATAGGTGAGCTGACACGAGGCGTGTGTCAAAAAGGACCGTATCTGACGCATGTAGATTCGGCGGGTACTTGGACGTTCCGTTTTGTTGGTTGTATTTTTCTGCTTAGACTAGCTGTACTTCATCGGGGAGTGGATGTCTGGCCGTAATAAGGTCAGCTCCACTGGCGTCGGAACACTATCGAAGGGGTTGCTAGTGGCGGCTCACATGAACTCCAAGGATGACTACATTGGATTAGTGGATGTCAACGCCTTCTACGTCTCGGCCGAACGCGTTTTTGATCCCAGTCTGATTGACCGGCCCGTCGTCGTGTTGTCGAATAATGATGGCTGCTGTGTGTCACTGAGTAATGAAGCCAAAGCTCTGGGCATCCCCATGGGGTATCCGTGGTTCAAGCTTGAAGCGGGAGCTGAACGGATGGGGCTTGTGGCGCGATCGAGCAACTATGAGCTTTACGGTGACATGTCGGCTCGCGTGATGGGTATTTTGTCGCGGATGACGGCCTGGACCGAGGTGTATTCGATCGATGAGGCGTTCGTTGGGCTGCGCGGCACGCTGGCTCAGGTGCGGGCAGCCGGCGAAGAAATTAAACGAGAAATCTGGCGGCTGACCGGCCTGCCGGTGTGCGTGGGCATCGCCAAGACAAAGACCCTGGCCAAACTGGCTAATCATGCGGCCAAGAAGGTGCCGCAACTAGCCGGGGTCTGCGTGTGGGATCGGGTTCCTGAAGCCACTCGGGAAAACCTGCTGGCGCAGTTGCCGGTGGGCGAGGTGTGGGGAATTGGTCGGCGCATGGTCAAACGCCTCAATGCCCGGGGCATCATGAGTATCAAGGATTTTCGGGACGCCGATGAGTTTCGGATCCGTGAGAAGTTTTCGATCGTGCAGATGCGCACGCTGCTCGAGTTGCGCGGGATCCCGTGCATTCCAATGGAACAAGAGCGCGAAATGAAAGACCAGCTGTTATTTTCGCGCAGCTTCTCGGAGCCGATCACGGACCGGGAGCGCATGGAACAGGTCATGGCGATCTATGCGCAACGCGCGGCAACACGTTTGCATAAGCAGCATGCCGAGGCGAAAGTGGTCACCGCGTGGGCGATGACCAGTTCCTTCAACGAAGAACAATCGCATCAGCCCTCGGCCACCGTGTCATTGTCGTCGTATACGTCGGATCCGGTGGTGCTCACCAAAGCCGCCAAGCACCTGCTGTCGAAAATTATCCCCGGTACCCGGTATGCCAAAGCCGGCATCACGGTCACCGAACTTCGCCCGGTGGGGAGTCAACAGATGCTGGATGACTTCGCGTCCGAGCAAGAGTCTAAGCAGCTTGGAGCACTCTTAGAACAGGTCCGAAGTGAGCACGGCAGCAGCGCGATCGGTCTGGGTCGGGGCGGTCTTCGTGAGGGCCCTGCGTGGCAAATGCGCCGCGAGATGATGTCGCCGCGCTACACGACCCACTGGGATGAACTGCTCACCGTCCACGCGAAATAACGTCTCTCGACGTCCGCATCATCAGGTCGTGCAGTATAAACAGACTATGAGAAAAGTAGCGAATGACGTCGTCGATATGCAGGGTGCCTGGAAGATCCTTTTGCCCCTAGCGGCCTGCCTGCTGTTTCTAGGCTGGTTGGCGGTGGATCTTGCGCTTGGTGCGCTCCAGGCTACCGGTTGGTCTGCGGTACAAGCTTGGCTGAGCGCCGTCGTGATTGCCGGCCTGAGCGTGTTGTTTTTGTGGTTGCTGTTCGGGTTTGGTCGCCCATGGGTCCGGTATCTCCGGCAGCGCCGTCAAAGAACGCCGCCGGATGATCGTTAACGACGTCGTCGGAGCTTACTCGGCGGCGGGGATGGCCCGAGACGAAATGTAGAGGTCCTCGGGACGATAGCGTTGTTGAATCGCGTCGCTAAATTCTTCGCCCGGGATTTCGACGATCGATACTGATACGGCTTCTTGGTCTACACCAAAGGCCTCGACGTAGAACTGCTGCATTTTTTCGGCAATCTCGCGTTTGGTCTCGTCGTCGCGGCCCGGGTACATGCTGACGGCAATATGCGGCATACCTATCCTTCAAAAGCTCAGAACCTGTGGGAACATCTTCCAGGCTACGCTGTCTGGTCAAAGAACGTGGGCACACAGCCGTTCACGTCGTGTTCCGATACGATAAAACGCGAGCCCCGAGGGGCTGTCTTGGGTATGTTGAGCAGAACGATCAGGAGAATTATGGCAAACGTTATTGTGACCGGTGTTGATGGTAGCGAAACAGCAGCATCTGCTGCGCGCACGGCTGCAGAAACCGCGCAAGCTTTTGGGGCGTCCTTGCACGTGGTCTCCGCGTACGGCCCAGGGGAGCGCCGCACCCTAGCAGATGGTGTTGAGAAAGTTATCATCAACCTCGTCGAGGATGCTGAGCGCGCCGTCTCCCAAACCGCTGATGACCTGCGCAATGAGTTCCCAGATCTGACGATTACCACCATCGTCGCGCACGGCAACCCAGCCGATGTGCTGGTCGATGAGGCCGAAAAACTTGAGGCACGACTCATCGTAGTGGGCAATAAACGCGTCCAGGGCCCAGCCCGGATCCTCGGCAGCATTGCCCGCTCTGTGACAGTCAATGCCTCCTGCGATGTTTACGTGGCGAACACCCGCGTAAGCTAAAACGATTCTGGCCGGTGAGATCGCGGCACTGCAACTTTCGCAGGCTGCTAGTCACGAGGCGGTCCCCCTGTTAGGATCGAGCCACCGAACTCACCGGATGCGGTGACAAGCGACGTTTGCATCTACACCGCATCATCGCAGGGGGGATGGAGAGCTGTCGATGCGTAATACGTTTCTTGAAGACTTTGGTGTGCTGGTCGGTCATTGGCAAATGACGCTCTCCGACGCGTGGTTTCGCGTGTATTCAACATGACATTCGACGGCTCGACGTGGAAGCTGTGGCGAGACGACCCGGACTTCCATTAACGCTTTCTCGCCGACGTGCACGATAACGAGATTGCGGGCCGTTGAGAGGCGTGTCTGAACCGGTCTTCTGTTCTCCTGATGCCCACAGAGTTTATAGAGTGAGGACAAGAACACGACCCAAAATCCCCGGTCAAAGGAGCCTCGAATGGTCCAGCTGGACGACGGACACCTGCCTCAATACCTTGATGCCTTAGGTCTCGAAGGCGTCATCGACCTACACGTGCACTTCATGCCTGATCGCGTGCAACAAAAAGTCTGGGGCTTCTTCGATCGGCTCCCCGATATGGGAGAACCTGCCTGGCCCATTGCCTACCGCCACCCCGAGGCACAACGGGTGCAGATCCTGCGAGATCTGGGGGTCAAGGCGTTCAGCACCCTAAATTATGCGCACCGACCCGGGATGGCTGAGTTCCTCAATGACTACTCCAAACAGTTTGCTGGCACCTACGATGACGCGATCCACTCGGCCACCTTCTTTCCTGAGCCGGGCGTGAACGAGATGGTTGAACAAGTGCTGGACGACGGCGCGCAGATTTTCAAAGTGCATGTGCAAGTCGGCGCATTCTCCGCATTAGATCCGATGTTAACGTCGTCGTGGGAGTTGATCGCTCAGGCTGGGGTGCCCGTGGTGATCCATTGTGGGTCGGGCCCACACGGCGGTGAATTTACCGGCCCGGCGCCGATTGTTGAACTGGTCGAACGTCACCCGGAATTGGTGTTGATTATCGCGCATCTGGGCATGCCGGAATACCAGGAGTTCGCGACCTTAGCCAAACAGGCGCCACATGTGTACCTGGATACGACCATGGCCGGCACAGATTATGCACAACGCCATTTCGAACCGCTGCCGGAGAACTACGGGGAGATCATGGCGGAGCTGGCCGATAAGGTGGTCCTGGGAACCGACTTTCCCACGATTCCTTATAGCTACAGCCATCAGATCGAAGTGTTGCACAACTGGGGTCTGGGCGATGAGTGGATGCGCAAGGTGCTCTGGCATAACCCCGCCCGGCTGCTCGACCGCGCCTAAGCGTTTCTCTGCGAATGAAGAGCCTATCCTTTTATCGCTTCTTAAGGGTAATATCGCTCTATGGCGATCAATCAGGGTGAACTCGACGACGTAGCCACCGAGGCTTATGCGCATCTGTTCCAGGCGTTTGCCGAACCAAAACGCTTAGCAATCTTGCAACACCTGGCCACGGGTGCCCATCGCGTACGCGACCTCGTCGATCACCTGGATCTGGCCCAGTCGACGGTCAGTAAGCACCTGAGCTTTCTAGTCGAATGCGGTTTGATCACGGCCCGCCCGCAAGGTAGAGCAACCTGGTATGCGCTGGCAGAACCTGAGCTGTTAAAAACGTTGATCGCCGTCGCAGAAAAAATGTTAGCGGCCACCGGGAAAAGTGCGCAGTTATGTGAGCATCTGCGCACCGGGGCAGACATGTCGGTTTTGGAGAAGAAGTAAGTATGGGTTCGGGTCATCATCACGGGCCGTCGGCGGCAGAAACCGGGCAATCACCGGATTTCCGTAAGAAACTGTGGATCGCTTTTGGTATTACGGCATGCATCGTGGTCGTTCAGCTCGTCGGAACGATCCTGACCGGCAGTCTGGCACTGCTGACAGATACAGTCCATGCATTGACTGATGCTTCCGGTCTGCTCGTGGCACTCATTGCCGCGACGCTGCTGCTCAAGCCGCCCACGGCGAAGCGCACCTGGGGCTTCCGGCGCATCGAAGTCATTGCTGCGCTCGGGCAGGCTACTTTGTTATTAGCCGTCGGCGTGTATGCGGCGATCGAGGGGATTCGTCGACTCATCGACCCACCCGAAGTGCCAGCGGTAGAACTATTAGTCTTCGGGGTGCTCGGGTTGACCGCCAACATCATTGCCCTCACCGTGCTGGCCTCCAGCCGGGGCGCGAACTTCAACATGCGGGCCGCATTTCTCGAAGTGCTCAATGACGCACTCGGGTCACTGGGTGTCATCGTTGCCGCCATTATTATGGCCACGACCGGATTCCTCCAGGCCGATGCGATCGCCAGCTTATTCATCGTGGCGCTCATCGTGCCGCGGGCGTATTTGCTGATGCGGGAAACCCTGAGTGTGTTGATGGAATTCACGCCTAAAGGCCTTGATCTGAATGCAGTTCGCCAACACATCATGGAATTGGATCACGTGATCGACGTCCACGATCTGCATGCTTCGACCGTGGCAACCGGCCTGCCCGTCCTGACCGCCCATATTGTCGTCGAGGACAACTGCTTCACGAGCGGACATGTCGCGCAGCAGCTTAAAGCAGTGCAGCAATGCGTCAGCGAGCACTTTGAGGTGGCCATCCACCATTCAACGTTCCAAATTGAAACCGCTGAAATCGCCGCGCAGGAACCAGCGGTTTTGCACCACAATTAGCGAATAAGCGCTCTTAGTCTTCGCGTTTGACTAATGAGAGCTCGAATTCCAGGGTGATTTTTTCACTCACCAACACCCCGCCGGAATCCAGCGGGGTGTTCCACTCCAAGCCCCACTCGCGACGGTCAATGCGCCGCGTGCCCTCCAGTCCGGCGCGATGCGAACCAAAGGGTCGCGCTCTAAGCTGCGTAGCTGCAAGGGCATCGTAATCGGACGGGTGATATCGCGGATGGTGAGTTCACCGACGACGACGTAGTTATTCTCTTCGATCTCATCCACGCTGGTGGCAGTAAAGACCATTTCGGGATGGTGCTCGACGTCAAAGAAATCGGCACTGCGCAGGTGTTCGTCGCGCTGATCGTTGCGGGTGTCGACGCTGGCCAGCTGGACTCGAATCTCGATTTCCGAGCCCGCTGGATCTTCTGGGTTGATGATCGCGTAGCCTGCGATGTCATTGAATGCGCCGCGGACTTTCGTGACCATCGCATGACGGGCAGAAAAGCCGATGCGAGTGTGATTAGGGTCGATATCCCAGGTGCCGGCTAGCTCAGAGTTGCTTGGCGTAATGAGAATCCTTTGAAAGGGAACGTGGGCTATGCGGCCAGTATTTCCACCTCATTGTGGCTGCACTGGGTGAATGTGGTTTCAGCAGTCGACACCGCGGGTGGGCGATGGGAACATAGGAAGTATCGGCGGTGCGGGGCACTTCGCCTTTCGAAACCAAAGCCGCTGTGTCACTGTGTGGGGAGTTCACATGCGCTACTTATTGTCATGGCACATCCGTGAAGCGGAGCTACGCGATCGCAGCCCAGCATGGCGCGAAGAAGTGGTCGCATTTCTCGCCCGCTTTGAAGACGAACTGTTCGAACGCTCCGAGCTTGATTGGGTCGAAGTGCTCGACCCGGAATCGCACGCGGTGATCGTGGGTCCCGGGGCGGAAGTGCGCCGTGGATTCTATAATGAAGGCGGCAAACCCTCTGCCAGGGTCTGGGGAATTAGAGTCGCAGACCGTGAGCGGGCGCTCGAGGTCGCCGCAACCCTGGCGGGACAGCTCGATACCTGGATCGAGGTCCGAGAGTGCTTGCCAGGGGCACAGCGACCTTAGAAATTGAATGGTTACTGGGATTAGTCCCAATCTTCGTCGAGCTCTGCGTCATCCACGATGAAGTGCTCTTCATCGATGTATTCGTCTTCGGTGGGCTCAGCGGCTTCGCCGATGATGGTCGACTCATTATCGGTCTGAACCAGAATCGGGTCGCGCTTACGTAGCGGGTCGTGTTTTTCGAGTGTTTCGGGGTCATCTGAGGAGCCTTCTTCAGGCGGTTGGCCGTCTCGACCATCCAGCGGCTCTTCGAGATCCAGCTCATCGTCGTCGTGATAGTTCTCGGGATCAAATTCAGTCATCACGCGAATCCTCTCGTGTCCTAGCTGCGGTCACCGTTGGTAATTGTCACTGTACTGCTCCCATTTCTTGGAAAGAAACAGTGCATTCGCGACGAAGATTTCTACCGCTGCAACCCGCCGTAAAACCCTCGCTTTACAGTCGACAATCGGAAAAGAGCAGCGCTGTGAACGGGCGGTCGTACAGATGCGCGCGGGCTGACTGCAAACATCCCCGAAAAGACCTTGCATGTTCATTGGTTAGTTAGTAGAGTAATGAACCAGCGAAGCAGTGAGCTCGCGGAGCTATTTCACACACGTGGAAGGTGAGTCCCATGGATGATGGTCGTCCACTGTTCATTCAGATTGCAGAACACATCGAAGCGTCGATTCTCGACGGTTCGTTGGCGGAGGATGAACAGGCCCCATCAACTAATGAACTCGCAGCATTTCACCGCGTCAATCCGGCCACCGCCGGCAAGGGTCTCAATCTTTTGGTGGATCGAGGCATCCTGACTAAACGGCGCGGCCTTGGAACCTTCGTTGCACCGGGCGCACAACAAATCGTTCGCAATGAAAGAGTCGAGCAGTTCGCGCAGCGCTACGTCGACCCCCTGCTGACCGAAGCACGGGCAATTGGACTCGAAACCGAAGCGGTGTTAGCGATGATTCGCGACCGCGATGCTTCCTAACCTAGGAGAAATCATGACCACCCCGACTACGGATACCAGTGTCAGGGCAATCGAAGCGCAAGGCCTGACGCGCCGTTTCAAAGACACCGTTGCCCTGGACAATGTCACCCTGAACTTTGAAAAAGACAAGATTCACGGTCTGCTGGGGCGCAATGGTGCTGGCAAAACCACACTGATGTCGGTAATGACCGCGCAAGATTGGCCATCATCCGGCACGGTCCGGGTCTTCGGGCAAGTGCCCCACGAAAACGAACAGATCCTGCCCAATATTTGCTTCGTGCGCGAAGAGCAACGCTATCCCGAAGACGCCCTCGCAAAACACGCGTTCCGGGCCGCACAGGAAGCATTTGAACACTGGGACGAAGACTTCGCGCAACAGCTGATCGAAGAATTCCGGGACCCGAAGAAAACCACGATCAAAAAGATGTCGCGCGGGCAAAAATCCGCCGTCGGAGTGATCATTGGGTTAGCCTCTCGGGCGCCACTGACGGTTTTTGATGAACCCTATATGGGCCTCGACGCGGTAGCTCGCCAGTTATTCTACGACCGGTTGCTGCAAGACTACTCGGAACATCCACGAACCGTCGTCGTCTCCTCGCACTTGATCGATGAGATCTCCCACCTGTTAGAGCATGTCGTCGTCATCGACCAGGGCAAGATCATGGTGGACGAATCCGCAGAGGAACTCGCCGAGCGCGCCGTAACCGTTGTTGGCCGCGCCGACTCGGTAGCGCAAGTGGTCGGGAACCGCGAGGTATTAGACCGTGAAGATCTCGGCCGCATCGCCCGGGTCACCGTGTTGGGCAAACTCAACGCCGAAGAACGCCGCCTGGTCAACGAGCTCGATCTTGACCTCATCCCAGTTTCCCTACAACAGCTCATTGTGCACATGACACGCAAAAACGGGCAGACCAATACCGCATCGGAGGGTTTCTGATGACTACCACAACACCACAACAAACACTGCCGCACCGGTCCAGTTTCGCCCGGGTGCCAGCGGTTTTCCGCCTGCAGTTCGCGGTCCGGTACTCGTTCATCTGGCTGCCGATATTTATTTTCGCCCTGGCATGGGTGCTTGGCATCGGGATCGGCTTCTTTGTGGATTCTCAAATGCCCGATCGCATCCCCGCCGAAGACCCGATCTTCTCCACGGGTGCAGCCCAGGCAACCATCTGGTACCTGGCGTTTATGGCCGGGTACACCGGATCGCACACCTTCCCGTTCTCGCTCGCGCTGAGCTACAGCCGTCGGGTCTATTTGCTCGGCACCTACCTGGCGTTCCTGGTGGTCGCCGCCGGTTATGGTATCGCCGCAATGCTGGCGTACTACATCGAACGGATCACGGACGGCTTCGGACGCCACATCTACGTGTTCGGTCCGCCATCCTTTGAAAACCTCGGGGGTGGGTTCGGCGTCGGCACGTTTGCAACAGTCCTCGTCCTGTTCTTCATGTGCTTTGGCTTCTTCTGGGCCATCCTATATCGCAGGGTGACCATCCCGATCCTGTGGACCGTGATCATCGGTGTGATCGTTGCGATCCTTGGCACCGTCGTGATCATTACCTTCAACGACTGGTGGCTCAACATCGGCATGTGGCTCACCGATCAGAACGCATTCACCCTGGCCGGTTGGGGCTTTCTAGCCGTCATTGTGCTGGGCGTCATCAACTACCTGCTCATCCGCAAAGCCACCGCTGGCTAATGCGATATTCCAACGACGACGTCGGTCCCTCACCGCCAGGAGCCGGCGTCATCGGTATTTCTACAGAATCGATGACAGGAAACTCTGGGTTCGTTCTTGTTGCGGGTTGTCGAGCACCTGCGACGGTGGGCCGGCCTCAACCACGACCCCGCCGTCCATGAAGGCCACCGTATCGGCGACCTCTCGGGCAAAGCCCATTTCGTGGGTGACCACCAGCATGGTCATTCCATCGGTGGCCAACTGCTTCATGGCCCGCAGGACGTCACCGACCAGTTCGGGATCCAGTGCGGAGGTCGGTTCATCAAATAACATGAGTTTGGGTCGCATCGCCACGGCCCGGGCAATGGCCACGCGTTGTTGCTGACCACCCGATAACTGGGCCGGATAGTTCTGTTCTTTGCCGGCCAGACCTACCGAGGCGAGCAGCTCGCGGGCGCGCTGGGTCGCCGAGGTCACCGACTCACCGTTGACCTGCACCGGTGCTTCGATAATGTTCTCCAGCGCCGTGCGGTGTGGGAACAGGTTGAACTGTTGGAACACCATGCCGATTTCGGCGCGCTGTCGGGCGGCTTCCTTGGCCGAAATTTCATACAGCTCGCCGTTCTTTTCGCGATAACCGATGAGCTCGCCGTCGACATAGATGCGGCCGGCCGTGATTTTTTCTAGGTGATTCACACACCGCAGCATCGTGGATTTGCCTGAACCGGACGGCCCGATGAGACACGCCACCTCACCGGGGTGGACTCGCAGGTCGATGCCTTTGAGCACCTCGACTTGACCAAAAGACTTGTGCACCTGTTGGGCATCAATCATCGGGACAGTAGTTGCTGGTTGGCTCATCGGTTCCCCTTCTCATCCACCACGGTCACATTGCCGCCGGAGCTTCCTTCAGCATCGGTCAACGCTGCCAACTGTTTGGGAGTCAGTTCGCGGGTGACGCCACGATCATAGTATTTCTCCAGGTAATGCTGTCCGACCATCAGCACGGAGGTCACCGCCAGGTACCAGGTGGCGGCAACCAACAACATTGGCACGGG
>ERZ1032895.206-NODE-206-length-12770-cov-5.545497_pt1 | contig 12770 bp, 10 predicted proteins | sample MGYA00516687_ERZ1032895 | MGnify/ENA primary metagenome ERZ1032895 (study PRJEB33719, sample SAMN04261600) | wastewater metagenome | biome: rural village; feature: latrine urine exit; material: soil | place: El Salvador | collected 2013-01-14 ... | reverse complement strand
GTCACGGTCTTCGGGTGTGGTGGTGCGTATCGACAGGCGCAGGGTGGCGGTGTGTGCGACCACGTTGCCGGCCTGGCCCGCCTGGAATGCACCGACGGTCACAACCGCAAATTCGCCGGGTTTCGTCTCGCGTGACACGATCGTCTGAAGCCGCATCACAATGGAAGAAGCTAGAACCACCGGGTCGATAGCGTTATGCGGCATCGAACCGTGGGCGCCACGCCCATACACCGTGATTTTCAAAGAGTCCCCGGCAGATAACACCGGTCCGGCACTGGTGCCAATCGTGCCAGCTTCCGTCGGCATCACATGCTGAGCCAGTGCGACATCAGGCTTCGGAATCTTCTCGACGAGGCCGTCGTCCACCAGCGCCTGTGCACCCTGCGCGGTCTCTTCGCCAGGTTGGAACACCCCGATATAGGTTCCAGACCAGGTGTCTTTATTCGTAGCCAATAACTCGAGTGCACCCAAGAGCGTGACGACGTGCATGTCATGTCCACAAGCATGCATCGCACCATCGACTTGTGACGCGTAGTCTAACCCGGTCTGTTCCTCCACCGGCAGGGCATCGGTATCGGCCCGAGCCAATACGGTCGGACCGGTACCGTTGCGAAGAATTGCGACGACGCCGGTCCCTCCAATACGCTGCACTTCGAGCCCTAGGTGAGCCAGTTCAGCTTCAATCCGTTCAGCAGTTTTGTGTTCCTGCATGCTCAGCTCGGGTTGCTGATGCAATTGGCGATATACCTCGCGGAGTCGGGTGAGTAAATCATCGATATTTTCTAAAAACTGTACTGACACTACAACCTCCCACGTGGGCATCCGATCCTATCCGGACGAGGCCATATCAATCGGCCGATCGTTTGACCAGGCCAGTCTGACGACCTCGTACGAATTATCCTCAGTATAGAAACGAGCTACAACAAAAGCAGGACGTGGTGAGCGACAATATGCGCTGAGAGCTGGACTGACGTTCAATGACCAAAGACTTCAAATGCTCCACGGGCCAGATGCGCCAGTTCAGGATCGTTGGAAAAATCGAAGGAGAAGGCAACGCTAAGGTAGGTGTGTGACCTCACCTCCATCTCCTGCTGCGACGTCGACGACGCGACCGCCGGTAGCGGTCTCGTTAGCCGCTTTTACTTCAAGCGTGGACCGATTCGGGGTTTCACCGCTGTTGGTGATTTTGGCGATGGACTTCGATGTTCCACTCGGTGCCGCGGTGACGGTCGCTTCGGTCTACTTTTTTACGTATGGACTCAGCCAACCGCTGTGGGGAATGCTGTCCGATAGATTCGGACGGTTGACCATCATGCGGGTGGCGTTGACGGGGGCGCTGCTTAGCGGAATAAGTTCTGTCTTTGCGCCGAACCTGATGCTGCTTACGAGTGCTCGGGCACTGACTGGTGCTTTCTTTGGTGCGATCGTGCCGGCAGCTATTACTTATGTTGGGGATACCACCGCGTTGCGAAATCGGCAGTCAGCCCTATCCGATTTGATGGCGGCTATCGCGGTCGGAACGGCCTTAGCCACAGCAGCCGCAGGCATATTAGGCCAGGCCTTCAGCTGGAGGATGGTCTTTGCCCTGTCAGCTACGTTGACGCTGGCCAGCCTCATACCGTTATTCCGTCTGACCGAGCCCATTCGCGACCAGCGCACCGGTGTACTTGTCGCGTTGAAACTGTTTTTCAACGAAAAATGGGCCGGCTTCGTCGTATGCCTAGCATTTGTTGAAGGCGGTTTGGTGCTCGGGATTCTCACGCTGCTGGCCCCCGCATTGGAAGCCCAAGGTGTCGAAACAAGTCTGGCTGGCCTGTCGGTTGCCGCCTACGGGGTGGCGACGCTGGTCTTCTCCCGGCTGGTTCGTCCGATAACCGCCAGACTCACGGGTCCGCGAGTGTTGCTGGTTGGCGGCACCAGTTTGATCTTCGGGTTAGGTGTGGTGGCTGTGCATCTTTCTGTGCTCACCGTCGTGATCGCAGCTCTCTTACTTGGTGGGACCTGGGCATTCATGCATACCGGGCTGCAATCCTGGGCGACTCAAGTGATCCCAGACGCCCGAGGGATGCTGGTGGCCTGCTTCGCCGGCGCGCTCTTTGCTGGAAGCGCTGTGAGTTCCGCAGTGGCAGGTACCCTGGCCGATGCCGGACGGTGGACGGTGATCTTTGGCACCGGCGCCGGACTCGCGGTGCTCCTTACTCTCGTCGCCGTCTGGGGATTGACACGATACGAGGCCACACATTGATGAGAGACACGAAACGCATTGCACCAGGGTATCTAGCGCTGAAACAGTGCCCGTTACGGATGAACGCTTGGTATGTATGTCAGGTGGTTCGTACCTACCGACCGAACCGAGAATTGGAGCGGCCCAATGATTTCCCCCAGTACCGGGGAACGCGTAGCGTGGAGGGTGTCATACCTGTGCTGCAGGTTCGTTCGATGAAGAATAATTGAGGTTTGAAGATGACACAGGATGCAGGATTCCCCGAACAGACCCATCTGATTGAAAAGCTTGCGACCGCCACGGACGGCGAAGAAACCACCAATGAACAAGTTGTTGATGTCATCAATGCATTCCTCAACTCGCAAGTAGTGTTTCCGTCTGTAGATAAAGCTGGTGAAGACGGCTCCGTGAGCCCGCTGATGCTGCAGGACACTGACGGCAACCCCGTCATGCCGTTGTTCACCTCGCCCGACAATATTCCTGACGACTTTACTGAAGCAGCCCCACACGTCAGCGTGGTCCCTGGTTCGGCAATTATTCAGTCGGTCACCGATGCTGGTATCGTTATCGATTTCGGCACGCCACGTCAGTTTGGCTTAGGCAAAGACCAGGTTGCTGCCGTACGAGAAGAAATTATTTCGCAACTCGGCCAGGCCTAGACACCAAACCGTAGAGCATCATGGCAAGGGCTGCGGCGCATCATCTCCATGCGCTGCAGCCGTTTGTTGTGTGATGTCTCGAGTTGTTCAAGACCTCGATTAGATATGCGTTTCGATGTCAGCTTGCTCGCGAAGCTCATCGAGGAGTCCTGAAATGGCCTCATTTTCCCTTTGCATGGTTGCTTGCTCGGTGAGCTGCGGTTCCATCTCTTCAAACGATGGGGCCTCGTGCGCCTGATCTTCTTCCAGCTGTTCGTTCATCGCTTCCAGCTGCTCAACCTGCTGATCGTACATTTCTTGCAGCTCGTCATCGGTTGGCTCTTTGACATCTAGGTCCTCAACGACCTGCTGGATCAGTACCTCTTTATGGAGGTCCTCCCGGATGCGCTCTTGGCTCAGGCCTTGAGCCTCGAGCTCTTCCATCAGCGCATCGCGTGATTCGAGGCCGTTTTCCTCTGCCATCGTGGCTAAGAGATCGTCAACGTCGTCTTCAGACGCGCTAAACCCTTGATCTTCGGCTTCCATCGTGAGTAACTCGGAGTTGATCATCATGTCCAAGGCCTGAGATTTCAGCTCATCCTGGTTCGGCTCTTGGCCGGTCATCTGCGCCTGCATCGTCAGCTGCTGGAATTGGGCGTCGTAGCTTTCGGCAAAAGCATCTCCAGAAATCTCCTGCCCATTGACCACAGCAACAACATCCGGAATGTTTTCCAGCTCAGGTTCAGGCATCGCCTGCTCACCCTGCTGGTTTTGTTCGGTCTCCTCCGCTGCTGCTTCGTCCCCATCTGCGCCACATGCGGCCAGGCTGAAGGCAGCTAGTACTGCAGCAATACTCAGGAGTAATTTCTTGGGCATAAAACTGCCCCTTCCATCGGTTTTGTGCTTTTGTGTCCCGGCGAGATTAGCAGCAACAACTGTAAATGACACTCAGCTCACACCCAGGAGATTCCCAGTAGTTCCGGGACGGTTCTGACAGAGCAACGCGTTGTGAAAACCCTGTATTCTCACTATGCTCAAGACTGTGAGCTGCTTCACAGGGTGCTTTGTGGTCGGGCGGCTCCCGGGCAGTTAGTGCAACAAAGGAAAGCTCCATGGCGCCATCCAGCCACCACGTTCCAGCTTCCACCTCTTTACAACATCTTCTCAACCGCGCCGAAAATCCGGTCGAATACATGCGAAATGCCCCTACCGGCGCCTATATCTACCCCGTGGTCGCCTCGGAATTCACCAACTGGCGGGATGAAGTCCAAGCGTGGCGTCGAAGCGCGGTGATGTTCGACCAGACACACCATATGGACAACCTGATCCTCACGGGTCCTGACGCCAAGAAACTCCTGTCCTATACAGCGATCAACTCACTAGAAAATTTCCCGGTCAACCGCGCAAAACAATTCGTTGCGGTGACACCCGCCGGATATGTCATCGGCGACGGAATTTTGTTTCACGAAGAGCCTGAACAATACACCTACGTAGGTCGCGCACCGGTCACCAACTGGTTGTTATTTCACGCCGAATACGGAAACTACGACGTCGAACTGCTCGTCGACCGTCGCTCGCCTTCGCGCCCCATGGGCAAAGCGGTGCATCGACACTACTGGCGCCTCCAGATCCAAGGCCCGCGAGCCTGGGAGGTGATCGAGCGCCTCAACGGCGGCCCGGTCGAGCAGCTGAAATTTTTTCATCTGAGCACCTTGAAGATCGGAGAGCTAACGGTCCGCACGTTGCGTCACGGCATGGCTGGTGCAGCCGGTTTAGAACTCTGGGGCCCGTATCAGCATTACGACGACGTACGCGAAGCCGTCATGCAGGCCGGCGAGGATTTCGGATTACTGGCGGTCGGAGCGCGAGCCTATTCTTCCAATACTTTAGAGTCCGGTTGGATCCCGTCCCCCTTGCCGGCCATCTATACCGGAGATGGCATGCTCGCAGACTATCGCGCCTGGCTGGGGGCCGATTCTTATGAAGCCAACAACACAATTGCCGGTTCGTCTGTATCCGAAAACGTCGAGGACTACTACACCACCCCCTGGGAACTGGGGTACGGCAATTTCATCCGATACGATCACGATTTCATTGGTGACCGAGCCTTGCAGGCCATGGATCCTCTACTCCAACGCCGCAAGGTCACGCTCGCCTGGGATGACGAGGATATGGTGCGGATTCACGCCTCGATGTATGACAAGACTGCGGTGCCATATAAGTTCTTTGACCTACCCAATGCGAACTACGGTGCATCGAATTTCGATGCAGTCATAGATGACACGGGCGCCGTCGTCGGGCTTTCGATGTTCACCGGCTACTCAGCCAATGAACGCACCGCACTGTCACTGGCCGTGGTCAATCCCGATATTCCCCCGGGTGCTCGCCTGAAGGTGATCTGGGGCGAACCCAACGGCGGTAGCCGGAAAACCACCGTAGAACACCACCAACAAATTCAAGTCGGAGTCACCGTGGCTCCGGTGCCCTATTCCAGAGCAGTCCGGGATACCTATGAAGGCGCATGGCGTAAGAAGGGACAAGTGTAGCGACCATGAAAACCAAAATCCTCCACACTCAGCTGTACTATGGCGGCCGATATTATGACGCCAGCCATAGTTTTGACACTGAGCATGTCATGGAAATCCGCAACCCTGCGCGGCCATCCCAGATCGTGGGACTGGCTGCCGCAGCCACCCATGAACAAGCCCGCCAGGCGGTTGCCGCAGCCAAGCAGGCATTTCCAGACTGGGCAGCAACCAGTCCGCAGCGCCGTGCCGACCTGTTGCGGGCCGCAGCAGCCACGGTGATGGAAAATTCCGAAGCGGAAGCTCGCCTACTGTCCGAGGAAAACGGCAAGGTCATCGGCGAATCCACGTTTGACCTGATGGGCTTGGTACAACGCACCGAACTGGCCTGCGATCTGGTAGATCGGGTGGACGACGTTGAAACCCTGCCCGGCCCGCCCACCGAAACGCTCGTGTCGTTCAAACCAATGGGTGTGGTTACCATTATCGTGCCCTTTAACTGGCCGATCGCGATCCTTGGCGCCTCGATGCCATATGCCCTCATGGCCGGGAATACCGTCGTGGTCAAACCACCGCCGAGTGCGCCTTTGGCTATTACTCGTGCGGTGCAACGCTATGCTGAAAAATTCCCACCCGGCGTGCTGAACGTCGTCACTGGTGAAGACGCCGAGATCGGCTCTGCCCTCGTTTCGAATAAAAACGTCGCCAAAGTCTGTTTCACTGGCTCAATTCAGGGTGGCAAACGCATCATGACCATGGCCGCTGAAACCATGACCAGCGTGTTGCTGGAACTCGGCGGCAATGACGCGGCACTGATCCTCGAGGACGCCGAATTCACCCAGGACAATATGGATGGGTTATTTGCTGGCATCTTTGGTTCCACCGGCCAGATCTGTATGAACGCCAAGCGTCTCTACGTGCATCATTCCAAGAAACAAGAGCTCATCGATGAGCTAACCAAACGCCTCGAAACAGTCAAGCTCGGTCCCGCCTCTGACGCAGAAACCACCATGGGGCCGCTGCATCAAAAATCGCAGTGGCATTACGTGACCGCACTGGTTCAAGAAGCCAAAGACGCCGGGGCTGATGTGCGCGAATTCGGCCAGATGCCGACCGGAGCTTGGGCTGGCGGGAATTTCGTGCGACCCTCCATCATTGTGGATCCGGACCCTACACTTCGCGTGGTGACAGAAGAACAGTTCGGACCAACCATTCCGATCATTGGTTTTGACGACGTCGAAGACGGCATTCGGATGGTCAATGACACGCCCTATGGTCTGTGTAATAGCGTGTGGACAGCCAACGAGCAGACCGCAAAAGAGGTCGGTTCTAGGCTGCAGTCCGGCTACGTATTCCATAACGCTCATGGGGCGCCGAGCTTAGACCAGCGAGCACCCTTTGGTGGCGTCAAGCAGTCGGGGATCGGTCGCGAAATGGGCATCCTGGGTCTGCGCGAATTCCAAGAACCCCACTCCTTGGGGCTCAACACCAGCTCATGACCCGAACTTCATGATGCTGCACCGCCGTTCGCATCGTCGGTGCAGCATCATGGCGACTAATGGACTGCGAACCCCATCGCATAGGGTACGCCGACCAGTTCCCCCACCGCTGCGAGCATCGGCGGAATACAGGCTTCGGGGGCAGGATGATCGGGCAAATCGGCCAGATAGTGTTTGTGCGCGGCCAGTGAGGCCACTGATTTCTGCACGCTTGTCTCGGAGACCGCAACGAAGTGTGTCGGCTCAGTGCCGGTCAACAACAGCGTTGAAACCGACCACGGTTCAAGACCTGCCTCGAAGTGTTCGGTAAACAACCACTTATTACCGGCATCACGGGAAGCGTCGATGGCAGCTAACCCGACCGCCCGATGATCTGGGTGGTCTAGGCCCCACGGCACGACGAGCTCGCCTGAGCCAGTGATGATGACATCGGGCTGAAACACACGAATCTCATAGGTCAACGCTTTGCGAAGCGCGATACCGTATTCGACCAACCCGTCGGTGAAATCCAGAATGCGGAGATGGTTCACGCCCACAATGTCACAGGCTGCCCGTTGTTCGGTAGCGCGAAGTTCGCGAGCTTTCGCCGGCGGTCGTTGCATCCCCGCTTCGCCACCGGTTGCGAGCACATAACCGACTTCGATTCCGCGGGACGTCCATTCGGCCACCGCCGCTGAGGTGCCGTATTCGGCGTCGTCGGGATGTGCGACAATCACCAGTACGCGCTGGAATGCGCCATCATCGAGCGGTTCCAGCGATGGACCTGGTGGCGAAGGGTTTTCGACCATGGGTTAGTTCACCGCCATCTCGCCGAGCTCATCCCAGTGCTCGCCTTCGATGAGCATGTTTCGAACCTTAGGAGTCTCTTGCAGTAGGGGCGGTAAATCTCGTTGCGCCTTTTTGAAATGGTCTGAGGTCACGTGGGCTTCGGCGGCATCATCCTTAAACGCTTCCAGCAAAATGTATTCATGAGGGTCTTCGACGCTGCGGGACCATTCAAACCACAAACATCCGGGTTCGCGACGAGTGGCTTCCGTAAATTCCCGAGTGTGTTCGGGCCATTGGTCGGCATATTCCGGTTGGACTTTGAACTTAGCTGCGATAAAAATCAAGGCTCTTCCTCCTGTGTAGTAGCTGGGCATCGGGCAGGGTACTGCTGCCTCATCAAGCCTGTCATGCACCGGGAATGCGAGCAAGCATCTCGCAAGCGGTTAGATGCTATCTATATTCAGGGCGTCTCAATCAGGAAGTATTCTGTATTTAATTCATTACAAAAACACGTGTAGGGTAAACAGCACATTATTGCGTGATGGCTGTCACGTGAATGAAGTGTTCGAGGAGTGAAGCATGTTCGTTGCCCCAGCTGAAGTGGTCGCTGTAACCACGTCACCGGCCCTAGAAAAAGCACGAGACCAAGCAGCCAATTGGCGTTCTAAAGACATGGGGATCTCGGAGAAATACCTCACCGACGACGCGCTAGCAGACCTGGTTGCGGCGGCACACGAGCTGGATCACGAACAATTCGCACGCTCGGTAATGGCCGTGCAATCCGCCCGAGCCGGGAACTTTCAGCCGATTCCGCACATTGATTCGGCAGCTGAGATGTTCCGCGAGTTCCTTAGAGCCGACATGATCGACGGATGGCTATACGTTCAAGAAGCCGACGGCTATCTGCACCCCTACTTGGTGATCCGCATTGAAATGGAACATGCCGATCGGTCTCGGGAAGCCCGGATCAAAATCACCATGGAAGCCGACAACCCGACGGTCAAACGCCCTTCGCGTGCACCACGGGTGTTGTATTTTGAAGATTCTGAACTCGTGGGCAAGACACCGGTCCAGGTGTTGACCAGCCACCGGGTGTATAAAGAAACGCCCGAGCTGAAGGCCCAATATCAGCGACGTCGCGATACTTTCCAGCAGCTCATTGATCACGGTTTCGGCAAGCAGTACCTCTTCACTGGGCGCGCCATTCGCACCGAAGACTTCCGCTCTGCCAAAGAGCGAATACAGCGCAAAGTGGTTCATGATATTGCGCCCCATGAGATCGCTCCGTTGCGCATGGTCACCGCCTCCACGCTTTTTGAACCCGGTGAACACGGGACCGTCCCCGTCGTCACGGCAGTGCGCGTTTTTGATCTGTCGGCTCAGGACTACCTAGACGTTAATACCGCTGATCTCACGGCGTATGTTTACGACACCGGACTCAAAGACAAACTTGTGCTCCCTGACGACCAGCGCGAACTCCTAGATATCCTGACCTCGGATATCACGGTATTCACCGGCGACATCATCGAGGGTAAGTCAGCTGGCAACGTCATCCTGGCCCGCGGTCGCCCCGGGGTTGGCAAGACGCTGACCGCTGAAGTGTATGCGGAGGTCATTGGCAAGCCCCTCTACTCGATTCATACCGGCTCCCTGGGCATCACCGCAGACCTCGTGCGCCAGAACTTGGAAGAGATTTTCGAACGAGCCAAGCGCTGGGATGCCGTGCTGTTACTAGATGAAGCAGATGTGTTCGTGCTGGAGCGCGGCTTCGAATTACAACAAAACGCGATCGTCGCTGAATTTCTGCGCACCCTGGAGTACTACGACGGGCTGCTATTTTTGACCACCAACCGCATTCACGGGGTAGATGAAGCCATCCTCGCCCGGTGTGCTGCGGTCATCGATTACCAGCCACCACACGCCGAACATGCCCGCCAAATCTGGCAGAACCTTGCCGCGGAACATGACATCGTCCTTGAACCGGCACTGCTGGAACAACTTGTGGTGGGCTTCGATGGCATCACCCCGCGTGACATCAAAATGGTGCTTCGTCTGGCTCTGCGCATGGCCATCCATCGGGGCGTAGAATTGTCCATGGAGGTCTTTGCTGCCGCGGCACGCTTCCGGGGACTGACGCCGCAGCTTGAGCTTCAGAGGCAAAACTGACACTCATATCCACACTTTAAACACACAGTAGATGGGCCGTGTCCGCAGCGACGCGGCGTATTGATAGAAAGTAGGAAACACTATGACAGAAAAAGGTTACCTCGAAGAAGCTCCGGCAGCTGCCGTTTCCGGCAACCTCGCCTCGGAGCGCTTTGCAGAACGTGTCGCCTCGGCCCAAAGCGACGCCGTCGTCGACACCGAACGCGTCAACCTACTGGCCGGTCGTGCTATCAAAGCGCTCAATGACATCATTTTGGAAGAACGCGTCAGCTACGACGAATACAACGCACTGAAAGCTTGGCTCATCAAAGTCGGCGAAGACGGCGAATGGCCACTGTTCCTTGATGTGTGGTTGGAACACTCGGTTGAAGACGTCGCCACTAGCCACCGCGAAGGCAATAAGGGCTCGATTGAGGGCCCGTACTACATCGAAGACGCACCAGAACTGCCATGGGACGGCACCATTCCAATGCGTGAAGATGAACCGGGTACGCCGTTGAAGTTCCACGGTCAGGTCCGTTCGACCGATGGCACCCCACTGAAAGATGCCACCGTTGAACTCTGGCACGCCGACAGTGATGGTTTCTACTCGCAGTTCGCACCAGGTATCCCAGAGTGGAACCTGCGTGGCACCTTCGTCGTGAACGATAACGCCGAATTCGAGATCCACTCGATCCAGCCTGCCCCGTACCAGATCCCCACCGATGGTGCTTGCGGACAGCTGATCGCCGCTGCTGGTTGGCACGCCTGGCGTCCAGCTCACCTGCACCTGAAGGTCAAGGCCCCAGGTCACGAGCTGCTGACCGCTCAGCTGTACTTCCCAGGCGATCCGCACAACGATGACGACATCGCTTCGGCAGTAAAACCAGAATTGATGCTGGATCCAGTTCCAACCGAAGACGGCAAGGGCGTCACCGTCGAATATGACTTCGTCCTGGACCCAGAAGCCTAGACGGTTTCATCACCAGGAACTCCTGGCGGAGTAAAGCCAGAGAAAGAGGAGCGGAGCAATCCGCTCCTCTTTGCGTTAACGGCTTTTCCGACGGTTCCAGGGGTGTCGTGAGCAAGACAGTGGGCCGACCCGGTAGAAACTCCGGGCCGGCTCACTGCCTGCTGTTTGGACGAAACGGATCTAGGCCCAGACGGGTGGTGTGTTCAGCGGCTTTTCAAATTCGCGATAGCCAAGCTCTGGCCCAAAGGCTCACAAATAAAGAAACTGCACGGCGCCTATTTATCGCTGAAAACCGTGCAATGTCGGCTCACAAGGAGTTGTTCGGAGTTCTGCATCCGTTCACGCAGTGAGTTAGCTCGGGTCTACCGCAACGCATGCGATTGAGCGGAGGACCAAGCCCCCAAGGATCGAGCCTTGCCAGAAACACTTTAGATGCTCCTTAGTGCCTTTCCTGGTCAAACACGTACCAAAATAAATCGCACTTGGATGGGCGCTTGCAACAATTCCTTCTGATGGCCAAGGATTGTCTAACAATTTCTGTAGGGCAGCGCGAGAAATGTCCTAGCTACCCCGGTATTTCTCCAGTCAAGTTCGCAGAGAAAATCCCCAGCGAAGGGTAGCCAACGTTCTCGATGGTCAAGCACTCGTGAGAAAACCTGCGAGTCACTAGGAAAGAACCTTGCGATGTCGCAGATCGCCGATATCGGCAACGAAAATTCGCCATTTCAACACAGGGACCTGTTCGCTGAGATCGAACGCGACGTGTGAGATTTCCGTACATTCTGACATGAGCGACGTTTTAATGTTCAAGAAACCCCCATGATTGTTCACAGGGACACACATTTTTGAAAATGCTCACCATCCATGACGGAGGGGCTGCATAAGAGGCCCGCCGTCTATCGGCGACAGCCGGTCAATCGTTGTGGCTGGGGCAATATTCGGAGTGACCCAAGAAACCCTGTGGGATAGCGCACTATGGTGCCGAAGTGTCAGGACATTGGAGTGTCGGCGGGTCAGCGCAGCACCTGCTCTTTTCCGCTTCAGGCGGCTGGGGCTAGACCTCAAATATCTTCACTCGTATGATGTGACAAAGTTAACAAAGTCTGTCAATCATTACCGCAACCGGAATGATCATTTTGAATTACCTAACACGATAGGCGGGTGTTGTCTACCCCTAATCCGCGCTCACTTACCGCATGCTTCTGCGGTTGACAGTCCCTAAAGTCACTGGAAAAGTTACCTTGCATCACTGAGCGAGCCTCAGACATCTATGTCCGAAAGAGTTTCTTCATTCCCCTGAATGAAGACTGACCCTGAGTTCAAATTCACCTGATTGGAGCGGTCCATGGCACAGCCTGAGTCTGTAGAAGATGTCAAAAGATTAATCGAAGAACATGACATTGAGTTTATTTTCGCCTCGTTCACGGAGATCCGCGGAAAAGCTAGCGCCAAGCTGGTGCCCGCAAGCCAAGTCGATGCACTCTTCTCCGACGGGGTAGGCTTCGCAGGCTTCGCGGCTGGTGAGATTGGACAGGGGCCCCAGAGCCCAGACATCGAAGTGATTCCAGATCCAAAAACTTTCCGCATCGTTCCCTGGAAGAAGGGTCTGGCACACGTCATCGGTAATGCCACGGTCGAAGGAAAACCCTGGCCTTACTGCCCACGAACCATCTTGCAAAACCAAATGAAGAAGGCCGAAGAGCAGGGCTATGTCTTCAAACTCGGTTTTGAAGCAGAATTCATGCTGGTCGATTTTGACGACGACGGCAAGCTCAAAGTCGCCGATAAATACGACAACTGGGGCCGCCCCTGCTATGACGTCAAAGCCCTGACCCGGCAATACGACCTGATGACTCGACTGTCAGAGTACGTAACGGAACTTGGCTGGGAAAACTACGCCGTTGACCATGAAGACGGCAACGGGCAATTCGAAATCAACGTGACGTTCTCAGACGCACTAGAAACCGCGGACCGCTCGGTGTTCTTCCGCTACATGGT
>ERZ1032895.205-NODE-205-length-12813-cov-8.692742_pt1 | contig 12813 bp, 7 predicted proteins | sample MGYA00516687_ERZ1032895 | MGnify/ENA primary metagenome ERZ1032895 (study PRJEB33719, sample SAMN04261600) | wastewater metagenome | biome: rural village; feature: latrine urine exit; material: soil | place: El Salvador | collected 2013-01-14 ... | reverse complement strand
AGTACAAGAACGAGCTCCCGGCCGATATTCAAATGCAGATCACAAACCCCAAGGCGCTGATCCTGCTGGGGCGCGACAACGATTTTACCGGGGAACAGCGTTTTGACTTCGAAATCATCCGCCGCAAATACGCCAACATGGTCGACATCATGACCTACGACGATCTGCTGCGCAGAGTGGAAAACATCATTGCCATGATGAAGCAGCGAGTATCCGGAGGGAATGCACAATGAGTGAGAAAAAAGAACCTCTCAATATCCTCAAAGTTCGGGATGACCATGAACCACTGCAGTTCGCAGTAAATGGCGACAAATTTAGGATACAGTCGAGTGCGCAAGTTTCCTGGTTGAAGTCCGACGAGTTCGACCAAAAAGAATTACGCAACCGCATCGAGCCTTGGCTAACTTCACTGTTCCAGTCTGAGCATCTTTCGTTTCTAGCCGGCTCGGGTCTGACCCATGCAGTGCATTACCTAGCAGCTGGGACAGGTGCTACCGGTATGGGTGCACTGACTCTCAGTAACTATCAGGCGGAAATTGATAAATCAGCGGAGAATGCTGCGGAGGCCGCCGGGCGAAAGAAGGGCAACCTGGAAGACCAACTGCGCGTTGCCAATGAATTACTCCGAGGCTTGGAAGTTCTGCAGAAGAACACCGAGGCAGCAGCCCTCAGCACCGAGCTTCAGACCGGAATGCAAGACTTTGCACAATCAATCCTAAGCAGCGAAGCGGGCATTGCCAAAGCTGAAGAGTCCAAGCGCGAGCAGGCATTCAACACTCTGGTCACCTTTTTGATGAGCTTTGCAAGCCGTACCGGTGTGCGCGACCGCCTGAACATCTTCACCACCAACTACGACCGGCTGATCGAAGCCGGAGCAGAGCTGGCCGGCCTGCATCTGCTGGACCGTTTTCTGGGCAACCTCATGCCGATCTTCCGCTCTTCGCGCCTGGATCTGGACATGCACTACAACCCACCCGGTATTCGCGGTGAACCACGTTATCTGGAAGGCGTAGCGCGCTATACTAAGCTGCATGGCTCAGTGGACTGGTTGCAGACGGGCAAAGACATTCGCCGTTTCGGCTTGCCCTTCGGAGCCGACAGCGTTAAGCCTTATTTGAAAGCGCCCGGTCTTGGTGAAGCCAACGCCCACAGGCTTATGATCTACCCCAACGCAGCTAAGGATAGGGAAACCGCAGACTACCCCTACGTGGAGCTGTTTCGGGATCTCGCGGCAGCCGCGTGCCGTCCTAACAGTACACTGGTGACTTACGGCTACAGTTTTGGCGACGAACACATCAATCGCGTGATCCGAGATATGCTCACTATCCCCTCAACTCATCTGGTCGTTATCTCTTATGACGACCCGCTCGGGCGCATCATGCAGAACTACGAGGAGATGGGCAGACCGTCGCAGATCAGCTTGATGATCGGCCCCGCACTGGCTGACTTGAGCACACTGACTGAAAACTACTTACCCAAGGCCGCCATCGACAAGACAACTTTCCGCATGAGTGAATTGCTCAAGCAACGGTGGGGAACTGAACAGCCAAATCATCCAGAAAAGGATCAGTCTACTAATGGAGAGGACCTGCTATGAGCCTATCTCCACTGGCTTATGCTGACTCCCTGCGCATCGGGACCATTGATTTTGTCTCTCCCGATGAAATCAAAGTCCTGCTGGAAATTGAGGCTCCCGATGGTGTTGCCCTTAATACCGGTACGCCTCGCCCGTTCCCTCGCATTAACGGCTATGTGCTGATCCCGAGTGATGAAGGCCATCTGGTCGCCCAGGTGGAGTGGATCACCATCGAGCGCTCGCAGTACCCAAAACGCAGAGGTATGCAGGATTTTGGTCTGGTGGATTTGCCCTATCCATTACGCAAGATGAGCCTAAACCCGTTGGGCTGTCTGTTTTATGATGGCAGCGAAGAGAGTGGCAAAGAGAGGTTTCGTTTCCGGCGTGGGGTCGAGAGTTATCCAACCGTGGGCGATTCGGTCCTGCTCCCCACCCAACATCAACTACGCGCTATCGTCGAGTCAGGCGATAACCGCCATGTAATGATCGGAACCAGCCCGCTGGCCGCGAACGCGGAAGTGGCGGTTGACCCAGATAGGCTGTTTGGTCGCCATTTAGCAGTACTGGGTAACACCGGCAGTGGAAAATCCTGCTCAGTTGCGGGTTTGATCCGCTGGTCCATGGATGCGGCAAAAAAAGCTCGTGGTGACGGGAGTGACCCGAATGCCCGCTTCATAGTGCTCGACCCTAATGGCGAGTATGCCAACACCTTTCGCGACATGAGCAAGGTCCGGGTGTTTGCTGTTGAGCCCAGCGAAGGTATCGAACAGCTACAGGTGCCGTTGTGGTTCTGGAACAGCGCGGAGTGGAGCGCGTTTACCCAGGCTAGCGGAAAGATGCAGCGACCAATACTTAGAAGGGCTTTAAGAGAAGTTAGGACTGCCGATGGTTCGCTCGCACGTACTACTGAAGAGGAAAAGATCAAGCTTCGTCGAAAGATGTCAGCATTGTTCGCTCAAGTACAAGCGGCCATTCGAAATGGTATTGAGAAGACAGAAGAAACGAAATTCGGGTTCAGGCTCAGGGCGTACCTTGACGACATTCATGCGATCAAGGCTGATTTTGGAGAGTACGCCGAGGAATTCGTTGCGGTGATAGCCGCATTAGAGTCCGCCATAAACTCAACGATTAAAGAGTACCCACCAGGAAATCATTACTTCCGGGCGTTTACTGAAAACCATATTGCAGCGATTCGTGACGCAGTTGAAGTACTTGTAAACGAGCTGGGAGGAGTCGTTTACCAAGAGGGCCCTGATGAAAACTGCCCGTTACCGTTCAATAGCACCAGCTTTGCCGACCAAATAGATCTTGTTGCCCAACAAGAGAATGCAACTCAGTTTGTCGATTTTTTGGTCATGCGCATCCGAACCATGCTCTCTGATTCTGGTATTCAGTCCGTAATGGGCGACAAGAATCAGATTACTCTGGATGCCTGGTTGAGGGACTACATCGGCGACAGCGGGGCTTCCAACGGCTCCGTCAGCGTCATCGATCTCTCGCTGGTGCCCGCAGAGGTGGTACATATCATCACCGCGGTTATCGCGCGCATGACGCTGGAAGCCCAGCAACGTTATCGAAAGCTGAACCACGGCAAGATTCTGCCGACCGCGTTAGTGATGGAAGAAGCACACACATTCATCAAGCGCTACAAGGATGACTCTGAAAACCAAAGTTCTGCGGCCATTTGTTGTCAGGTATTTGAAAAGATCGCCCGCGAGGGTCGCAAGTTCGGGTTGGGCTTGGTGCTGTCTTCGCAGCGTCCGAGTGAGCTGTCGCCCACCGTGCTCTCCCAGTGCAATAGCTTCCTGATGCACCGCATCAGTAACGACCGCGACCAGGAGTTGGTTCACAAGCTTGTGCCCGATAATCTGCGAGGCTTGCTAAGAGATTTGCCCTCGCTCCCCTCCCGACACGCCATTTTGCTCGGCTGGGCATCGGAGCTGCCGGTACTGGTGCAGATGAACCAACTTCCTGAGCATCATCGGCCAAAGTCGGATGATCCTGATTTCTGGGCCGTATGGTCGGGTCGAGACAGCGAAGGCGAGACGGTTGAGCGCAAGGTGGATTGGAAGACGATTGCTGATGACTGGCAACAGATCAGTGTGCCAGCGCAGGAGCAGGGTTTGGAGAGTAACGATGAGTAACGTTCAAGCAAGTAATGCCGAGCAGAGCGTTGAAAAGCTTTTTTCCCGTGCTTCAGCAGAAGATTTTAGAAAAATTTCAGGCAGCCCAATCGCATACTGGGTTGGCTCAGCAGTACGGAAAGCTTTCGAGACCGGAGAGCCATTCGGAAGAATTGCAACACCGAGACAAGGGTTAGCTACTGGCCGCAATGAAGTTTTTCTCCGCGAATGGCACGAGATTAATTTTACAAACATTGGTTTCGGACTTTCCTCCAGGGAGCAAGCGCAATCCTCAGGCTTAAGATGGTTTCCTTATAATAAAGGTGGAGAATGGCGAAAGTGGTATGGAAACAATGAGTTTGTTGTTGACTGGCAGGACGATGGCGTTCGCATCCGAGGGTTCAAGGATGAAAATGGGAAGGTGAGGTCTAGACCTCAAAATACCGACTACTACTTCCGAGAAGGAATCACCTGGGCTGATATCACGACGAATTCCTTTGCAGCAAGATATTCACCTCGGGGTTTTATTTTTGATGTAAAGGGATCTTCAGGTTTCCCGGAAGCTTGCAAGCTTAAATCTGTTCTTGGACTAATGAACTGCAAGCTAATGTACGATTTCATGCTCATTCTAAATCCAACCTCAACATTTCAGGTTGGTGATATGGCCAGAGTGCCCTACATCAACTTGGAGGAAGGGGTTCAAAAGATAGATCAAAACGTTGAAAAGCTTGTGGATTTCGGGAAGGCTGACTGGGACTCTTTTGAGACGTCGTGGGATTTCACTGTTTTCCCATTGCTGCATACCGCCTTTACCCAGCCAACGCTGAAAACCAGCTACCAGAAACTCCGTGCCTATTGGAGCGAGATGACGTTGGGGATGCAGCGTCTGGAAGAAGAAAACAACCGAGTTTTTATCGACGCGTACGGCCTTCAGGATGAGCTGACCCCCAAAGTGCCACTGGATGAGATCACACTTACCTGTAACCCCCATTATCGCTACGGCGGTAACCGCAGCGAGGAGGAGCTGGAAACCCTGCTCCAGTGCGACACCCTGCGCGAGCTGGTGTCCTACGCCATCGGCTGCATGATGGGCCGCTACTCGCTGGATAAACCCGGTCTGATTCTGGCCAGCCAGGGCGAAACCCTGCAGGACTACCTGCAACAGATTCCCAACCCCAGCTTTGCACCGGACAACGATGCCATCCTGCCCCTGACCGATCAGGAATGGTTTACAGACGACGCCACCAACCGCTTCCGCGAATTTATCCGAACGGTCTGGGGCGATGAGCACCTGCAACAGAACCTCGACTTCGTCGCCGAAAGCCTGTGCCTGCATGCCATCAAAGCCAAACGCGGCGAGTCCGCACTCGACACCATCCGCCGCTACTTGAGCACCCAGTTCTTCAAGGACCACCTGCGTACCTACAAGAAACGCCCCATCTACTGGCTGTTCAGCTCCGGCAAGCAGAAAGCCTTCGAGTGCCTGGTCTACCTGCACCGCTACAATGAAAGCACTTTGGCCCGTATGCGCACCGAGTATGTGATCCCGCTCACCGAGAAGCTCGCCGGCTACGTCGAGAAACTGGAGCAAGACAAGGAAGCTAGCGCCTCCGCCGCCGAAGCCAAACGTATTGAAAAAGAGCTCAGCAAGCTCTACCAACAGCAGACCGAGCTCAATGCTTTCGATGAGAAGCTTCGTCACCATGCCGATCAGCGGATTTCACTGGATCTGGATGATGGGGTGAAGGTGAACTATGGGAAATTCAGTGATCTACTGGCTGAGGTCAAATCCATAACCGGGAAAGCCCCGGAGGTAACCCTGTGATCAAGTCAATCCAGATCGACAACTTCAAATCGTTGGTCGATTTCAAGCTGGAGTTGGCCAAGTTCAACTGTGTCGTCGGTTTGAATGGCGTGGGTAAATCGACCCTGCTGCAGGCTCTGGATTTTCTATCCCAACTCATGCAAGGAGATATCAAGGGATGGCTGGAAAATCGCCAATGGAGCGCGTCAGACCTCAACTCCAAACTCATCAAGCGTAGCAATATCGAGTTCAAGGTAGTCGTTGAGTTCGCTGGCATTGAGACCAGCTGGTCAGGCAGCTTCAACCGCACCACGCTGCGCTGCACCAGGGAGTCAGTCACCCATGTTGAAAAACGGCTACTCGGAGTGGATGAGGGCACGCTCAGCCTTGATGACAGGCAACAGGAAATCCTGTTCGACTATCAAGGTTCGATTCTGTCCGGTCTGAAGGCAGAACTGTTGACCGATGAGCTGAAAGCGCTCAAAAAACAAATGACCAACATCCGTTCGCTCGACCTGATCAGCCCCGAGCAGTTACGCAGCCGCACACGCTTCGCCGGAGGGAAACTGGGGTTGGGCGGTGGCAATCTGTCTGCACTTATCCATGAGCAGAGCCCAACAGCTCAGACGAAGCTGCGTGACGCTCTTGCCAAGGTGTACCCGCAGCTTGCCGATATACAAACCAAGTCCCTGCGCTCTGGCTGGAAACAGCTGGAAGTCACCGAGCAGTTCGGCAGCAAGAGTCTGGTGACCAAGGCGCGCCATATGAATGACGGCATGTTGCGATTGATGGCCATCATGCTGCAACTGGACATTGGTGGTGCCTTGCTGCTGTTCGATGAAATAGAAAACGGCATAAACCCGGAACTGGTGGAATACCTGATGGACAGCCTGGTCAACGCCAGGGATCAGGTTCTGGTCACTACCCACAGCCCAATGGTTCTCAACTTCATTGACGACGAGATCGCCAAAAAAGGGGTTATCTGTCTCTATAAGACAGACAAAGGTGCCACCCAGGCTATTCGTCTATTCGACATCCCCTCCATGGCCAGTAAGCTGGAATTCATGGGCCCGGGTGAGGCTTTTATTGATACCAACCTGACCGAGCTCCATAAAGAAATACGGGTTATGCACTTGCTGGGAGCTTAGCCATGTACTTCTTATTAAGTGGCGAGGGCGTCGGTGATATGGGCCGCTGCCGACATGGAACCTGTTGCGAACGTCCTGACTTTGAAGAAGGCCCAATGGCGATCATTGTTGATCAGTTGGTTGAAGTCTTTCAGGAGTACGATTTCTCACATCTCGATAGTGATCTGGTCGGTTTTGTTTCTGAAAAGCATCTGACGGCAAACAAACTGCCTGTCAGACGCTCAGCGATGTCACTACCCGGCAAGAAAAAGCCCAGAGAAACCCAGTATCACTACCGCAGTGCCCGTGCCCTAGCTGCGCTGGCGAAGAATAAAAGCGAGCACGAGAAAACACCCGTAATCGCTGTTTTGTTTCACGATTCAGACGGTACAGCATCCGCCGGCCGCGGCGACTGGCGGGACAAGCGAGATTCGATGATTGCCGGGTTCGAGGCTGAAGACTTCGAGCTTGGTGTAGCCATGATGCCCAAGCCCAAATCGGAAGCCTGGCTGCTGTGCGCTACCCAGCAGAACAGTTATCAACATTGCGCCAGACTGGAGGATGAGTCAGGCAACGATGCCAGCCCGAATTCGCTGAAGAAGCAACTGGCTGCCGTACTAGATGGTGCCGACAGTAGAGCAGACATCAATGACCTGCTGCGCGACAAAGCGATTGATGTAACCCGGATAGACATGCCTTCATTCAATGTTTTCAAGGGTGACTTGAAGCGTGCAGTGGAGAAGGCCTCAAAAGATAGTCATGAAGCAGGGATGAAATGATGGCCAAGTACGAAGTAAAGCAAACTGCCGTAAGTCAGTTACTGGCCGATGTGCGTAGCGACAAGATCGCAATACCTGAGCTGCAGCGCCCTTTCGTCTGGAAGACAACCCAGGTACGTCAGCTGATCGACTCCCTTTATAAGGGTTACCCAGTGGGTTACCTGATTACCTGGCAATCGGTGGGAGCCAAGCTGAAAGGCGGCCAGGTGGCGGCACACCAACAGATCCTGATTGACGGTCAGCAGCGAGTGACAGCTCTGCGTGCAGCCATCGCTGGCCAGCCAGTAGTTGGTAAACACTACGAGAAAAAGCGCATTGCGATTGCATTCAACCCTTTGACCGAAGAGTTCGCAACACTCACCCCCGCGATCAGAAACAGTAGCCAGTGGATTCACGATATCAGCGAGTTCTTCTCGGGTACCAGCCAGCTAACCTTCCTGCGCCGCTATTTCGAGAAGAATCCCAATGCTGACGAGAGCCAGGTCGAGGCAGCAGTGGCGAGGCTGGCAGGCATTGAGCACGCTCAGGTTGGCGTGATATCACTGGCAGATAATCTCGATGTCGATACCGTTGCTGAAATTTTTGTCCGCATAAATGCGTCAGGGGTACCCCTGTCCAGTGCCGACTTCGTGATGAGCAAGATAGCCACCTATGGCGACGAAGGACGGAATCTGCGCAAGCTGATCGACTACTTCTGTCACCTGTCGGTATCCAGCCATGCGTACGAGGATATCCGCGAGAACGACAAAGAGTTCACAGACTCAGGGCACCTCGCGAAGATTCAATGGCTGCAGAACCAGTCTGATGATCTGTTTCAGCCGGACTACACCGATGTTATCCGCATTGCCGGACTTGTTGGCTTCAGCCGTGGCAAGGCCGGGGCCATCGTTAGCGAGCTTTCCGGCCTGGATCCCGAGACCCGCAAGATCGACGAGCGCCGCATACCGGATGCCTATGACCGATTTGGCCAGGCGCTTGATCAGCTGGTACGCAAAACTCACGTCGAACGCTTTGTGATGATGATCAAGTCAGCAGGCTTTATCGACTCCAGCATGATCGGCTCGAAAAACGCGCTGAACTTTGCCTATGCGTTGTATCTGCGTCTGCGCAGTAACGAGCAGCTGTCTGAAGGCATGCGATCAAGAATCGTCAAGCGCTGGTTTGTGATGACGCTGCTGACCGGTCGGGCAGTGGGCAGTTTTGAGTCGACGTGGGAAACAGACCTGCGCCGTATCGACGAGCAAGGAGCAACCGAGTACCTGCAACTTATCGAGACATCTGAACTGGGTGAGGGGTTCTGGGAGGTTGCATTGCCACAGGAACTGGTATCACCCAGTAAGCGCAGCCCTGCGTTTCAGATTTTTTTGGCAGCCTTGGTGAGCAAGGGCACTCGCGGTTTTCTGTCCAAATCTATCAATGTCGCGCAGATGATCGAAGGCCATGGCGACATGCACCACATTGTGCCGAAAAATCACCTGATCAATAACGGCTTTCCGAAACAGAGCGATTACAACCAGGTCGCCAATTTTGCCCTCACTGAAACGCCCATCAACATCTCCATCAAGGATCACCCGCCTCGAGAGTACATGGCACTGCTTAATCGGCAAATTGAGACCGGGGTGCTGAAGGTCGGTGAAATCACCCAGTTGGATGACCTCAATGCCAACCTTGCAGAGAACGCTATCCCGGCGCTCATCTATGACGTTACCGCCGACAATTACTTCGAATTTCTCGTAGCGAGGCGGCAGCTGATGGCAAAGGCGATCCGGGATTATTATGAAAACCTGTGATTCGCTTGTTTGTTATCTCAACTCACCCGGATAAGGAGGTTTGATGCAGCTCGACCAACTCCAGCAGGGGCTTCAAAAAGCTTTCTTCACCGACGGCAACCGCTTGGTCTTCTGGTACGACGCTCCCGGCCACTTTGTCGACGCACTGGATGAGCTCACGTTGGATGGCGTACAAATCCTCAATATGGCGGGGCAGTCCACCTTCGGTGTGAAACTTCGCCTGGAGCTTGATGAGTCAGTGACGCCGACGCTGCTCTACTTCCCCTACGCTGAACCGGCACCGGAGGATGACTGGCTGCTGGACATCAAGCTCTACTCCGGGCGTTTCTACGCCGATCAGCTCTCGATGACCTTCAACGAGCTGGGCCTCACCCGGCATGCGCTGCGTGACCATCTGGCCCAGCGTCAGGCGTTTTTGGGCAATCGTAGGCGCGTTGAAGCGCTGAAGCGTTTGGTCACGCCGGAGATGGACGAGGCGGAGCTGGACCTGGCGATGTGTGCTGCCGTGGTGGCGGCTCCTGCCGGGGATATCGCCACGCTGCTGTTCCATCTCGGTGATGAGGCGGTGGCCGAGGAGACAGGGCTGGAGGGTAATCCCTCGTCGCTTGAGGAGATGGCCAAGTATGCCCTGGTGCCGAGCCTGGTGCGGGCGCTGCAGCTGGAGGTGGGGTATCCCGCCACTCAGGTGGAGCTCAGCGGTGAGGCGGCGCTGTCATTCGGCCAGCTGATGCTGCGCCTGCTGACCACTGGCTACTGCGAGAGCATCTCCGAGATCCCCGACTGGGCGCAGAGTCATGCCATCGCCGCAGTAAATGCCCGGGCTACCTCCCGGGCCCTGCTCTCCCGCTGGCGGGACAGCTCGCGCTTTTACCCGGCCTTCGATGTGATCTCTGGGTGGGTGGCCGAGGCGCTGCGCATCGAAGACAAGATCAACGGCGTACCGCTGGAGCGTCTGGCGAATGTGGCCACCTTCGAGGTTGTTGAAAAGCAGATTATTGTTGAGCTGTGCCTGGCCGTTCCCCAGGCCGACGTGCGCGACTTGGAGATGTTCCGTGGCATCATCACCGAACGCTTGGATGGCTACTGGGCCTCGCGCCACAAGAACGACGAGCGCCGAGCACGCTATCGCCAGCTCTATGCGGCACTGAGAGCGGCCATCGATCTGTTCGCCCTGCGTCAGCAGCACCTTAACGGCTTCCACTACGAGAGCGTCGCGGCGCTCTACCACGCCTACTGCAGCGATCTCTACCGCTTTGATACCGCCTACCGCCATTATGCGGTGGCCTCTGACAGTGCCGGTGTCGAACTGCTCAAGAAGCTCGATGAGGCGGTGGAAAGTTGCTACGACGAGTGGTTCCTGGGCCAGCTCACCCGTAACTGGAGCGAGCGTGTCGATGCTGAGGGACGACTACATGATTGGCGGCTGCCGGGCATTCCCAATCAGCAGCACTTCTTCCGCGAGGTGGTACGCCCACACCTGGATGCCCACCGCAATAAGCGCCTGGTGGTGATCATCAGCGATGCCTTCCGCTTTGAGGCGGCCGAGGAGCTGCGTGAGCGCATCAACGCTAAACGCTACAGCGAGGCCACGTTAGGCAGCCAGCTCGGTGTCGTACCCAGTTACACCACACTGGGCATGGCCTCATTGCTGCCGCACCGTGAGTTGAGCTACCAGCCCGAGAGCGACAGCGTGCTGGTGGATGGCAAGTCCAGTCAGGGCACCGACAACCGCAGCCAGCGGCTAAGTGATGCGTTGGGCGGCCAGGCCATGGCCGTGACCGCTGAGGAGCTCAAAAGTTGGTCTCGCGAACAGGGGCGCGAGGCAATCAAGGGCATGCAGCTGGTTTACGTCTACCACAATGTGGTGGATGCCCGGGGGGACACCGCCAGCACCGAGGGCGAAACATTTGCCGCGGTGGAGGACGCCATCGAGGAGCTTGATACACTGACTCGCAAGGTCCTGATGCACCTCAATACCAGCACTGTATTGATCACCGCGGATCATGGCTTCCTGTTCCAGCGCAGCAAACTGGATGCCACCGACCGAACTCGCCTGGGTGAAAAGCCAGCGGGTGCCTTCAAGAGCAAGAAGCGCTACGTGCTCGGTACCGACCTGCCCGACAACCCCAGCGTCTGGCACGGCCACACCCGCGAAACTGCCGGCACTAGCTGTCATACCGAGTTCTGGATTCCCAAAGGTGTGCACCGCTTCCACTTCGTCGGCGGAGCGCGCTTTGTGCATGGCGGCATCATGCCCCAGGAGATCGCGGTGCCGGTGCTCACGGTCAAGCAGCTGCGTGGTGAAAAGGTCGAGAAACGCACCCGCCGCAAGGTCGACGTCATCTCGCCCAAGGCTTCACTGAAGATGGTCAACAACATTCAGCGCTTCGACTTGCTGCAGACCGAGGCGGTCAGCGAACAGCTCAGGCCTGTCACCCTGGCGGTGGCCATCTTTGAGGGCACCGAGGCGGTCTCCAGCGAGGAGACAGTGACCTTCGACAGCACGAGTGACAACATCAGCGAGCGCATGAAGTCCGTGCGCCTGTCGCTCTCGGGTACCGACTTTGACCGCAAGCGCGACTACTTTTTGGTGCTGCGTGACAAGGACCTCGGCACCGAGCTTGAGCGCTACCGGGTGGTTATTGACCTGGCGTTTACCGATGATTTCTTTTAAACCAAGCGCCGGACTCGACCGGCTTCTTGAGATAGCATTCTGCTACCACCGTACTCTGGAGCTTCTGGCGTGACTTTCAGTATGGACAGTGAACCGCAGCCCGATATGCCACTTCATCCTACCGTGGAGCAGGAGAGCGATCTCGATACGCTGCTCAACACCCACTTCGCCGGTCGGGTAGTGCGCAAGGACCTTACCCAGCGGGTCAAGGAAGGCGCCAACGTGCCGGTTTACGTGCTGGAGTACCTGCTCGGCATGTACTGCGCCTCCGACGATCAGGAGGTGATCGACGAGGGCCTGAAGAACGTCAAGACGATTCTCACCGACAACTACGTGCGCCCCGACGAGGCCGAAAAGGTCAAGTCGCTGGTCCGCGAGCGCGGCAGCTTCAAGGTGATCGACCGGGTGACGGTGCGCCTCAACGAAAAGCAGGACTGCTACGAGGCGGCCTTCAGCAACCTGGGCATCAAGGATGCCGAGATTTCCGCGGGTATCGTCAAGGAGCACGAGAAGCTGCTGGTGGGGGGTATCTGGGTGATCGCCACCCTGAGCTACTACCACGAGGAGGGCCAGCGCGGCTCGCCGTTCGGGGTCAGCCAGCTTAAGCCGATCCAGATGCCCCATATGAACATGGAGGAGCTGTTCGAGGGGCGGCGCGGTTTCACCACCGACCAGTGGCGCGAGGTCCTGGTGCGCTCCATCGGCATGGAGCCCGCTGAGCTGGACGCCGAGGTGCAGTGGCACCTGCTGGCCCGGATGATTCCGTTTGTGGAGAACAACTACAACGTCTGCGAGCTGGGCCCCCGCGGCACCGGCAAGAGCCATATCTACAAGGAGTGCTCGCCCAACAGCATCCTGGTCTCCGGTGGCCAGACCACGGTGGCCAACCTGTTCTACAACATGAGCTCGCGGCGCATCGGCCTGGTCGGCATGTGGGACC
>ERZ1032895.204-NODE-204-length-12840-cov-5.381854_pt1 | contig 12840 bp, 11 predicted proteins | sample MGYA00516687_ERZ1032895 | MGnify/ENA primary metagenome ERZ1032895 (study PRJEB33719, sample SAMN04261600) | wastewater metagenome | biome: rural village; feature: latrine urine exit; material: soil | place: El Salvador | collected 2013-01-14 ... | reverse complement strand
TTCAACTGCACTCAATGATTTACGGTGCGCAAGGACCCGGAAGGATCGTTTCCGGGGATCTTGACATCACGTTTTCTCGGCGTCCATTGCATCATCAGGGACTCGTCGAGCGGGTGTTTGAATACGAACAGATCTTAGTGGGCATGCCATCAGATCACCGCTTAGCCGGATCCGGTGCGGTGGACTTGGCAGACTTGCGAGACGATCCATGGGTGATGTTCCCAGGAGCGTCTGGTTCAAACGTTCGAGATATGGGCCTCAGACTCGCTGCTGAAGCAGGCTTCGTTCCGAAAATAGTGCAAGAAGCGCCCGACTCTTACACGATTTTAGGCCTTGTCGCCGCTGGGGTTGGGGTGACCCTTACGGTATCTTCCGTAAGACACGTCAGCACGCCTGGTCTAACCTTCGCTCCGATCAACGGGGATCCTCTCTTCATGGCGGCCACCGTGGTCTGGTCTGCTCACGCCAGTCGTGCCACCTTGGCTGTGATTGATGCGATCGGCCAGGTATCGCCGTCTCCATATCGGCCACGTGGCCGAGTCCTGGAGTAGGCCATTCGCAAGTTGCAGACTGATAAATCAGGAAAACGTTGGAATGCGCTCAAGGGTGACGGCATAAAACTGTAGACATGAAAAAGCTCTGGCTGCGATATATAGATATCATCGGGGCCAGAGCCTGCAGGTGGAGCTTGTAGCGCGGTTTCGGCTGAGTCGTCACCAGCGATGGAACACTACTACAACGACATCCGAAACTTTCAGCACTGGGTAATCAGCTTTCAGCACTGGGTAATCAGGCTGCAGCCGATTCTGCCCGCACATGCACCCACATCATAGAGAACACTCACTCACCAATGGCCTGGGTCTAAACACGGGTATGAGCCACTAGTACATTGCTGGAGTGAGATATTTCTTAAGATTCCTCACCGCGACATCCCAGGTGTCGTAGTAGGAGTCATCGCCGGGTTCTCCAGAGAAACCCCGAAATTCAAGACTCATGTGTGTGCCATCAGAAACGCGATCGAGGCGGATCGTAATGAGGGGGAGGTCTTCTGGATTGAGACCTGGTGCGCCCCAGGTGAAGGCCAGGTGATCGTATGGCTGAACTTCTTTGTAGACTCCACCCGAGGTCATCCGTTTTTCGGTCTCGTGATGCAGACTGGTGTAAATATAGTGGCCACCCGGGCGAACATCGAACTCGAGTTCCTCGCGCGGTGTAAAGGTCAAGGGCAGATGCCACCAGTGTGCAATAGCTTCAGGTTCGGTCCACGCGTGCCATACCTGTTCTGGGGTCGCCTCAATGTAGCGGATAATGGTGAACCCTTTGGACATATCGGTAGCCTGCATCATGACTCCTTGCGCTAATGAACCGAATAATACATTGACTACATATTGCTCCCAGTTGAAACGCGAATCAACGTCCCAATCGCGAATGCCGAATTGTTTACGTATTCTTCACTCCGGCATTGACGTCACTTGAGGCATACAGCAAGGCTTGGCCTCCGGATCAGGCGGGGAAGTGGAGACTCCTGTTGAGGGTGTACGGCGAGAGCAGGCCTATGTAAGGATGTAATGCATGAGTTATAGGTCTGCTAGTGATTCGCGTTGCTGTTCCCCCGGGGAAGTGCCGTATATTTGGCGCACGTTCTACGATCTTCAGCACCCATCGGTCCGTGAGCTTGAAGAATGGCTTAATTCTTTAAGCCCGTTTAACCGGATGCATGAATTGGGAAGGATCGATGATTTATTCGACAAGGCTGCAAACGGGCAATTGTGGGACTCTAATGACAGTAAAACTCCAATAAAGCCAATTAATAGTGATCCAGAGCTATTTGAGCTTCGTCATACAGCACTCAAAAAACCCTTACGTTTTTATCACGCAGAACCGCCAAGGTATCCTCGGTACTTGATCGGCTTGCATAAACACATCAAAAGCAGTCCGGACTCGCAGCAGTCTGAAATTGAGTTCGCCATTCGGAGTTATAGGGCGCAAGGCATCTAGCGCAGGCTATACAACCTATAGGTTGTTGTAAGGGATCTCTCCGGGTAGCATGAGAACTATGACGAACCTCGAATCCTGGGAGCACCTGACACCGCCAGAGCGGATTCGGGAGCGCGCCAAGTCGCTTGCTGGTGCACACCGTCAAATGCTTTCAGAGCTAGTCACGATTCGTAAGGCGCGAGGGATGAAGCAAAGTCATATTGCTGAAATCTTAGAGATAAGTCAGCAAGCGGTGTCCAAGCTCGAAAGCTATGACTCCAATCCCACGCTTGCCACACTCGAGCGCTATGCAAATGCTGTCGGAGCCACATTAGATATTAGTGTGCGTGTTGACGAGCAGCCCGTGGAAAGATCACATAACTACGCCGAATCTGGCGGAAATTTCGCCCGTTATTAGTTATGCCGCTCGACTACTATCGGACGAAGAAAATATACTCTGCACACCGCTAGCTCTCATGAGATTCGAGTAGCTGTTACGCCTCGACGAGTGCACGAGTGCCTGAATAAAGAGCCAACATATTAATCCGGTGGGGTCTCGAGACAACCTGCGAGCAATGTTTTTGCGAGCTCAGGTTCTTCATGACATGAAGGGCCTCGTGCTACGATCCATCCAGGTGACGCACGTCACCAGCCGGTATCGATGTGGAAGGGCCGACTTTGGTGCAACAATCTTTCGTGAGTACAACACAGATTCAAGAGCTCATTGAAATCGTAGGCCCAGACAAGGTCGTCACCAACCCAGCCACCATTGATAACTACCGACGGGATCGGGCTAACGATCCGAACGCCGGGACCCCGATCGCCGTGGTGCGTGCCACAACTTCCGATGATGTTCAGGCAGCAATCCGGTTCGCCGCTGCCCACAGTATTCCTGTGGTGGCACGCGGCGCCGGTTCGGGACTGTCTGGCGGAAGCTCTGCCGTCGACGGCGGCATCGTGCTGTCACTTGAAAAAATGCGCGACATGACGATCGACCCGCTCACCCGAACAGCAGTCGTGCAGCCGGGCGCCTTCAATGCTGAAGTCAAGGCAGCCGCTGCCGAGCATGGGCTGTGGTACCCGCCCGATCCGTCGTCTTATGAGTTTTGCTCGATCGGCGGCAACGTGGCGACCAATGCCGGTGGGCTGTGCTGTGTGAAATATGGGGTCACAGCAGACTATGTGCTGGGTATGAAAGTTGTATTAGCCGACGGCAAGCAAGTACAGCTGGGTGGTACGCAGATCAAAGACGTCGCGGGCCTGAACCTGACGCAACTGTTTATCGGTAGCGAAGGCACACTGGGCGTGATTACCGAAATCACCCTGCGGTTGGTGCCCGCTCCACGGCCTGCCACCACATTGGTCGCGACGTTTTCGACCTTGGAAGATTCGATCAATGCGGTTCTGGCCATCACTTCCTCGATGCGTCCTTCGATGCTGGAGTTCATGGACCACTACACGATCAATGCGGTTGAAGACCTCACTGGAATGGGCCTGGAACGCGACGCCGCAGCAATGCTGGTCATCCAAACCGATGAACCAGCTGAACATGCTGCACACGAAATAGCGCGCATTGAGACGCTGTGTCAGCGACATCATGCAACTGATGTCTTCTCTACGTCTGATGCCGAGGAAGCCGAAGCCATCATCGCGGCTCGACGCATGGCGATTCCCGCAGTCGAACGCAACGGCACACTGTTATTAGAAGACGTCGGCGTGCCACTACCTCGGTTGGGCGACCTCGTTGCCGGGATCGAGGAGATCTCACAAGCCCGAAGGGTGCCAATCGCCGTCATCGCCCACGCCGGTGACGGCAACACGCACCCGCTGCTGGTCGTTGACCCCACGGATGAGGATCAGCAGCAACGCGCCCAGCTTGCCTACGGTGATGTCATGGATCTGGCGGTGCGCCTGGGTGGGACGATCACCGGAGAACATGGTGTCGGTCGGCTCAAACGACCATGGTTGGTGGATTCGATTGGTGAAGACGCTTTGGAGCTCAACCACCGAATCAAAAAGGCGCTGGATCCACAGAATATTTTGAACCCGGGTGCGGTATACGACGTCCCGCGCCAATGAGCGCGACGTAGCCGAGATGCTCAATGTCACATCGGATGGAGCTTCACCGAGCGTCCGAGTGCGAGCACGCACGATAAAACGCCGTAAGATGGTTGCGGTGAGCCATGTGTGCTCACGACAGTGTTTTCCTATTTATTGAAAGTGTGTCGTTCGTGTCCAAACCCGTAGTGCTCATCGCAGAAGAACTCTCTCCGGCCACCGTGGATGCTCTGGGGACTGACTTCGAGATTCGCCACACCGATGGTGCTGACCGTGACCAGTTACTCCCAGCGCTCGCTGACGCCGAAGCCGTCTTGATTCGTTCGGCAACCCTCATGGATGCTGAAGCCATCGGTGCCGCCAAGAACCTCAAAGTGATCGCACGTGCCGGAGTCGGACTCGATAACGTCGATACGCAATCTGCCACCGAAGCCGGCGTGATGGTGGTCAATGCACCAACCTCGAACATCATTTCCGCTGCCGAACTTACCTGCGGCCACATTCTTGCGGCTGCCCGCAACATTGCCCCGGCCAACGAATCACTCAAAGCCGGTCAGTGGAAACGCTCGGCATATAAAGGCATTGAGCTCTACGAAAAGACCTTGGGCATCATCGGCCTGGGCCGCATCGGGTCGTTGGTCGCCGAGCGCATGAAAGCTTTCGACATGAACATCCTGGCCTATGACCCATACGTCACCGCCGCTCGCGCACAAAAAATGGGCGCACACCTGGTGAGCCTGGATGAGCTACTAGAAACTTCCGACTTCATCACCATCCACATGCCGCGGACCCCAGAGACCATGGGCATGCTCTCGGATGAGCAATTCAAGATCATGAAGGACTCCGCCTACGTCATCAACGTCGCCCGCGGTGGTCTGATCGATGAAGACGCCCTGGGGCGCGCCCTCGACGACGGCCTGATCGCCGGGGCCGGGATTGATGTTTTCGTCAAAGAGCCAGCCAAAGATCTGCCATTTTTCAAACACGATTCTGCGACCGTGACCCCACACCTGGGTGCTTCCACCGAAGAAGCCCAGGAAAAAGCCGGTGTCGCCGTCGCTAAATCCGTTCGCCTGGCGCTGGCCGGTGAGCTCGTCCCAGACGCCGTCAATGTAGCGGGTGGCGTCATCGACCCGTATGTCCGCCCCGGTATCCCCCTGACCGAAAAGCTCGGCCGCATCCTATCGGCCGTCATGAAGGGTGTGTCAGTCTCGGCCATCGAGGTTGAGGTTGCCGGCGAACTTGCCGAAAAGAACGTCGACTCGCTGAAACTTGCCGCCCTGAAAGGCGTGTTCACCGACGTCGTCTCCGGTCATGTCTCTTACGTCAACGCACCCGTGCTAGCCGAGGGTCGCGGTATTGAGACCCGCCTGTCGACCACCACGAATTCACCGCACTACCGCAACACCATCACCGTGAAATCGGTCGCCGCCGACGGTCAACAGTTCAGTGTGACCGGTACTTTGACCGGACCAAAACAGGTCGAGAAACTCGTCGGCATCAACGACTACGAATTCGAAGTCGCCATCGCCGACCACATGCTGGTGCTGGAATACCACGACCGACCAGGGGTTATCGGTACCATGGGTATGCAACTGGGTGATCGCAACATCAACATCGCGACCATGGACGTCGCACTGCGCCACGACGGCGCCAAGGCCCTGGCCGTGCTGACTCTGGACTCGGCACTGCCCGCCGGGTTGATGGAACAAGTCGGCGAAGCGATCCATGCAGCCAAGACCGCTGAGGTTGATTTGGAGGAAACCGGACGGTGAGCACCACCTACTACCTGACCACGGCCATTGCCTACCCCAACGGCGAACCGCACATTGGCCACGCGTACGAATACATCGCCAGCGATGTCATGGCACGGTTCAAGCGGCTTGACGGCTACGATGTGCGCTTCTTGACCGGAACCGACGAACACGGTCAAAAGATGCAACAAACCGCCGAGCAAGAAGGCGTCAGCCCGATGGAGCTTGCCACACGCAACGCCGATGTGTTCCAAAAAATGGACGACGACGTGCTCGACGTCTCCTATGACCGGTTTATCCGCACCACCGACGCCGATCACAAAGCCTCGGCCCAAGAAATCTGGCGCCGGATGGAAGCCGCCGGCGACATCTACCTGGACACCTATTCCGGCTGGTACTCGGTGCGCGACGAGCGGTTCTTTGCCGACGACGAGACTCACCTCAATGACGACGGCGTGCGCATTGCCACCGAAACGGGCACCGAGGTCACCTGGACCGAAGAAGAATCCTATTTCTTCCGCCTGTCCAACTACGCCGACAAACTCCTGGCCTACTATGCGGCCAACCCGGATTTCATCGCACCCCAAACGCGGGCCAATGAAGTCATCCGCTTTGTCGAAGGCGGCTTAGAAGACCTGTCGATCTCGCGGACCTCATTTGACTGGGGGATTCCCGTCCCAGAGGCCACCGATCCGGCACTGAAAACCGATAAACAACACGTCATGTACGTATGGGTCGATGCGCTGACCAACTACATCACCGGTGCCGGTTTCCCGGATGCCGACAGCGAGCTGAAACGCTACTGGCCAGCCGATTTGCATGTCATCGGCAAGGACATCTCCCGGTTCCACTGCATTTTTTGGCCGGCATTTTTGATGTCGGCAGGCATTGAGCTGCCAAAACGCGTGATGATCCACGGCTTCCTCAATAACGAGGGCGAAAAAATGTCCAAATCGTTGGGCAACGTGGTCCACCCGGCCGGATGGGTCGAACGCTACGGCCTAGACACCGTGCGGTTCTTCCTGCTGCGCGAATTCCCGTTCGGCGCCGATGGATCGTATTCCCACGATGGTGTGGTGCGTCGCAAGAACGCCGACCTGTCGAATAACCTGGGCAACCTCGCCCAGCGCAGTCTGTCGATGGTGTACAAAAACGTTGATGGCCAAGTGCCCCAACCCGGCGAACTGACGGCCCAAGACGAACAGATCTTGGCCGATGCCGCGGGACTATTGGACACTTGGCGCACGCACTTTGAGAAACAAGACTTCTACCGCGCACTGGGTGCGGCCTGGAAGGTCTTGGACGACACGAATAGTTATTTTGCTGACCAAGAACCCTGGGTGCTACGCAAAACTGACGAGGCTCGGATGCAAACCGTACTGTGGGTGACACTAGAAGTCGTCCGGCGGATCGCCCTGTTGATCCAAGCGGTTATGCCCGACTCGGCCACGAAACTGCTCGACGCCCTGGGCGTCGAAGCCTCAGCAGATGCCGGGCGCACGAATGCCTCCGGTCAAGGCCCCCGGTCCTATGCAGCCTGGGACGACCGGCTTGCCCCTGGCACACCGATTGCCAAACCGACTCCGGTATTCCCACGCCACGAAGAAGACGAATAAGAAGGTAGAACATTTTGAGCGAAAATGTACTAGATCTCGCCCTCATCCCCGGCGATGGCATCGGACCCGAAGTCACCGCCGAAGCACTCAAGGTGCTCAAGGCCGCCATCGGTGAAGACAACGTCAGCACCACCGAGTACGGCCTGGGTGCCGAACACTGGTTGGAAACCGGCGAAACGCTGACCGAAGAGACCCTGGAAACCATCCGTGGTCACCAGGCGATCCTGTTCGGCGCCGTTGGGGCCGCCCCCAATGACACCCGGATTCCGTCCGGGCTGTTGGAACGTGAAATTTTGTTGAAGCTGCGCTTTGCTTTCGACCATGCGGTGAACTTCCGTCCGTCCGTGCTCTACCCGGGCGCGACATCACCCCTGGCTAACCCCGGCAGTATCGATTTCGTCGTCTTCCGCGAAGGCACCGAAGGCCTCTACGTCGGTAACGGCGGTTCGATGCGCACCGGCACCCCGTTCGAGGTCGCCAACGAAACGTCGGTCAATACCGCCTACGGTGTCGAACGGGTTGTTCGGGCTGCGTTTGAATACGCCCAGAACCGCGAACGCAAACACGTGACCCTGCTGCACAAGCACAATGTGTTGGTCCACGCCGGGCACCTGTGGAATCGCATCGTCAACGAAGTGGGCGAAGAATTCCCCGACGTCACCCACGACTACCTGCATGTGGATGCCGCAATGATCTTCCTGACGACCGATCCGAGCCGGTTCGATGTCATCCTGACGGACAATATGTTTGGCGACATCGTGACCGACCTGGCGGCTGCAGTCACCGGTGGCATCGGCCTGGCCGCCTCGGGCAACCTGAACATTAACGGCACCGCACCATCAATGTATGAACCGGTGCATGGCTCCGCACCAGATATTGCCGGCCAGCAGAAAGCCGACCCGACCGCGGCCATCTTATCTGCTGCGATTTTGTTGGAACAAGAAGGCTATGCAGATGCGGCCCTGCGGGTCAATAAGGCAGTATGGGAAGACCTCGCCGCACGCGATACCACCACGCGCACCACGCAAGAAGTGGGTGACGCGATCGCAGCCGCAGTCTGACGACGCACATCCCCGGTAGCTTTGTAGAAGAATTTTCGCCCGGCAGGGCCGGCAGAAAGGTCAATCATGGAATTTCAGTACCACGCCAACCAGAGTCCTCTTGCGCAGACAGACCGCGCGAAGGTGCTAGCGAACCCAGGATTCGGGCAGTACTTCACCGATCACATGGTGACCATCGAATGGACCGCCGATGTCGCAGGCCAAGACAAGGCATTTGAAGCCGGCGAATATCTGAAAATGGTGGGGGACTGGGCCAATGCTCGCGTGGAGCCATACGGGCCCCTAGCACTGAGCCCGGCCGCTGCCGTATTGCACTACGCCCAAGAAATCTTCGAAGGCCTGAAAGCCTACCGCCACGACGACGGTTCGGTGTGGACCTTCCGCCCCCACGCCAACGCTGCCCGCATGAACCGCTCGGCACACCGCATGGCCATGCCACAACTGCCAGAAGAAACCTTCGTCAAAGCGCTGGAAGAACTCATGGCCCGCGACGCCGACTGGGTGCCCAATGGTGAGGGGCAATCGCTGTACTTGCGGCCCTTCATGATCGCAACCGAAGCCTTCCTCGGTGTCCGCCCGGCCCGCAGTTTCAACTTCCACGTCATCGCCTCACCCGCCGGGAACTATTTCGGTGGTGAGCTGAAACCGGTGAGCATCTGGGTCTCGCGCGATTTTGCCCGCGCAGGCGAAGGCGGCACCGGTGCCGCCAAATTCGGTGGCAACTACGCGGCGTCCCTAGCCGCCCAGCTCCAAGGCGCATCCCGCGGCCACGACCAGGTGATCTTCCTGGATCGTAGCCCAGACGAGTCCCTGGAAGAACTCGGCGGGATGAACGTCTTCTTTGTCACCAGAGACAATAAGCTGGTCACCCCGAAACTCACCGGGACCATTTTGGAAGGCATCACGCGCGATTCGATCCTGCAACTGGGCAAAGACCAGGGCCTCGAAGTTGAAGAACGCCGCATCACGTTCAACGAATGGAAAGACGGCGTGGCCTCCGACGACATCCAAGAGGTCTTTGCATGCGGTACGGCTGCGGTGATCACGCCGATTGGCCAGGTCGCCGACCGCGAAGAAGTCCATACCACCCCATCGACCGACTTCCCGGTGGCCAACGCCCTGCGCAACCGCCTGGTCGGCATCCAGACCGGTCACGAAGAAGACACCTACGGCTGGATGCACCGCCTCGCCTAAGTCACCGCACGTTTTCGATAGGGGAAAATACCTTGCGCATTGCACGTTTTGTTCACCGGGACGATTTTCACTACGGCGTAGTCCAAGACGACACCATCACGGTGTTAGCCAATGATCCACTCTATGCCGGCATTGTGCCCACGACCGAGACGCTGAAACTCGACGACGTGCGCCTGGTGACCCCGATCCTGCCGCGCTCCAAAGTCGTCGGTGTGGGCCGTAACTGGCAAGCCCACGCCGAAGAACTCGGCAATGAGGTCCCGAGTACGCCGCTGCTGTTTTTCAAACCCAACACCTCGGTCGTGGGCCCCGATGAGCCGGTCATGCTGCCCGATTGGACCGAAGAGGTCTCCTACGAGGCGGAATTGGCCGTGGTCATTGGTCGGATCGCCAAAGACGTACCGGTCGATCGGGTCGATGAAGTGATCTTCGGCTACACGGTCGGTAATGACCTGACCGCACGCGATGTGCAACGCGCCGAAGACCAATGGGCCCGTGCCAAGGGTTTCGATGGTTCCTGCCCGCTGGGCCCATGGATTGAAACCGAACTGGACCCCGATGATCTCCAGATCCGCTCCTGGGTTGATGGCGAGCTGCGCCAGGACGGTAACACCCAAGACATGGTCTTTGATGTGCGCACCCTGGTGTCGTATATCTCCGAGGCCTTCACCTTGCTGCCCGGCGACGTGATCCTCACCGGCACCCCTGCTGGCGTCGGGACCATCTACGACGGGCAGACCGTGGAATGTGAGATCGAGGGCATCGGGACCTTGTCTACAACTGTGCGCCGTCCCACTGTCGGCTAACCGCTAGAAACACGGTCACGCGCACAAAGCACCATCACTGGTCACGCTAGACTTGGCAGTCATGAGCGAGCTTCGTAATCCTGACGATATTCCAGCAGTTCCAGCCGACGCCGAGGTGCGGGTGCGCTTTGCGCCCTCACCAACCGGTACTCCACACGTTGGACTGATCCGTACCGCCCTATTCAACTGGGGCTGGGCCCGCCACACCGGCGGCAAAATGATCTTCCGCGTTGAAGACACCGACGCCAAACGAGACTCCGAAGAGTCCTACCACCAACTGTTAGACGCCATGGATTGGATGGGCATCGACTGGGATGAAGGCGTTGAGGTCGGCGGACCACATGAACCCTACCGCCAGTCGCAGCGCGGAGAAATCTACCAGGACGTCATTGCCAAGCTCAAAGATGGCGGATTCATCTACCCGTCCTATACGACGGCTGAAGAAACCGAAGCACGCCACAAAGCCGCCGGCCGCGACGTTAAACTGGGCTACGACGGCTACGATCGTCACCTGACCGAAGAACAAATCGCCGCGTTTGAAGCCGAAGGTCGTAAACCTGTCTGGCGCCTGCGCATGCCAGACCACGACATCGCCTTCAACGACATCGTCCGCGGGCCGATCAATTTCAGCGCCGGATCCGTGGCCGACTTCGTGGTCGTGCGCGCAGATGGTTCGCCGCTGTACACCCTGGTCAACCCCGTCGACGACGCACTGATGGGCATCACCCACGTGCTGCGCGGCGAAGACCTGCTGTCCTCAACCCCACGCCAGGTTGCACTCTACGGTGCGCTGTATGCGATCGGGGTCGCAAAGTACCAGCCAGAATTTGGTCACCTGCCCTACGTGATGGGGGAGGGCAATAAGAAACTGTCCAAGCGTGACCCACAGTCTAGCCTGTTCCACCACCGCGAAAACGGTTTCATTCGTGAAGGCCTCCTGAACTACCTCGCCCTGCTGGGCTGGTCGCTATCGGCCGACGAAGATATCTTCACCCCCGATGAGTTCATAGCAAACTTCGACATCCACAACGTCCTGGCCAACCCGGCACGGTTTGATGAGAAGAAAGCTATCGCGATCAACGGCACCCACATCCGCAAACTGGAAGCCGAAGACTTCCGCGATCGTCTCATCCCGTATCTGCAAGACCGTAACCTGGTGGGCGACAAGCTCACGGATCGCGAATATGAGATCCTGACGCAGGGTGCACCACTGGTCCAAGAGCGTGTCCACCTGCTGGGTGAAGCTGCCGATATGCTGGCCTTCCTCTTCACCGACACCGTCGCGGTCGAACAGGGTGCCATGAAGGGCATGCCACAGAACCTCGTCGAGATGCTCACCGCGGCTGAGAACGTGCTGGCCGACCTAGAAACCTGGGATCTAGAATCCATCGAAAGCGCGCTGCGTACCGCGTTGATCGATGAGCTGGAACTCAAACCGCGCCATGCATTCGGTCCGGTCCGCACCGCCGTCTCGGGACGCCGTGTGTCACCACCGCTATTTGAATCCCTGGTCATCCTGGGACGCGAAAAAGCACTCGAACGTATCAGCCAATTTAAGGCCGCACAATCCTAGTACAAGCCGTTCTATTCGATGTCGATGACACCCTGGTCAACCTGGCTGGGGCTCAGCATGTTGCCTTCAAACAACAGCTGAATGCCCAGTTCGGTGACTGGGTGTTGTCGCATCCAGCCATGACCGTTGCGGCCGAAGCCTTCGTCCACGATCCCAATGACTACTACAACGCCTACATCAACGGGAACCTGAGCTTCGGCGAGCAACGCATGGCTCGCGTCGTTGATGCCATGGACATCCTCCAGTTGGACGGTGAGCCCGACGAGGAGCTCTGGCTGGTTGGCTATGAAGACATCGTCTCTCGGCACTGGAAGCCTTTCGACGACGTGCCACCCCTGCTGGAGACCCTCAACGATCTCGGCATCGCATACGGGGCTGCGACGAATAATGTGACCGACTATCAGGCGCATAAACTCGAACAGGCAGGCCTGCCTTTCGAAGTGGTCATTGGTACGGATGTAACCGGCAAACCCAAACCGCATGCTTCAATGTTCCTGGAAGGCGCACGCCAGTTGGGATCCGACCCAGAAAACACCCTGATGATCGGTGATGACGTCATTAACGACGGTCTGGGTGCACGAGATGCTGGACTGATATCACTGCTGGTCGACCGCGATAATACGCGCATGAACCCGGAACGGGTGTACAAAGTCGAGTCGCTCAGTGATGTTCTGCACATTCCTTCCCTGCGTTTTGACAACGGGATAATTTAGGGTAAAGTTATCTCTCGTTGCGCACGACGCAGCAAGCCAATGGGGTATGGTGTAATTGGCAACACAACGGTTTCTGGTACCGTCATTC
>ERZ1032895.202-NODE-202-length-13019-cov-5.111308_pt1 | contig 13019 bp, 12 predicted proteins | sample MGYA00516687_ERZ1032895 | MGnify/ENA primary metagenome ERZ1032895 (study PRJEB33719, sample SAMN04261600) | wastewater metagenome | biome: rural village; feature: latrine urine exit; material: soil | place: El Salvador | collected 2013-01-14 ... | reverse complement strand
GGCGGTCCGGTGCCATGAACATGTGCTCGGTGCGGCACAGGCCGATGCCCTCGGCTCCGAGCTCGCGGGCCTTGGAGGCGTCGTCGAAGTTGTCCGCGTTGGCCCTCACACCGAGGCGACGCACACCGTCGGCCCAGGCGACGACCCTCTGGAAGTCGTCGTTGATCTGCGGCGGGATCAGTTCGATGGCCTCGCCGTAGACGTTGCCCGTGCTGCCGTCGAGGGTGATCACGTCGCCCTCGTTGAACGTCTTGTCCCCCACCTTCAGGGTCCGCTCGGCCAGGTCGATGACGATGCCGCCGGCGCCCACCACGCAGGGCTTGCCCATGCCGCGCGCCACCACGGCCGCGTGCGAAGTCATGCCGCCGTGCGCGGTCAAGACTCCCTGGGCGACGACCAGGCCATGGATGTCGTCCGGCGTGGTCTCGTAGCGGACGAGGACGACGGCGTCGCCCTTCTCGCCGCGCGCGGCGGCGGTGTCGGCGTCGAAGACCACTTCGCCGACGGCGGCGCCAGGCGATGCCGGCAGGCCCTTGGTGACCGGTTCCTTGCCGTGGTCCGGGTCGATTGCCGGGTGCAGCAGCTGGTCCAGCTGCGCGGGCTCGATGCGGCCCAGCGCCTCGTGTTCGGTGAGTACACCCTCGTCCACCAGGTCCGAGGCGATCTTCAGCGCGGCAGCGGCGGTGCGCTTGCCGTTGCGGGGTCGAGGTTGAGTTTTGTAAAAACAAACGGTAAAACGAGTCCAATCAAGCTGCCGTTCATAACGATTATAATCATGGTTGCGGCCACGACCATCATGACTTCGGGTGCTCTAAAACCGGCTATGAGCGATACGCCGGCTGCCATGGTGATGCCGAGTAGAAATGAGACTAAAAATTCTTTCCCAATGAGTTTGAGCCAGTCGTTTTTATCGACATCGCCTACGGCGAGGAAGCGAATCATGAGGGTAGCCGACTGCGATCCTGCGTTTCCGCCGCTATCGATTAAGAGCGGGAGAAAAAACACGAGCGATACGGTCGATGCGATGAGTTCTTCAAAGCTGGCGAGTGCTGCTCCCGAAAAGACATTCATAAAAACCAGTGCTACGAGCCATACCACGCGGCTTTTGTAGAGGTTGCCAATGCGTGCGGTTACCGGGTTTGAGATGGCGCTTTGGAAAGACCCGAATTTGTGGAAGTCTTCGGTCGATTCTTCTTCGGCTACATCCATAATATCATCTACCGTAACGATGCCCAGCAGGACTCCGTCTTCATCTATGACAGGGAGCGCCACGCGGTCGCTGTCGCGGAATGCTCGAATAGCCGTTTCTTGGTGGTCCATGGCATTGAGTGAAATAAATCGGTAGTCGATTAGATCTTGTACAAGAGTTTGAGGGTCGGCCTTCCAAAACGTGTACGAAACCCTCTTGAGGGCTCTCATGCTCAGCCATTTCTTCGCCGGCGAGTATCACGACAAGGGTCTGTCGGACGCCGTCTCCACGGTAGATTGTGCTTCCTGCACGTCGCGCTACCGCGCGGTTCGCGGCATCACGTAAGACTTCCTGTTCAGCATATAGATCGACTAGTTGAAGTTGTGCTGGTGGGTACGACACGATGTAACCTCCCTTTTTGTTGTCACCGGTGCTGGTCACAGTGACAATGCTACTCAAGTGCTTACACTGTACCTGAGTGCCCTTCGACGAGTTAGTGGGAAGAACTATTACGCTACCTTCACCTGGTGACACTGATGATGTTTCTGCTTGAAAGTGGCGGGTACTGCTGCAGCACAGAAGAAGAGTGCCTGCCCGAAGACTGACTGGGAATCACCCGGTTCAGAGCGCTACGCGCTGGAAGTCTTCAACTAATACCGGCTATCGGTAGCCTAAGGAATCACTAGCTGCCCGCTGGTTCGGAACGTCTCGACTCAGTGAGTCGGGCTGCTATGCATTGCAGCTACGAAACTCGGCGAAATGTCGTGGCTATTTATCGATTCGGCGAACATAGAGCGGGTGCACGAAAAAACCTGTACCCACACCAACGACCGCAGCTCGATGCTGACTAGGGATAGCACGGTGCCGCCAGCGAGGATAGGATATACCCCGCAGTGATCGTCGAGCTTAGACTGGTGAACTATGACTGAAAATTCTGTGTTTAAAAGTCCAATCGTTGGTCGTCAGTTATTCGGGCCAGGGCCGTGTAATCCGTATCCAGAAGCACATCTGGCTCTGAGCCTGCCGTTGCTTGGACACTTAGATCCTGCCTTCATTGATACGATGGATGCTACCAGCGATATGCTGCGTCAGGTGTGGGGAACCCAAAATCAGCGCACCCTCCCGCTGTCCGCGACCGGATCGGCCGGAATGGAAGCTGCCTTCGTCAACACGGTACGTCCAGGCGATGTCGTAGTAGTAGCTGTGAATGGGCTCTTTGGCGAGCGAATGGTCGAGGTCGCGGGTCGCCACGGGGCCGAAGTAATCCCGGTTGAACATGAGTACGGTCGGCCGGTTGATGTTGAGCGTGTTGTTACCGCCCATCCCAATCCGACAATCATCGCTGCGGTGCATGCTGAGACGTCTACCGGGGTCGTTTCCGATATTCAGGAGCTCGGGCAGAACAAGGGCGACGCGTTATTACTTGCTGACTGCGTGACGTCTATCGGTGGCATGGAGATTAACTTAGATGCCTGGGGCGTTGATTTGGCTTACGCTGGATCACAAAAATGCCTGGGTGTAGCTCCCGGTCTAGCACCATTTACCATTTCTGACCGAGCGTTTGAACGCCGCGTTGAAAAACCTTCCAATTGGTACCTGGACCTCAACTTGTTGGGAGGTTATGCAACGGGAACTACGGGAGGCCAGCGCACTTATCACCATACGGCACCGACGGGAATGGTGGTGTCATTGAAAGCCGGTCTGGAGCGTATACTTGCCGAGGGCCTGGAGAACGTTTACGCGCGCCATGCTGCAGCAGGTCAAACCCTGCAAGACGGCCTGGAAGCTATGGGGCTCACCTTATTTGCTGAAGAAGGGGCTCGACTTGCCCAGCTCACGACCGTGAACGTTCCTGACGGTGTTGATTCGGCTGCTGTGCGCAACTTCCTGATGAGCAAATACGATTTAGAAATCGGTGCCGGGACTGGCGCTTATGCCTCTAAGATCTGGCGGATCGGTTTGATGGGCCATAATGCGACCGAGGCGAACGCGCACTTGTTATTGGCAGCCCTCAAAGACGCCCTAGACCACGCATAATCACTGGCTGGAACAAGGATTAAAACGTTGGGACCGGCGCTTGGCCGGTCCCAATGTAGTTCATCAATAGCGAGCTAAAAGTCGATATCGTCTTGGGTTTCAGTGGTCACCACGGCAGCAGTGCCATTGCGCTGAGCAACCTCTGCCACCGCTGCTGCAACAGCCGGAGCGACCTTCTGGTTGAAAACTGAAGGGATGACGTAGCTGGGGTTGAGTTCTTCATCGGTGATCGTCCCGGAGATGGCGTCCGCCGCGGCGACGAGCATGTCTTCAGTAATGTCGGAGGCACCGGCGTCTAATAGGCCACGGAACAACCCTGGGAATGCCAGCACGTTGTTGATCTGGTTCGGAAAGTCTGATCGGCCCGTCGCTACGACAGCGGCATGTTTGGAAGCTTCCGTTGGCAAGATCTCCGGATCAGGGTTAGCCATAGCAAAGACAATCGCGCCTTCGTTCATTTTGGCAACGTCATCGGCGTCGAGGAGATTCGGTGCAGAAACACCGATGAAAACATCGGCACCCACTATCGCTTCTTTCAGGCTGCCAGAGAAGCCTTCAGTGTTCGTATTGTCGGCAAGCCACTGGCGGTGCTCGTCACGCTGGCTGGTGTTTGGCTCCAGTACGCCATCGCGACCAGCTGCCAAGATCTGCCGAGCCCCGGAGGCCTGGAGCAGACGGATAATGGCATGCCCGGCCGCGCCGACGCCTGAGACGACGATGCGGACATCTTCGATTTTCTTGTCGACGACCTTCAGGGCGTTGTTCAGTGCAGCTTGTGTGACGATGGCAGTACCATGCTGATCGTCGTGGAAGACCGGAATATCGAGCTCTTCACGGAGGCGCGCTTCGATCTCGAAGCAGCGAGGAGCCGAGATATCTTCAAGGTTGATGCCGCCATAGGCCGGCGCCAAAGCCTTGACGATCTGAATGATCTCTTCGGTGTCTTTGGTATCTAAAGCAACCGGCCAGGCATCCACGTTTGCAAATTGTTTGAACAGTACCGCTTTGCCTTCCATCACTGGCATGGCCGCCGCAGGGCCGATATCACCAAGGCCCAGGACGGCGGTGCCGTCAGTGACCACGGCAATAGTGTTGCGCTTGATCGTCAACTCGCGGGCGCGCTGTGGGTCTTTAGCGATTGCCTTGCATACGCGAGCGACACCCGGGGTATAGGCCCGAGAGAGATCATCACGGTTGCGGACGTGGACTTTAGAAACGGTCTGGAGCTTACCGCCTTGGTGCATGTGGAATGTACGATCAGAAAGGCTGAGTACTTCGAACCCATCCACAGCTTCAATAGCGGCCTTAACCTCGCGACTGTGTTCTTTCCCCCGTGTATTGCAGGTGAGGTTAATAATGTTGGACTCATGGCTGGCGTCAACGATATCTAAAGCGGTGATCGCGGCACCGGCCTCAGCAACTACTGCGGTCAGATCGCTGGTAGCGGTGAAGGTTGTTGGGGCCTGTACTTTGACAATGATCGAATAGCCGGGGCTAGGTGTTGCCATGTTTAATTGAACTCCTTGAACAGGTATCAAGCAGAGTCATAAACCCGCGACTCTGCATTGTGGTGGTTGAACGAGCGGCTCGTGTGCACTACCTGGCGATCATGGGGTATATGACGACAGCACATGCAGCGGCACTGGCCTGGGTAAAGGCTCAAAGGCCACATGATTTGGAGTTGTCAGAATACCACGCTATGGCAAGGAACCGACGAGAGTTCAGACTTGTTGAGACAAGTGGTGCAATATCTAACAAAAAGCCTAGTAATCGATCATGAGTTGGATTACAGTTGACGTTTATCGGAGCTTCGAAGATGCAGCATCTGATGCTGACCACGCCGGACAGATTTACCACCCACACAGTGGATATAGTGTAGGCGTCAGCTGCCGGCTCTGCGAGAACACCGCGGACGCTATGAATGAATTCGGCCCTTACCTTTGACCGAAGTTCTTGCTACCCGTTAACCTCATGACGGGTTCCCACAGACCAGCCCTTTTTCCATATGGCGCCTTCAATGTGCCCGAGGTCTTTGAGGAGACATCATGACTTCAATTCCAAATATTTCCCCTCGTTCAACGTCCCCGACATCCTCCCAACAGTTGTTGGCGAATTTCCCCGTCGGCGGGGCTGACCCGGACTTTGCTCTCGAAGGATCAACAAGACCGAAAATTTGTGCTCTTCCGGTGGTAGGGAAATTGCTACCCCAGTGCAAGTAGGCCCTTGCTGCTGGCGAAGGACGCCGTCAACGGTCAAAATCCAGCGGGTTGATGAGGCAACAGTTGTAGGATAGAGGCAGTATATTGACCTGCCGGCCCCTCGACAGGCACAACGTTAACCCAAGGACTAGTAGCTTTGACCGATACCACTGGAAACCAGCCGCAGAATCGTGACGATTCATCACGTACGGAGCGTTCAAATCATCGTGATGCACCCCGCGACCGGCAACAGCGTGATCGCGGAGGTAACTTCGGGAAACGGCGACAGCACGGTCAGCAACGCGACGGTGATCGCCGTGGGAGCGGTCGAGGCCGGGATGATCAACGCGGACGCGGTAAAGGACCACGGAAGTGGGATGGCAAGCCACGTCGTCATGATGACGATTCAGAACGCGTAGAACGTACCCCGCCGCCACATAATCCGGCCGACTTGCGCTCAGCGAACCGGCCGGACCGTGGACGTTCTCCGGAAATCGATCCAGATGTGACAGGTCGCGAACTAGACAAGAGCGTCCAGCGCGAGCTCAGCGCCTTGGATGAGCAGAACCGCCCCTGGGTCCAAAAACATTTGGTCATGGCTGGCCGCTTGATGGAAGACGACCCCGAACTGGCGTTCGCACACGCGCTTGCAGCGTCCCGACGGGGCGGTCGCCTCGGCGTCGTACGGGAAGCTGCTGGCATGACCGCCTATGCTGCCGGCAAGTTTTCAGACGCTCTTCGAGAGTTTCGCACCTACCGTCGAATCTCCGGAGATAACGCGCACTTACCGGAAATGGTTGATTCGGAGCGAGCACTCGGGCGGATTGAAAAAGCACTTGAGATGGCTGCCGAAGTGCCTCGCGAAAAGCTGCCGGTTACCTCCCGCGTGGAGTTAGCGATCGTTCTTGCGGGTATCCACCTTGATCAAGACAAACCGGAGGAGGCACTCAAGGCATTAGAGATCCCAGAGCTCAACCCCCGACGCGGCTTTTCCTATTCACCACGCCTGTTTACTGCCTACGCGCAGGCTCTCGAGGCCGCCGGACGCACGACTGAAGCCCGCAAGTGGGCGAATCTAGCGACCCGAGCCGAGCATGCCCTGGGGATGAATATCGAACCCGAACCCGAGATTGTAGATATATCGGACGAAGAGGATGAAACTACCCCGCCGGTTCGGGCTCGAGACGTTCTCCCACCGGTAACAGCCAAAGATGAAGCACGTGCTGAAGGTGGCGAAAGCTAGGCCGTGATGACGTTTTTTAATGGCTACGACGGCCTGCTATGCGATCTCGACGGCGTCGTGTATGCCGGGAACCAACCGATTGATCAAGCCATCTCGACTCTCAATGCACTTATCGGGCAAGGTGTCCCGGTGGCCTTTGTTACCAATAATGCTTCGAAAGCTGCAACTGAGGTTGCAGACCACCTCATAGAGCTAGGGGTCGCTACCAACGCTGAACACGTGATGACCTCGGCACAAGCCGTGGTCGACATCCTCACCGTGAAATACCATCGCGACGCCGGTCCCGTCCTCGTCACCGGCTCGCCACAACTGAGCCAACAGATCCGAGCCGCCGGCTTTGAAACCACCCAACTCGCGGCAGACAAACCACAGGTGGTCGTCCAGGGGTTTAACCCGAAACTGGGCTGGAATGATCTTGCCCAAGCAAGTTTCGCAATTCAACAGGGTGCCGGATGGCTGACTACCAACCTTGATCTCACGATCCCCTTGAGCCAGGGGATCGCGCCCGGCAACGGCTCGTTAGTCGATACCGTAGCGCGTGCTACCGGAACGCGCCCTGAAGTCGCTGCCGGTAAGCCCGCTCCGGTTATGTTTACCACGATGGCCCAGAAGTTTTCGATGACCAAGCCGCTGGTGGTCGGGGATCGGTTAGATACCGACGTGTTGGGGGCCGCCAATGCTGGATTCGATGGTGCGCTCGTGGAGACAGGAATTCATCGGCGCCAAGATATCGATGATCATCGTTCGGTTGTAACCCCCACCTGGGTTCTTCCCGGGCTTGAGTTGTTGCTTCAAGAACCCAGCGATACCCATCGGAGTCCTGATGCCTGACTTGCAGAACCTTCCAGCCGAAATTGCAGAACGCTTAGAAGGGGTGGGCGAGCTTTCACCGGCCGACGAGTTAACCACATACGAGCGTGTGCTTGCAGAACTGACGGAGTTGCTCAATGCTCCTGAAGAACACAGGCCGGAAGGCGAATAGGTGAAACGTCTCGATCAAGCACTCGTATCGCGTCAGCTTGTCACCTCACGAACCGTGGCAGCGAAGCACATTCAGGCGGGCGAAGTGATCGTTAACGGTCAAAAAGTGACAAAACCTGCTACCAAGGTCGCTGATCGGGACGTGATCCGACTAACCGTATCTGGGCCGCAGTATGCTTCTCGTGCGGGACATAAGCTCGCTGGAGCATTAGATGTTTTCCACGCCATCGACGTTTCTGGGGCACGTTGTCTTGATGCAGGTGCATCTACCGGCGGTTTCACTGATGTGTTGTTACAACGAGGCGCCCGAGAAGTCGTGGCAGTCGATGTCGGTCATGATCAACTGATTCAGCGGTTGCGGGTCGACCCGCGAGTAGAAGTCCATGAAGGACTCAACGTCCGATATTTGAGTCTGACAGATATTGGGCAACCCGTGGACCTGGTCGTCTCCGACCTCTCATTTATCTCTCTGACGCTCGTCGTCGGCGCGCTAGTTTCGGTGTGTGTTCCAGGGGCTCACTTGGTCTTGATGATCAAACCACAATTTGAGATCGGTCGTGAGCGCCTGCCAAAAACCGGTGTCGTTACAGATCCAGATCAACGGCGAGAAGCAGTATTGGGCGTGATCGAGGCATCCTTGGCTCAGGGCTTAGTGCCTCAAAGAGTAGCAACGAGTCCTTTACCAGGCCAAGACGGCAATAAAGAATTCTTCTTCTGGGCGACCTACGATGTCGCAGGAGCACATTTGCATGCCACAATTGAAGTCTCGCAGTGGCTGGACGCGCAGCGGGTCCAGTGGGCCGATTAATTTCTGCCCCAATGTCCACAGCGCGCCTGGCAGGGTAACAAACCAAGTTAAAACGGCTAGATTGGTGTGTTAGGCAATACGTACAAACAAAGGAGAACCATGAGCCGGCGAGTATTGATTTTGGCTCACACGGGGCGCCAAAAGGCCATGCAATCTGCTTTGCAGGCTATCGGATTGTTACGTGCGGCCGGGCTAACGCCGGTCATGTTGCCACACGATGCTGCTGTTATGCACGAAGCCATACACAACGACGTCTTGCAGACCCATGAGGACGGTGTCGAAGCGATCGATACCAGGTCCTCATTACACGATGTCGAACTCGGCATGGTGCTGGGCGGTGATGGCTCGGTGCTTCGTGCAGCCGAGATGGTACGCGAATCCGACCTGCCCTTAATGGCCGTCAACCTCGGTCATGTGGGATTCCTTGCCGAAGCAGAACAAGCCGATCTGGAGCGTGCGGTCTCAGCCATTGTCAATAAGGATTATCTCGTTGAAGAACGCATGACCATCGACGTCAAAGTCTTAGTCGGCAAACACCTCGTAGCTCATACTTGGGCGCTAAATGAGGCATCTGTGGAGAAATCCAACCGAGAGCGCATGCTCGAAGTAGTCATCGGTGTGGACAACCGGCCTATCTCGTCCTTTGGCTGTGATGGTGTAGTCATGGCAACACCAACCGGCTCAACAGCGTACGCCTTCTCGGGTGGCGGACCCATTGTATGGCCTGAAGTCCAAGCCATGCTCATGGTACCGTTATCCGCCCATGCATTGTTTGCCCGCCCTTTAGTGGTGGCACCAGAATCCGTGATCTCAGTGGATGTCCTGCAACGCAGCAACGAAAACGGAGTGTTATGGTGCGATGGACGCCGTACCGTGGATCTGCCATTCGGTGCACGTATTGAAGCGACACGCTCCGCTCACCCGGTCAAACTTGCTCGACTCGCCCTTACGCCGTTTTCCGAACGACTCGTGCGTAAATTCGATCTGCCCACTGAAGGCTGGCGAGGTTCGATTAGCGAATCTGACCGAGCAGCAATAGAAGCACGCGAGCGTGCGCGTCGAGACCAAGATAGCTGGCATCAATCCTTAGCTGATTCACAAGGTATACGCATCGTAGAACCGCATCATGCAGCACCGCGACCAGATATGGTCCCGCCACGTACGACGCCGATTCCGATTGTGACAAAAGCCGACGAAGAAGAGATTGTCGAAGTATCGAAACCGCCAGCTGAGGACGAGTAGGGAGTAACGCATGCTAGAACACCTGTCGATTAACTCGTTGGGCGTCATCGAAGAAACAACGGTCGAACTCGATCCCGGCTTCAATGTTGTCACGGGTGAAACCGGTGCGGGGAAAACGATGGTGGTCACTGCGCTGAACCTGCTGCTGGGAGCCCGTGCGGATGCCGGTGCGATTCGCGCAGGCGATACCAAAGCAACGGTGGAGGCAGGGTTCGTTTTGCCCGCCGACCACCGGGCGATTGAAGCAGCAGAAGAAGCCGGTGCGATCCTTGATGAAGATAACAGCGATCGGCACCTAGTGATCACGCGTGCAATCAGCGCATCGGGTTCTGGGACGCGCTCGCGGGCTACTGCCGGCGGTCGGGGCGTTCCCGTCGCGTTATTATCGGAAATCGGAGAACACGCCGTGGCCATTCACGGCCAATCCGATCAGTTGCGGTTGAAATCCACGACCGCACAACGGCACGCGCTGGACGCCTATGGAGGCAAGAATGTTGCCGAAGCGCTGGCTGCTTACCGCCAGACCTATACCAGCCTGCAAAACGTATCAATACAACTCCAAGAACTTATTAGCCAGGCACAGGAGCGCGCTTTGGAGGCCGAAAACCTGCAGCGCAGCCTGGAGGAAATAGACAACGCTAACATTGAAGAAAATGAAGATGAGACGATCCAGGAGCGAATCAAACGGCTAGAATCTGCCGAGGAATTCCGGGACGCAGCACGAGTTGCAACTACGGCCTTGTCCGGTGACGATTATAATCTTGATGCTCCCAGCGCAGAATCACTTGTTGAAGCTGCTCGCCAAGTCATTGCCCAAACTCCAGGCCACGTGGATGAGCTCGAGGAGATCGGCAAACGATTGGCTTCGGTCGGCATCGAGATCGCGGATATCACCGCAGAAATCTCACAATTTGCTTCCAGCTTGACTGACGAGGGTCCGGCCGCTTTGAACCAAGCACAATCCAGACTGGCCGAGCTGAACCGTCTTAAGAAACTTTATGGTCCAGACCTCGCTGATGTAGTCCGGTGGGCTGAGGAACAACGCCCTCGACTGGATGAACTTCACGGCGACACCGACCGCATCGAATACCTGGAAGAACAGCAACACGTGCTGACTGAACGCCTTCACGAAGAAGGTGCCAAGCTCACCGCGTTTCGCCACAAAGCAGGCAAACAACTGGGGGAGGAGGTCACCAAAGAGCTTCATGGGTTGCTGATGCCGACCGCACAGTTCTCGGTGGCAATCACTCCGGCTGACCAACCAGGCCCCCATGGGTTTGACGAGATCGCGCTGCTGCTTCAACCACACCCGGGTTCAGACCCTCGACCGCTTGGTAAAGGGGCTTCAGGCGGGGAGTTGTCACGTATCATGCTGGCTTTGGAAGTCGTACTGGCCAACACGGATCCGGTCCCGACTTTTATCTTCGACGAGATCGATGCAGGTGTCGGTGGTGAAGCCGCCGTCCAGATAGGTCGTCGCTTAGCTCGACTAGCCAAGCACGTACAAGTCATCGTCGTGACTCACTTACCGCAGGTCGCGGCATATGCCGATAGACATCTGCGTGTCAATAAGGCTCCCAACGTGGAGGCTGGGTTCACGACCTCCGATGTCAGCGAACTCGTTGGGGAAGATCGAATCTCGGAATTGGCCCGGATGCTGGCCGGACATGCTGACTCGACGTCTGCACGCGAACACGCCAAAGAACTCCTGGAGACCTCGCATTAATGGATGATCAACACCTGCAAGACACCGACCGGCACGTAGCGGTCCAACATCAGGAAACCGTATTTCACGGCGCGATCTGGGATATCCAACGTGACACCTTCACACTGTCGGATACTGAGAATGCACTGACTCGCGAGTACGTGAATCACCCTGGCGCAGTCGCTATCGTGGCCGTTGATGATCAACAGCGAGTAGCAATGATCAACCAGTACCGGCACCCGGTAGGACAAGATTGCTGGGAAATTCCCGCAGGTCTTTTAGATATCGACGGCGAAGGCCCGTTAGCCACCGCGCAGCGTGAATTGGCCGAAGAGACTGATCTGCAGGCTACCCAGTGGTCAGTGTTGGTGGACCACTACCCTTCAGCTGGATCCTCAGCAGAGGCCATCCGGATATTTCTGGCCCAAGGCATCGAAGACATCCCTGCCACGCAACGCCACCGACGCGAAGCCGAAGAAGCTCATATGGTCCTGCGCTGGGTGCCGGTTGATCAAGCATTACAAGCCGTATTGTCCGGGGCCGTGCGGAACGTCAACGCCATCGCCGGTATCCTGACAGCCCACATGGTTCTGACCGGCCAACACCAAGCCCGATCGGTGCATGCACCTTTCTAACAGACATGACCGAGCACCCCACCGCGAATCCGAATACCTTGCAGCGCCACGTCACTGCATACCTCAATCACCTCATGATCGAACGTGGCCTATCGGAAAACACGCTTGCTGCCTATCGTCGGGACCTGCACCGGTATTTGCAATACCTGGATCAAGAGCGCGTTGGCGACGTCGCGGCTATCACGGCTCATCATGTTGCCGGGTTCTTGCAAGCCCTCAGTTCTGGCAGTCATAACATGGGCAGACTGGCACAAAGCTCAGTCAACCGAATATTTATCGCAGCCCGCGGTTGGCATCGGTTTATGTTCCTCGAAAATACGACGCCCACCAACCCGGCAGCAGAGATCAAACCACCCAAAACCGGACAGCAACTCCCATCCGGTCTCAGCATTGAAGAAGTCACACGGCTACTCGACACCCCGCCGATTGATACCGCTCAGGGACTCCGTGACCGCGCCATGATGGAACTGCTCTATGCAACCGGCGCTCGCATTACCGAAGCAATCGATCTCGATGTGGATGACGTTATTCACCTCGACGACGACGCTGACATCACGGTCGTGCGATTATTTGGTAAGGGATCGAAAGAGCGTATCGTCCCCCTGGGTTCCTACGCACAAAAAGCTATCGACGCCTATCTGATCCGCGGCAGACCAGAGCATGCCGCAGGTGGTAAGGGTTCTCCAGCGCTGTTTTTGAACCGGTTCGGCGGCCGACTATCACGTCAAACCGGTTGGAATGTCTTGAAGCAAGCTGCTCAGGATGCAGAGATCTCGGCAGACATTTCTCCGCACACGTTACGTCATTCGTTTGCCACCCATCTGTTGCAAGGCGGAGCAGACGTTAGAGTTGTGCAAGAATTATTAGGGCACGCATCGGTGACGACAACCCAGATCTATACCCAGGTCACTGCTGATACGCTCCGGGAAGTCTTCGCTTACGCACATCCTCGAGCGCAAGGCTAACCAGACCTTCAGGTTT
>ERZ1032895.201-NODE-201-length-13165-cov-5.172006_pt1 | contig 13165 bp, 11 predicted proteins | sample MGYA00516687_ERZ1032895 | MGnify/ENA primary metagenome ERZ1032895 (study PRJEB33719, sample SAMN04261600) | wastewater metagenome | biome: rural village; feature: latrine urine exit; material: soil | place: El Salvador | collected 2013-01-14 ... | reverse complement strand
ACCATGGCAACGCGCACCCCACCCACCGTTACCGTCGCAGACGTTCTCGCGGAGCTAGCCGCGCTTGAAGATCCCAAAATTCGTGCGGTCAATGAACGGCACGGCAACGACATCGGTGTCAATCTCTCCCAGCTGCGCGCTATCGCCACTCGACTGAAAACCCAACACGATTTCGCACAAGAGCTCTGGGCCACCGGCGACTCCCAAGCACGGCTGGTCGCCATTTTGATCAGCAGTCCGAAAAAATACACCGCCGAACAACTCGATGCGATGCTCCGCGAAACACGGGTACCCAAAGTGCACGACTGGTTCATCAGCTACATTTTGAAAAAGAACCCCGAATCCGAATCCCGGCGGGTCATTTGGATGGACGACGTCGATGAAATCGTCGCCAGCGCGGGGTGGGCCTTAACCAGCCACGCCCTGGCCCAACGGGTAGAAAACCTCAAAATTCCTGAACTGTTAGACGCCATCGAAGCTGAAATGAAACTGGCACCGGACCGTCTGCAGTGGTCCATGAACGAATGCTTAGCCACGATCGGTATTCACTATCCGAAACACCGTGCCCGAGCCATCGACATCGGTGAACGGTTAGAAGTACTCAAGGACTACCCCACTCCCCCGAACTGCACCTCCCCGTATGCACCGATCTGGATCATCGAAATGGTCGCACGGCAGCAACCCGCAAGCGGGGTCAAGTAGTCAGCCAATACCTCCTGGCATCTGCCACCCCTCGCATTCTGTAGACCTGCCGTCTATCGTGGGGGCTATGACGGATACAGCGCACCCCACAGCCGCCGAACTCTTCGATTTGTCAGATAATCAACTGCGCGCTCGCGCAAGTCTCAAGTGGTCTACCGTTGAGCCCGACGTCTTACCGGCCTGGGTCGCCGAAATGGATGTGATGCTCTCCCCGGCGATCATCGACACCCTACAGAATGCTCTGCTGCGACACGATGCCGGCTATCCCGGAGACTCAGACGACGTCGTCCAAGCATTCACCAGTTTCGCTCAAGACCGCTGGGACTGGCATATCGAACCCGAAGACATCAGTTTCCACGTCGACGCCGCCACTGCCGCTTCAAAACTGATGCGCCACTACGCCGGACCAGATCGTTCAGTCATCATCATGCCCCCTGTCTACAACCGGTTTTATGATTGGCTGGCCGGCAGTGGGGTCAAACCCGTGGAAGTACCCTTAACCGATGTTCCCAACGGCGGCTTCTTTGATTTTGACGGCATCGAAGCCGGGCTCAAGGCTGGTACCAAAGTCATTTTATTGTGCAACCCACACAACCCGCTGGGCAGGGTCTTTTCCCAACCTGAGCTCGGCGAATTGGCAGAGCTTGCACATCGGTATAACGCCGTGGTGCTGTCTGATGAAATCCACGCACCCATGGTCTATCAGGGCGTGGACTTTACGCCGTGGCTCACGGTATCTGATACAGCCCGAAAAACCGGCATCGCGCTGCACACTGCAACTAAATCCTGGAATTTTGCAGGCCTCAAATGCGGTATCGCCATTCGATCAGCAACCGGTCCCTGGCCTGCCGAACTTGACCCAGCAATGACGCGGACCGACACAGGATTCTGGGGAATGTTGGCCACCGAAGCTGCCTTCCGCGATTCCCGGCCTTGGCTCGATATGGTCCGTAACCACTTTCAAGAACAAACCCAGCACCTCACGAGGTTGATAGCCGAACATCTTCCCGGTGTCACATTCCATCCACCACAAGCGAGTTTCTTGGCGTGGCTAAATTTCCGCGACACCGAACTCACCGAGGAACCCGCTGACTATTTCTTGCAAGAGGCCCGGGTGGCGCTCAGCCCCGGTATAAACTTCGGCGACGCCGGACGCGGCTATGCGCGAATGAATATGGGCACCTCCACTGAACGGCTGGAACGCATTATTACTGCGATGGGTGCAGCATGGCCCCCACGCTAACTCCCCCGCTGCAGCGGTAGTGGCTCTTTGCATCAGCGACGACGAGTCGTAAACGCCGACTGACCAGTAATCGCACGCCCCACGATGAGCGCCTGCATCGAATCCGTGCCCTCATAAGTGGAGATGACTTCCATATCCGTCAGGTGACGGGCCACGTGGTTCTCGAGGAGCAGCCCGTTGCCGCCCATCATGTCACGCGCTTCTCGGCACACCGCGAGCGCTTTACGAGATGTGACCATCTTGACCATCGAGGCAATCGCCTGATTATCTTCCCGACGGGTTTGAAGTTCAGCCAGGCGCATGCACATCAGCTGCATCGTGGTCACGTCAGCCAGCATCGTTGCCAGCTTTTCTTGGACTAGCTGATAGTGCGCGATCGGTCCGCCAAACTGTTCACGGTTGAGGGCATAGCGTGCCGCGTGCTCAAACGCTGCCATGGCGTGGCCCAGGGCCTCCCATGAGGCGCCACCGCGGGTGGCTTGCAGCACCCGGTTGACGTCTTTGAAGGACTGCCCAAATTCCAACTGATTATCGTTGGAGACGCGCACGTTGTCGATCGTGATATCCGCCTGCAGGATCGAGCGCTTGCCAACCTTGCCTTCGATAACGACGGGGTTATAACCGACCGGGAACTCGCCGTTTTCTTTTTCGATGACGAACGCTTTGACCTCACCGTCAGCCTCATCTCTGGCGTACACAACGGTCACGTCAGCGGCATGACCGTTGCCGATCCAACGTTTGTGGCCGTTGAGAATCCAAGCTTCGCCATCACGACGAGCAGAGGTTTCTAAAGCTACCGAGTCGGAACCGTGATTTGGCTCTGTCAGAGCGAATGCGCCGGTTTTGTCCAAAGCGGCCATAGCTGGCAACCACCGTTGACGCTGCTCTTCGTTGCCCAGCAAGTAGATGGATCCCATCCCCAAATTGGCATGCACGCCAAGAAACGTGCATACCGAGCCATCAATACGTCCGAGCTCGCGCGACAGCAGGCCAGCTTCTCGACGCGTAAAACCAGGCGCCCCATATCCTTGGACGAAGCTGCCGACAATGCCGAGGTTTTTCAGGGCCGGCAGGATCTCGTACGGAAACTCGGCGCGCTCCCAATAATCATTGATGACCGGACGGACATGGTCGATGCCGAAATTGCGAATCTTGTCCCGCAGAGCAATTTCGTCTTCGTTTAATTCCTGATCGAGCATGAAGAAATCTGGGTGATCGATCAGATCAGTAGTTTCAAACAAGGTGGGTCCTCTCGGGTGTCGCTGTCAAACGTAGAGCTATTCGGTGGCGTGGATGAACGCGGGACCGGCGTGAGTTTCGAGTATTTGGCGGTATGCGGCATCGTGTGGTTTCGGTCGACCTGTCTGCGCATCGATAACCACCATGGTCACTTCCATGTAGACACAAGGGTGATCATTTTGTGACAACAGATGCCCAAAGACAAATGAAGTGCGCCCGATCTTTGGAATCCACATCCACACTGTGGCCTCTTGGTCATAATGCACTTCGCGGTCGAAGCTGGTGTTGAGCGCTCGTACCACCCGCCTCGGCCCGTTCGACCCAGGCACGGTATCCATCCATTGTTTCGCCACCCTGATTCGGGCTTCTTCCAGAAGAGTCAAGATCCGCGCGTTATTCACGTGCCCGTTAACGTCCTGGTCAGACCACCGCAACTGCACATCGATCGGGGTCGCAAAGGTTCTGATGTGGTCGAAGTTCGACACGAGTTGTTACTCCTGTGGTTCTGACATATCCGATTATTAGGTGCTGAGCATCCAACGAAAACACCGTACCAACCCAGTGCCCGGACAACTCGTTGGGTATGGTGCATGTGCGTTCGCCCCGTGCAGTCATATCAGTGGTTTATCTCATGTAATCAGGTAGTTTTGTTACCCTCCAATACTTATTCGCAGGAGTTTTGATACCGAAATATCAAAAGTGGTGGTTGCCCTGGAAGTTAAACAGGCGGAGATATTTCTCGCCGTTGCAGCAGAACTCCACTTCGGCCGTGCGGCAGAACGACTACGAATTGCTCAGCCGCCGTTGAGCCGAATGATCAAACAACTCGAACGGCAACTGGGCGTAGAGCTATTCACTCGCAGTACGCGCAGCGTCGAGATCACAACGGCTGGACGCGTGTTGATAGAACCCGCTCGAAAGCTTCTTGCGGCATCTCGCGAAGCGGTCGCCACAGTGACAGATTTTACCGCAGGTAAGATCGGTCGAGTTCGCATTGGTTTTGCAGGAGCATCAACTTACCAAGCGATTGGCGACATCTCGCGTCAGCTTCGCGCGCAGCACCCCGGCCTGACGTTAGATGTGCATTCTGCAATGTTTTCACCCAATGCATTACAGCATGTGGTTGACCAAGAGTTAGACCTGGCAATTGGTCGCTGGGATTTTCTTCCGCCAGAGCTGGACTCGCTGACTATGGCCCAAGAAGAAGTCATCGTAGCGCTGCCACCCACCCACCGGCTGGCAGATGCGCAAGCCGTATCGATGCGGGATTTGGCCGAAGAAAATTGGGTGTCGCTGCCCATCAATTCAGGATCGTCTGCATTACACAACCGGCTCACACACCTGGCGGTTGCCGCAGGGTTTACGCCCCGAATTACTCAGATTGTCCCAGATTCATGGGCACAGTTAGTACTCGTGGGAGTCGAAAGCGGTTGCGCGATTACGCTGAACTCCGTCCGTCGACATTTACCCGACCTGGGTGTTCGGTTCAAGACCATTGCAGATTCCCCAAATACGCCACTGGAAGTACGACTCATCTGGCGCAAAGATAACCGCACCCCCGCCGTTCAGGCCGCCATAGACGTGGCCCGCCAGCTGTTTCCCCGGCCTGACCACGGCTAAAGGTTAGCGAGCATAGTCGTACCACCCACGCCCGGTCTTGCGTCCGTAGTCGCCGGTCTCATATTTTGCTTTGAGCACCGGGTGCGGCTTGGAGGCTTCATCCCCTGTTTGTTCGTATTCGGCCATCCGGACTAGGTAGGCGACGTCAATGCCCACCAGATCCATAAGCTCAAAGGGTCCCATCGGATGCCGCAGCGCACTTTTTGCGGCCCGGTCGATGTCTTCAAAGTCAGCAATCCCAGCATCATAGAGTTTCAGCGCTTCAACACGAATGGCATTGCGCAAACGGTTGGCAACGAATCCTGGGATCTCTTGGTGGAGTTCAATCACGTCTTTACCAAACGCCTTGGTCAGCGCAATAGTGGTGTCGATGGTCTCCTGCGATGTGCCCTGGTGCGGAACGACTTCAACCCCTTCCATGACTAGCGCTGGGTGAAAGAAATGCATATTACAAATCTTTTCCGGACGACTGGTGGCGTCGGCGATCTGCGAGGACATAATATTCGACGAGTTCGTCGTCAACACCGCGTGCCTCGGCGCGGTAGTATCCAGCTGAGCAAAAATCTTGCGTTTAATCGAGAGGTCTTCAATCGCGGCCTCAATCACAAAATCGGTGTTGGCCACAGCGTCGTCCTGATCGGTGGAAAACTGTAAGCGATCTTTGGCGGCCTGCACATCCTGAGCGGTACGGCGCCCCTTTCGACATCGCGGTCAACGCGATATCATAACTGCTCTTTGGCCCGCTGTAGCGATTCGTTGTTGATATCGACGACAGTGGTGGAGAAGCCTGCCAGAGCTGAGACCATGGCAATCTGCGAGCCCATCGCTCCGGCGCCGATGACGGTGATGTGTTTGATATTGTGTTCCATATTTTATGACTGCTTCCGTAGTTATCACTGGCCCGGCGTCGTGCGGTCCGGAACTTATTTTTATGCAGGATGTCACTGTGTGCAATGGAAGATACCGACACGGACCAGTTCAGTATCCATACTCCTTAGTCTCGTCATCAACTGCTCATATCATCATGCTTGTGGGAGCACGTTCTGAACGTCGGACATGATCTGGCGTCGATGTCATCATCGCTGGTGACGGTGGTGAGTCAGCGACCTCGTCGCCATGCGTATTTCGCCCCTCCCAACTTGGGAAAAGCTCTGTTAGGGTTATCCTCATGGCACGGTTCTCAGTTCTCGGTTGGCCGGTGTTCCGCCAGGCCAAGTCCAAAGACAAACTGGGGCGCGGTCCGGCGGTTGAATCGCCGAAATATGCAAATATGCGCCCTCGCACGGAAGACGCCGACAAAGTTGTCCAAAGCGTCTGTCCGTACTGTGCCGTGGGCTGCGGCCAGCGCATTTATGTCAAAGACGACGAGGTCATCCATATCGAAGGTGACCCCGATTCGCCTATCTCACGCGGTCGGTTGTGCCCGAAGGGCGCTGCGTCTGAGCAGCTCGTCAATACGCCGGTTCGACAGAAAACGGTCCTCTACCGCCGTCCTTATGGCACGGATTGGGAAGAACTCGACCTTGAGACCGCGATGGAAATGATTACGGAGCGGTTCTTAGAAGCCCGCCGGAATCACTGGGAAGACTTTGATGAACACGGTTCGCCAGTCAACCGCACGATGGGGATTGCATCCCTGGGCGGGGCAACCATTGATAACGAAGAGAACTACCTGATCAAAAAGTTGTTTTCGGCTGCCGGCGCGGTGCAGATCGAAAACCAAGCCAGGATTTGACACTCTTCCACAGTTCCTAGTTTAGGAGCTTCCTTTGGGCGTGGCGGTGCCACCCAGCCATTGCAAGATATGGCGAATGCAGACCTGGTATGGATTCAGGGTTCTAACATGGCCGAAGCGCACCCCGTTGGGTTCCAGTGGGTTGCCGAAGCTAAGGCTCGTGGAGCCAAACTCGTCCACGTTGACCCACGCTTCACCAGAACCTCAGCCATGGCGGATAAGCACGTCCACATTCGTGCCGGTACCGACATCGCACTGCTTGGTGGGTTGATCCGCCACGTGATCGAACATGACATGTGGTTCAAGGAATACGTCACCCACTACACCAATGCGGCACACCTGGTTGACGAAGGGTACCAGGACGCCGAAGACCTCGATGGTCTGTTCTCTGGTTTCGACAAAGATACCGGCGGGTACGACAACGCCACGTGGCAGTACGAAAAAGACCCCTATGAGGCCGACGGTATTGCCAAGGATATGACCTTGCAGCACCCGCGCTCGGTCTTCCAGATCCTGCGTCGTCACTATTCGCGCTACACACCGGAGATGGTCGGCGACATCACGGGTATCAAGACGGAAGATTTCCTGGAGCTCGCCGAGCTGATCAGCAAGAATTCGGGTCGCGAACGCACGACCGTGATGGCTTATGCCCTGGGCTGGACTCAGCACTCGATGGGTTCACAGTTCATCCGCACCGCCGCGATCCTGCAGTTACTCCTGGGCAACATGGGTCGACCAGGTGGCGGTATTATGGCGCTGCGCGGTCACGCGACCATTCAGGGCTCCTCAGATATCCCAACGTTGTTCAACCTACTACCGGGCTACCTGCCATTCCCGGTTGCCGGCAAGCATGACACGTTACGCGATTACCTCGACGACGCCGTCCCGAAGAATCAGAAGGGCTTCTGGTCCAACGGCGACGCGTACATGGTCTCGCTACTGAAAGCGTGGTTCGGCGACGACGCGACCGAAGAAAACGACTTCGGGTACAAGTACATGCCGCGCCTGACGGGCGCTCATGGCACCTATCAGACCCTGATGCGGATGTTCGATAAGGGTGTTGACGGCTACTTCGTCCTCGGTCAGAACCCTGCGGTCGGCTCAGCCAACGGGCGTATGCAACGGTTGGGGATGTCGAATCTGAAATGGATGGTCGTTCGCGACTTCCAGCTCATTGAGACGGCAACCTGGTGGAAAGAAGGACCCGAAATTGCCACCGGTGAGCTGAAGACCGAAGACATCGCGACCGAAGTCTTCTTCATGCCTGCGGCGAACCACACCGAAAAAGCCGGAACGTTCACCCAGACCCAGCGACTGGTCCAGTGGCGCCACCAGGCGATCACCCCGCCCGGCGATGCGCGCTCAGAACTTGAGTTCTTCTACGATCTCGGTGTCCGACTCAAAGAAAAGCTCAAAGACTCGACCGATCCTCGCGATAAACCGCTGCAGGCCATGACCTGGGATTATCCGGTCGATGAGCACGGGGAACCATCCGCCGAAGCCGTCCTGAAGGAAATCAACGGCTACTACACAACCGGACCCAATGCCGGTAAACCGGTGGATAACTTCTACCAGTACAAAGCCGATGGTTCGACCGCCGGTGGTTGTTGGATATATGCCGGCGTCTACGCCGGAGGTATTAACCACGCCGCCAACCGCGTACCGGGTAAAGATCAAGACGAGATGGCGCACCAGTGGGCCTGGGCGTGGCCGGCCAACCGCCGCATCCTCTACAACCGAGCCTCAGCGGACCTGGATGGTAACCCCTGGTCCGAGCGCAAGAAGCTCGTGTGGTGGGATGAAGACCAAGAGGTCTGGACCGGTCGAGACGTCCCAGACTTCCCAATCAACCGTCCACCATCCACAAAGACCACTCACGATACGTACGGTCCCGATGCGCTGGCCGGTGATGACCCATTCATCATGCAATCCGACGGGAAGGGTTGGCTGTTCGCGCCCAAGGGCATGAACGATGGACCGATGCCGACACACTTCGAACCGGCCGAGTCCCCAGTGGCGAACCCGCTGTATCCACAGCAGGAATCGCCGTCGCGGGTACTCATTAGCTCGCGGGGCAACCAATTGGCACCAGCAGGCGACCAGCCCGGCGCCGATGTATTCCCCCACGTGTTTACGACCTACCGTCTGACCGAACATCAAACGGCCGGCGGCATGAGCCGATTCTTGCCCTACCTGTCAGAACTCCAACCGGAAATGTTTGTGGAGGTCTCTGAAGAGCTCGCCGCTGAAGCCGGGTTGGAGCCGTATGGTTGGGCGACAATCGCTTCGCCACGCGGTGCGATCGAGGCCAAGGTCTTGGTGACCCAGCGGATGCAGCCGGTAGTTGCCGGGGGCAAGACCGTTCACCAGATCGGTATGCCATTCCACTTCGGCGTCGGGAACCAGGCTTTGGTGACCGGCGACGGCGTCAACGACTTGCTGGGGATGACCCTGGATCCGAACGTATATATTCAATCGGCCAAGGCGGTGGCATGTACGATCATGCCGGGCCGCCGTCCACGGGGCCCTGCCCTGGTGAAGTTCGTGGAAGATCTTCGCGCACAGGCCGGGATCACGGAGCTGACCGGACATCGACGGCTGACGTATGAACGCGACCCTGAGACCATGGAAGTAGCCGATCCACCGACCCTGACCGAACCCGAGCCTCACACAGGAGAATAACGTGGTTGATTTCCTCGAGCGCCCCGGCGAGCTACTGGAAGCCTACGGGCAAGACACCGAGCGCAAGGGCTTCTTTACCGACACTTCGATCTGTATCGGGTGTAAAGCCTGCGAGGTGGCCTGTAAGGAATGGAACCAGGTCCCGATGAAAGGGGATCTGGAAATTCTCGGATCCTCCTATGACAATACCGGTGGGCTGGGTGCCAACACGTGGCGTCACGTGGCCTTCATCGAACAGGGTCAAGAACAGATTGAAAAAGCCCGCGAATCTGGGGCAAAACTCGTCGGCCTCGGCATGCCCGCCTTCGGCGCCCCGGAGACACGTGAACCCAATACCACCGAGGACCTGGGCATGCCAGAATTCGGCTCGCCCGGGGTGCGGATCAAAAATAAGGTCGACAACCCTCCGAATCCTGATACCCCGGAATTTCGTTGGCTCATGAGTTCGGATGTCTGCAAACACTGTACCTACGCTGGGTGTTTGGATGTGTGCCCAACCGGTGCGCTGTACCGGACCGAGCACGGCACCGTCGTCGTCCAAGATGACATCTGCAATGGGTGCGGAACCTGTGTCGCGGGATGTCCTTTCGGCGTGATTGAGCGTCGCGATACTGGGACTATTCACACCAAGCCGGACCGCGTCGACTCTCGGTATGCGATGGACGTCAAACACGAAGGCACCGCCAAAAAATGCACCATGTGCTTTGACCGTATGGTCGATGGCCAGACTCCGGCGTGTGCTCAGACCTGTCCGACGACGTCGATCAAATACGGCAGTCGTGAAGAGATGGTCGACACCGCCAAGAAACGCGTCACGGCCATGCATGAAAAAGGCCTCACCGAAGCGCGTCTATACGGTGCGAATCCTAACGACGGCGTCGGCGGTATCGGATCGGTATTCCTCCTACTGGATGAACCAGAAGTCTATGGTCTGCCACCGGATCCTCAGGTACCGACCAAAGACCTGCCGAAGATGTATAAGAAGGTCGGTATCGCTGCCGCTGGTATGTTAGCCGCAGCCGCGACCGCATTTCTAGGAGCCCGCAAGAAGTGACCCTGTCTGAATTTGACGCCTACCGGCCCGAAAACGAACCGCGCCACAAAAGGCGCCGCAATCGCCCACCCGGCAAACGCCGTGGGGGCGGTGCCGGCGACGGTGCGCGCGAAATGCCGATGGTCGAAGACGTCGAATTCGCAGACTCCTACTACGGTCGGCCCATTGTCAAAGCTCCACCCTGGGATGACAAAATTTCCGCCTACCTCTTTTTAGGTGGGGTAGCCGGAGGGTCAGCGATGTTAGCGCTCGGAGCGCAGCGCATCGGTTTCGACCAGCTGCGACGCAACACTCGACTGACAGCACTGGGTGCAACCATCGGGGGCACCGCGTTTTTAATCCTTGACCTAGGACGGCCCGAACGCTTTCACCACATGCTGCGGACCTTTCGACCTGCTTCGCCGATGAACATGGGAACCTGGATCCTGAGCTCTTTCGGCATGGGAGCCGGCGTGGTCGCGGCAATCGAAGTCGATAAACTAACCGGTCAGAAGATCCCCCTCGGGGTGCTGCGCAAACTCGTCTATGCCCTCGAAAAACCAGCGGCCACCCTGGCCGCCGTCATGGGAGCGCCGCTGGCCTCGTATACCGGAGCGCTGCTGGCTGATACTTCCGTTCCGACTTGGAACGGCGGCAAGGACAACCTGTCGTATCTGTTCGTTTCTTCCGCAGCGATGGCCTCTTCGGGGGTCGCCCTGGTGACGACGCCGACGGCGCAAACGCGTCCCGCGCGAGCATTCGCGACGTTGGGTGCGGCCTCCGAGCTTTTCTTCTCTGAGAAGCTCACCGCAGATATGCACCCGGTTGAAGCCGAACCCCTCCAGACCGGGCGTCCAGCACGTAAACTGCGCTGGGCCCAAGCACTCACGATCGCCGGCGGCGTTGGTGCAGCGCTCCTGAGTCGCAACCGCATTGCCGCGATCGCATCAGGAACCGCCCTTGCCACGGCGTCCATGCTGACACGTTCTGCCATTATGGAAGCCGGGATCAACTCGACCAAGGACCCACGTCACGTTGTTGAACCGCAACGCGACCGGCTGGCCGCCCGCCGCGCCAAGGGTATCGTGGACGACTCGATTACGACGGTTGGTTAGCGCACCTCAACGACACCGGCGCGATCCGTGGTGTATCCGATGACTGGATAGCCTGGTAGTTCACCGACGACTAACAGCCCCCCGGAAGTCTGCGCATCGGCTAGAACCAGCAGATCTTCTTCGGTAATACCTTCGGCAGCTTCGACATTCGGGGCCACCCAGTCCAAGTTGCGTCGGGTACCGCCCGATACATAACCATCCCGTAGCGCTTCGGCAGCGCCGTCCACCAATGGAACCGCGCCACGGTCAATGACCGCTCCGGTTCCAGAAGCACGCATCATCTTATAGAGGTGGCCCAGCAGACCAAATCCGGTCACATCGGTTGCTGCCTTGATTCCCGCGGCAACCGCTTGTTCGGCAGCTGCCTTATTCAGCGTCGTCATGGTCGCGATGGCTTCTGCAAAGACCTCACCGGTTGTCTTGTGGCGGTTATTCAACAACCCCAAGCCGATCGGTTTGGTCAAGGTCAGCGGCAGCCCGGCCCTTGCAGCGTCGTTGCGCATCAGCTGATCGACTTTCGCCACACCGGTAACGGCCATCCCATATTTGGGCTCTGGGTCATCGACGGTGTGGCCGCCGATCACCGGGCAACCAGCCTCTTTGCCCACCGCTAGTCCACCGGCGAGCACCTCCGACATCAGTTCGGCCGGCAAAACACCGCGTGGCCAACCCATGAGGTTGATCGCGACAATCGGGCTGCCGCCCATCGCATAAATATCACTAATAGCGTTGGCTGCAGCAATCCGACCCCAGTCATATGCAGAATCAACGACCGGGGTGAAAAAGTCAGCTGTCGAGAGGATCGCAGTGTCCCCATCGAGCCGTACCGCTGCGGCGTCGTCGCCATCATCAACGCCGACAATCACGTGCTCATAGTCTTGACCGGCTAGCTGGGCGACGGCCTCTTCGAGTTCACCGGGCGGGATTTTGCAGGCGCACCCGCCGCCGGACGCGGTGGTGGTTAATCGTGGCAGTGTGGTGGGTTCTAGAATCTCAGACATGCCCCCAGTATAGGAACGGGCCAGCTTCTGTGACAGAGATCTTGATCTATGGGGTCAAACAGAGCAAACGTGATAGTTTGAATCGTTGGAGGCGTCAGGGTTCCTGGTGGTCCCCGCGGTCTTCAAAACCGACGAGACCAAGTAGCTTGGTCTGGCGGGTTCGATTCCCGTCCGCCTCCGCCAGAACGGGTTGATGTGCGACGAAAGGACCGTTTGGTGGCTGCAGATCCGCGGCGCGCGATTCCCTCGACCGACCGACTGCTTGTTCTGCCTGAAGTGCTCGCCGCGAAGACCCGGTTGGCACCACACGTGATTCGCCGTGTCATCACAGATGTGCAAAACGATGCCCGGCACGGTGAACTGGCCCCGGACGACGTCGTCACAACCATCATCACCAGGCTTCAGAACACGCATCCGACGCGGTTGTCTCCGGTGCTGAATGCCACCGGCGTCATCATTCATACCAACCTGGGGCGGGCGCCCCTCTCCGAAGCGGCACGCGAAGCGCTGTTGACCGCCGCGGGATACGTGGATTTGGAACTTGACCTGCGCGACGGGAAACGATCCAAGCGTGGGATGTGGGCCAAAGCGGCGCTGTTGTCTGCGGTCCCAGATGCCGAAGACGCGCTCGTGGTCAATAATGGCGCCGCCGCGTTAGCACTGGCGACCACGGCCTTATCTCTGGCCAAGCACCTACCAGAGGTGATTATCAGTCGCGGTGAGCTGGTGGAGATCGGGGCGGGCTTCCGGTTACCCGATCTGATCGCCTCGACTGGCGTCGAGCTGGCTGAAGTC
>ERZ1032895.200-NODE-200-length-13278-cov-3.963548_pt1 | contig 13278 bp, 16 predicted proteins | sample MGYA00516687_ERZ1032895 | MGnify/ENA primary metagenome ERZ1032895 (study PRJEB33719, sample SAMN04261600) | wastewater metagenome | biome: rural village; feature: latrine urine exit; material: soil | place: El Salvador | collected 2013-01-14 ... | reverse complement strand
GTTTACAGAATTTGCCCGTCGCCTCGAAGCGTCGGAGCCCGTTAACTTCGGGGCAGGGATCTACCACTTCTAGCACCACGGTTGGTCCGGGCCGTTCACCTGGCAGACTTCGCTACTTTACGAGCCGTTTTTGTCCCTGTGGCACGCTGATCCAATCCGAGCGCGGATGACGCATCAGTATCAACTGGGAGGACTAAGCAGCGGCTATGCAGGATCGGCCCCGTGGCGGCTTAGCAGCCCTGTGTATCGCTCAAACCACCAGTTGGGGGCTGCTCTACTATTCGCTGCCGGTGGCCGTGCCACCTATCGCCGATGACACCGGGTGGAGGCACACCGCCATTACCGCGGCGCTGACCTTCGGACTCATCGTGTCAGCAGTCGCCGGCCTGCGGGTGGGCAAGCTGTTGAACGTCAACGGACCTCGCCGGCTGATGACCGTCGGCAGTCTCATCGGTGTGATTGCTCTACTCATGGTCGCCTGGTCACCAGATCTCGCGTGGTTTTATATTGCGTGGCTTATCGCAGGGCTTGCGCAATCAGCGGTGCTGTACCCACCGGCGTTTGCGGTCATCACCCGCTGGTATGGGCCACAGCGCATCCGCCCGCTGACCACGTTGACCCTGGTTGCAGGGTTCGCCTCCACGATTTTCGCGCCGATCGTCGCGTACCTGATCGACCAGTTCGGCTGGCGAATCAGTTATGTGATCATGGCGGTGATCCTCGGGATAATCACGGTGCCCCTGCACATATTTTTCCTCAACGGACGCTGGACTGATTCGACCGCGACCTCTACGCATCGCGCCCAGGCGGACCAAATCAAGCGCGAGGTTCGAGCTGTCACGCGTTCCCCACGATTCATTGTGTTGGCAGCCGTAATGGCGGTCGCAGGGTTTGCACTCTTTGCCGTGACCATCAACATCGTGCCCCTCCTGCTTGAACGCGGCCTGCCGTACTCAACCGCAGCAGTCGCTCTGGGCTTGGTGGGAGCCGGGCAGGTGATTGGTCGGCTGGGATATGCCCCGCTGTCCCGGAAGACTAACCCGCAGCAACGGATGATGCTCATCTATGGGGCCGGGACGATCAGTCTCGTCGCTGTTGCCGTGGTACCCGAACCTGCCTGGTTACTCATCTCGCTAGCCGTACTGGCTGGCGCGGCACGCGGTTGTCACACGCTGTTACAAGCCACGGCTGCTGCCGACCGCTGGGGCACCACGAACTTTGCCCACATCAATGCGACCCTGAGTGCTCCCATGACCGCACTGGGTGCGCTGGCCCCCGTTTCCGGTCCAGCCCTTGCCACGGTTTTTGGCAGTTACACGGCCATGGCGCTGCTCATGGCTGGCCTATTAGCCGTAGTGACCATCGCCGCCGCCAGAACCTAGCGTGCACAGGTAACCACCTGTGTTCGGGAAGGGACCATTTTTTGCGGCATCGGCGGTGGGTGCCGTCGTTAAAGTTGTCGCGTGTTTCGATATACGTATTGCGCCGCGCAAACTAGTTGATCTTCCCGAGAATGCATCACATTGTTCTTATTGATTTCGAGGTTGAAGCTAGGTGGGGTTGCGAAGTCGAGCTCCCGACGAGGTGAGTGAAATTGTGTTATGGTTTGGACGAACAGCGTGGACGAGATCCCTCGCTAATAGCCAAAAGCCTCGCTCTGTGCGGGGCTTTTGTACTTCCATTGAGGATCTATGCCTAACTGTGGGAGCTTCTCGAACAGCAGACACAACAACACAACATGAGCGTTAGCGAATGCACTCGTCAGACCATCGCCCGGGGGTTACTGGCGCGAATCAACGACCAAGATAAAGACGTCGCCTAACCTGTGAGGTACCCAGAGCTACGTCCATACCAAAGCAACTTTGACTGCTGCCCTGACCGCCCTGGGTGTGCTGGCGCGTTCGAAAACCTAGTGATGATTCGTTGAAGTTGGCCGGTGGGTGCTGCCACCATGGTTATATGGCTGCACTCAAGACTCCTGCGGATGCCCGGAAGCCTGGTGTCCGAATTCTTGGCGTAGCAGCCGTTCTCATTGTCATTATCGCGGTGGTGGTTGGCTTGGTGTGTGGATTCCAGCGTTCGATGATCTATTTCCCCGACACCTCAGCGGTACCACCAGCCGACCAAGCGCTGGTCGGTGGTGAAAATCTCACGCTGCATACTACCGATGGTCTGGAACTTGAGGCTTACTTCGCGCCACCTGCCCCAGAAGCGCAAGACCGAGAACTGGCCGTCTTGGTTGCGCCGGGCAACGCAGCCAATCGCTACAACCGCGTCGGACTCGGAGAGCAGCTGCAAGCCGAGGGGTTTTCCGTGCTGCTCATGGATTACCGTGGCTACAGTACTAACCCGGGCCGACCGAGCCAGGATGGCCTGATCCGCGACGGACATGCAGCCCTCGACGCGCTGGAGGAACTCGGTTTCCCTGCTGAAAGAGCGATCTATTTTGGCGAGTCCATCGGTGGCGGAGTCATCGCGGCCTTGTTGGCCGAACGCCCACCAGCCGGTGCGGTCTTCCGCTCGCCGTTTACGGAACTAGCCGATGTTGGTCGACACCATTATCCGTGGCTGCCGGTAGGTCTCATCCTGCGTGATCGGTTCCCCGTTATTGAGCACGTGCGAGACACCGAAGTGCCCATCTCGGTCATCAGGGCGGAATACGATTCTGTGGTGCCGACTGAGCTCAGCGCACAGGTCGCCGATGCTGCCGAAACCTGGTGGCAGAGCACGTCATGGACGCCGACCACAACGACCCGCAAATGCACGGCACCTCTGTCGCCCAGGTTGTGGCCGAGCTTGCGGACGCCATCAACTCTGATGACTAAACTTTTCCTTGACGCAGTCTCGTGCTGGGTCTACTGTCACGGTACAAGACCGCACCAGTGAGGGAGGTCTATCGTGGACCAGCAGCTGACGACCGAGCACGGCGATACCATCGCTTTTGAAGTGCGCGGCACAGAGCCACCCCTGGTGTTCATTCCAGGAGCGGGCACGTTTCGAGCCATCGACCCGACGGTCCCTCCCACAGCGCAGCTGATAGCCACCCGTGGGTAACTACGGTGGTTTAGGATCGCATCGGTTTGGGCGAAAGCTCGGGGGCTGCACCGGTGACTTTAGCCAAAGAAATCTCAGTGTTGCGGGCAATTCTGGAACAGGTGGGAGGCTCGGCGGTGCTGTGCGGTCACTCATCCGGCTCGGCCATAGCATTGTATGCGGCCACAGTTGGCTTGCCGGTCACTGGCCTTGCCGTGTGGGAAGTGCCCATCATCGGCCCTGCCGTAGAGGTGCAGTCCTGGGCGGCCGCTTTCATCGAGCTACTCGATGCCAGAGAGCACGTCGCCGCGATCGATCACTTCACTAAAGAGATGCCACCAGAATATAAAGCAGAATTGCAGGCATCTTCGATCTGGAACATAATGATTGAAAACGCCCAGAGTATGCAGGCTGACGCTGAAGCCCTGGCCTGGTTCCATTCCGCACCACTGCCGACATTACTTGGTGGACTCACGATGCCGGTCCGTACGTTGGTCGGGGAGACCGCCTTTGAGATCATGCACCGTGGCGCAGACGCGATCGTCTAGGCGATACCTCACGCGCAGAAGCGGGTCGTGCCGGGTGCCCAGCACGAGTGGGAGGTCGCGCCCATGGTCGAAGAACTGGTTAACTTCGTCGCCACAGCGTGAGTGCGAGGAACAGACGTGGGATGCGAATATTTTGCTTGACCCCAGCCCGGTAGGTGAGTAGCGTCAAATCATCCAGCTCCGGCTGACATGCGAACCTTTCCATCGTGTTCTTGATGCTGCGCAAGAAAGAGCCGAACATGGAACGCCCCATGCGGATAGGTGGCCACGGTGATTCTGACCATCGGGCTACTATCGCTATACATACCGGGCATGCCGGTGGATCTCGATACTCCGACCTACATCATGTTCGGTCTGTGGTGGTTGCTCGGCCTGGTCTTCTTGCTCCGGATCCCTGGCGGCATCAAACCGGGCATCAATGCTGAAGATGACCTAGTGGCCGGACTCGCCTCCAGGGGACGTGGCCCCAAAGCGGTACGAAAGGGCGAAGAACAACGGGCCCTGTGATCCAGTGACAAGCATCTGAGGTGCAGGAGCGATAGCTCATCGTGCTATCTTCGAAGTACGAGATGGATAAGGAGTTCGCGATAGGAGGTGATCTCTATGGCAAAATACACTGCAATCAATGGCACTACATTCATCGATAAAGATATTGAGCGTTGGGCAGCTGAAGCTGAATCCGACGAGGGGTACACCGGTGACCATGTATGCCCTTCGGTGCCAGGTCGGCCAGTTAGTGTTGGCGCCGAGGCTAAACCATTTACCTTGCGATTAGAGGCAAACCGTCGCGCCAAACTCAACAAAATCGCACAGCAGCGCCACATCACGCCATCACAATTACTGCGCGACATGATCGACGAGCTATAAAACACCCAACGATGGTAGACGACTTCCGAAAATAAGGCTCCTGAGGCGATTGAGCCTGCGTACAGCGCTAGAGGGATACTGGACTGCTCTACGAATTTCGGACCCGGGTCGAGATTCTTCGTCGATATGGCGTCGCTGCTTAATCGTGGGGCGACTGGGTGAAAGCGTCTCTCCGGTATACCCCCTTAGACACATTCTCGAGCGCTCAAACGATGGGAAAATGTAATAATGAGCCCGATCAGTAGGATCCTTCTATGCGTCCTAGCAAGTCGGTCAGGTCGGCCTATTCAATACAGGAGATTACTTTGAGCCCGAAACAGGATGACGCGACTGCTGATGCTACCGATAACAACCAGCCTCAAGATTCCACCCAGAGCGTCGACAGCCCTGAAGATCAAGTCATAGCGAAAAAGCGGTTTATCCGGGGAGTACGACGGATACGGACATTCTTCGGTGATCACGGAGAAGTGATGATCCGGGATGGCATTGTAGGACTCGGCGTAGGGATTTTTGTCTCGCTTGTCGCTCTTTTTATAACCCTCTCATTCCAAAACGAATTTGAGGACCAAGCGATATTGGAGAACACGAGGTTTGCACGTCAGCTTTCTCTCATGGACGGCCCAAAACCTCTTAGCGGCTTGAATCTCAGGGGAGCAGAACTACCTACTCTCAATCTGAGTCGGGCCAATTTAGCCCGCGCTGACCTCACCGAGGCCAACCTCGCCGAAGCTGACCTCACCGAGGCCAACCTCGCCGAAGCTGACCTCACCGATGCTGGCCTCATCGGGGCAGACCTCACCAACGCTCGACTCACCGAGGCTGACTTAAGCGGGGCCAAGCTCTTCGGGGCTGCCCTCACGAACGCTGACCTTACCTGGGCTGACCTTACCGGGGCTGACCTTACCGACGTGCACATAACAAGGCTCTATGAGGGTGAAACGATTAGTGGCTTATGTTATGACAGCTCAACCGTTTGGCCTGAAGGTTATGAAGTCGGGTTCGCACCTACATGTTAGCTAGATCGCAACCCAGGTGAGTAAAACCACTGTGTCATGACGCGACTCATGGCGCTCCAATGCTTCTGGGACCTTAAGGGTCAGTGCACTATTCGAAGCACCTACCCGGGCATACCTTCCTTTACACCAGCACGATGGCACGGTTCACTGAAATCTGACAAGTGGCCGGTCAACGGACAGTCATCTGCAACCGTCATACTAAAGACCGCTCGGGACGACTGGGTTCGGTGGAGATGGACGGACTCTAAGCTATGCTTTTCGCATGGGTTGGATAGTGCCGTGGATTTCTCTGGCGATCGCGCTCGTATCGGCTCTCTTCACCTGGATACAGATGAAGGATCGAGGACGGTCGGAGCGCCAAGTGCACGTCTCGCGTGTCACCGTAGGTATTGAAGAGCAGCGCCACGACGTTCAAGCCTACTCATGGTCGCAGTCAGGAGACCTGATCGTGGTCCGCAATGACGGTCCGGTTGCGGTCACTGTCACCGTGGTTGCCCGGGCTTATGGGCAGCAATACGTCCTTGAAGAGCAGCAGCCGGTGCACTGGGAACTCGACAATGTTCCGCCCGGGCAGATACCAACGGGCCCGCTAGGCCCGGGGGAATCGTGGAGGGTCCCGGCACCTGAGGAACAGTCGGACAAAAACAGGTTGGGTCCGGTGTGCCAACTAACCGATGCGAATGGACGCGTCTGGCAACGCACCAGGTGGGGGTTCCGCGAACTCGAGGACGAGAATCGTCGACCCTGGGCGCCACTGGAACCTTGGTTCGACCGGCACATGCGGGCCAGCGGAGAGGACGAGAAGCACATTTTGTGGCGCATCGATCGGTGGATGTATCGGCGCTCGAGAAACAAAGTACGCCGTCGCCCGAGGTCCAGACGCCTGCCATGGCAATTGCACTTCCTGAACGTGACCTGGGGGTACAAGCGCGGGCGAAACGACCTATCGTATCTACCGTGGGACGCCCCGCGCAGTTGGCGGTACCCGCACCTATGGGACGACGAAGATACCGTCTAAATCCATCCGGTGGTAACTGCCCTGTCCAGCTGCCTCTTGAGAGATGCTGAGCAGAAACGGTTTCGTGCCCACGAGTACTGAATGATCAACATTCAAAAACCAACTGCCCAACCCCGGTAACAGGATGCCGGATATGCAGATGACTTCTGAAAATGCCAGCATCCATTTGGCTTGGCCAGTGTTAGGGCTCGAGGTGGTGCATTTGAGTACACCAAGTTAAGTGACAGGCAGGCCGCCATAAGAAGCTGCGAAAAACCGCCATACTAAGTTGCGATTCACACGTTAGGTAGCTCGACACATTTAAAAACGACCCCCTTCATCATTTCCGACCGCCCGGAATGCCTCCACAAACGTACCTGTAGCAATAAAGAAGAGCGACTTCTTACTTTCATATTCCGAAGTAACGAATATTCCCGCCAGACCATCATCATCTGGATATCCTTCAAAAGCGAATACGAGGCTATGGATGATCAAATTGCAGAAAACCCGCAAAGAGACCTTTTGCTCTGTAGGAGATTCCATGTCGTATAACTCTGACCAACTAAGCGCTGCCCACCAGTCACGAGGCGCGGGAGCGATGAGTCGGTGGCTTAGCACGGTGAGGCGTAGCAGCTTTACCTGGGCGGACATCCCACCAAGCGCTTCGAGGAGCTTACGGATAGCATATGCGCCGATCATGATGTCCTTCTCTACCATAAACGCAGATTGATCGGTCCACCGCCGTTGGGTACTTTTCTTTTCCAGACGATCAGCAGACCGAAGTAATTCGTTCTGCCACAGGCTTGAATTTATAATCACTAGTTCTCTCTGAATACGGCCCGTCTAACGTCTATTTATTAAGAAGACTGTAAACAGGGTTATTAGCAAGTTTTGAGTTGAAGCCACGATGTACACGCGGCTACCCCCAGGAAGAACTACGTTTTGATTCCGAGTCATACCGGACGACCGGTCAACCCCCTACGATGAGTATCCGAGAGCAGGACCGGCCGGTAAGCGCCTTCGAGACAATGAGGCGAATAGCTACTAACCGGGATAGCTGATATGTGGTGCGTACGTCTCAGACGAAAGGAACCACTGCGATGCAAAAGATTCACCGTGTTTCCCGTTTCATAGTCACCTCCGCAACAATGCTGCTCGTGGGCCTCGCACTGGCACCTCGCGCTAAGGCGGCACTAAACCCGTCGGTCACGAAGTGAAAGGTCGTGCCATCACGGGCATCGTCGGGGTGAGCGCGGTGCGTGACCACGAAGACCGGTACCTCGAATGGCGGGCTGTCACCCCACTCCGCCTGAGCATGATCACAACTATCCCGACCCATGACCATCGCGCCCAAGCGTTCCAGCTCCTCGGCGAGGATATCGCTGGCACTCAACTGGTGTCGGGAGGTGCCGTTGTGTGCAAACCAATCATGCAGCGGTTCGCCGCCATGGCCTAAGGGATGCAATGAGCTCGGGCTGGGGCCGGTGTAGTACCCATCCAGCGAGATACTTAGGTTCGCGGTGACCGCCATGGCTACTCCTTCTTGGTGTGAGGATCGAAAGGACTTCGGACAGACTCGATCAGAAATTCCTGCAGCGTCCCGCCATGGATCTCCACCCCGGAGTTAGGCACCACGGTTTGTACACGGTATCTTTCCATCCGGCCTTTTGAATCCCACAGTTCAAAGATATTGACTCGTGTAGGGTCAACTGGATCGGGACTAATCGCCACATCGCGGCAACCGGGGGCGTGCCGTGTGCGCTTCGTGTAGTGCATAAACGCAGTGATGTATCGGTCTCGTTCGGAAGAATTGACGTATACATACCCCGCGAGGATGATCATGCCTCGGGGTCCTTCTGCTCCGCCTCAATCACAACTTCTTTGCCATCTTCGATGCTGATCGTCTTCCGGTTCTCGAAGTCTGCCGGGGTCATTTCAACGTCGAACACCCCGTTGCTGGTCACCGCACCGTGGACCACATGCATGTTGTAGGAGGGCCCGCCTTCGTTGAAGATCCCCAAACCTGGGCCAACTGTCACCGGCGCGATCAGGAAACGATATATATCCACCAACCCTACTTGATGCAAGATTTGCGCCAGTTGGATACTGCCGTGGACCTGGAGTTCTTTCTCGTGCGTCACGCCCTTGAACCGGGCGATCTCATCGAGAAAGTCCTCGCCCAGCACCGTAGTGGTGTCAGCCCACACCGCACCAACCGGAGAGGACGTCACCACGTATTTTCTGCTGTTATTAATGAGCCCGGCGACCGGATCGTCCGGGTCTGTCACCTGGGGCCAGTGCGAAGCAAACGAATCATAGGTCTTGCGCCCTAACAAGAGCGCACCGCATTGTGCAAACCAGCGGTCGACTGCTTGCCCGCATCCCTCATCGAATAAGGGCACGAGCCAACCGCCGTTAGTAAAACCGCCGCGCGTGTCTTCGTCTGGGCCGCCTGGCGCTTGATTCACCCCGTCAAGGGTCATAAAGAGATTGACACTGAGAAGCATGTTGGCTCCTTCCAGATCGGAACGGAAAGCCATCCGTGTCCCCATCATAAAAAACTGAGAACCACCTTGAACATAGCCGCATTCAACGCTGCCATATCGAAGGAGACTACAAGGGGCAGGAGGAACGACTCACTGAACAATCTCCGAAGTCTTGACCAGGGCGGATGGTGCATTCTTCGCAACCGCTTGTCGTGTGCGCCGACGGTCGGTTCGGAACCGCCGAGAATTCGGATTGTTTACGAAACACGGTGGGTCTGGACCTCTACCTTCCAGTAGAAGCTGTCCGGCAGGGAAGGGGATCTAGTGATCGTCAAAAGATATTCAGACCGTCCGGGCTTGTAGGGGATAATATGAAACGATGATCGAGCCTGTCGTAGTTACCCACAATGGCACCGGAGCTGGCGCCCAGGACGTCTCATACGGCTGGCTTGGTGACATCGTGGTGGCGATCATGGAGTCTCTGGGCCCGGTTGGCGTTGCGATAGCAGTGCTAGTCGAAAATATCTTCCCGCCAATTCCCTCAGAGATCATGCTCGCTCTTGCGGGGTTCACCGCTGCCGATGGTGCGTTCACTCCCGCTTCGGCCATCTTCTGGGCAACAGTCGGTTCGGTCACGGGTGCGCTTGTACTTTATGGCCTGGGTGCGTGGTTCGGGCGACGCCGGCTCTACCGGGCGGCCTATGCCATGCCCTTGGTGGACATTGATGACGTGGAACGTACTGAACGCTGGTTCATCAGATACGGGTATTGGACCGTCTTTTTCGGCAGGATGATCCCGATCTTCCGGTCGTTGATCTCCATCCCGGCAGGGCTGGAGCGGATGAATCTCTGGCTCTTTGCGCTCTTCACCACCCTTGGGTCCTTGATCTGGAACACCGTACTCATCATGGGTGGTTACCTACTGGGTGAGAACTTCCATTTGATAGCTGATTACGCCGATGCTTTCTCCAATGTGGTGTTGGGCATCGTCGTGGCGGTCATCGCGGTATGGGTCACCCTGAGGGTGGTACGCAATCGACGCCGTGCCCGCGATCCCGGGTATAGACCCGAAACTCCTGAAGAGGCAGCGGCCCGCATCGAAAGACTCGTCGCTCAGCAGCACGCTGACGACTCATCCCCCTCTGAATAATGTTCACCGCGCGTCCCCTCGATGATCCGAGTTTTTGCAGTCATTTTTCAATGTGATTGCGATGCTCAGCAGTCATCGGTTACCGTCAGCGCATGGGACGGATAATTTACGAAACCGCCACAAGCTTTGACGGCTACCTGGCCGACGAACAGCAGTCCTTGGACTGGCTATTTGCCGTTCCTGACGGCGATAATCCAGAACTCGCACCGCTGCGAGCTGCCGTACAAGTCATGGGTTCAACCACTTATGAGTGGGTGCTACATGAGCTCGGTGCGTTAGAAAATATGAATGTTTGGCACGACGCCATGCCGTCGACCACCGTCGTCTTCACGACCAGACAACTGCCTGCGCCCAAGGACGCGGATGTGCGATTCATGTCAGGTGATGTGGCGGCTGCCGTGCCAGAGCTTCAACGCTTAGCCGGTGACGGTAATATCTGGGTGGTCGGCGGTGGAAATTTGGCGTCGCAGTTTATTGCGGCACGAGCGCTCGATGAAATGGTGTTCTCGGTCGCGCCGGTCGCACTCGGAGCCGGAGCGCCACTGCTGAGCAAGCGTCTCGAATCAGACCAAGTCACGCTGACCAGTGTGCAGCAAGTGGGCCAATTTGCTCGGCTGATCTATCACTTGTCGTATCCCGATGAAGACTAACGGCTTGCTTCGAGTACCGTGGTGATAGGTATGCATGCGAGCGATGGAGTCTTCAATGCGTTTGAAATTAGACCTACACGAAATTTACAACAAGAGCCGTGATCTCGACCGAGCGCTGCATGACATTATCGATGAAGCGGAAGCAACCCGAGCCAAAACGGTTGAGATCATCCCCGGCAAGGGTAGTGGGGCGCTGAAGAAACGCGTCCTACGCTTTCTGCAACGCAAAGATATCAAAGCCCGCTACCACCGGGTCGAAAAGGACAGCAAGAATCACGGGCGGGTCTTTGTCCACTTCAAGCACTGACCCTCACCACGTCCTCCACGGTCCTACAGGAGCAACACGAGGACCATGAGAAGAGCGACGGTAATTAGAATCCAGACTCCTCTTGAGGGTGGGGTGCGTCGATATGGCACGGTGGCATCGGGTCGCAGACGCAAATAGTCGAGCGCCTCTTTTGCCCCGATAATATGGATGCCCTGGCCGCGCTGCTGAGCTTCAGCGGCTTGCCGTTCTAACACACCATGCGCGGAATGATCATGGCCGCTTCGGAACGTATAGTGCTCCGCCACGATTAAGAAATCTGTTCGAGAATCCAACTCGAGCTGCGGGTATCCGCCCAAATGAGCCACACGTTCCACGAACTGGTCGAAGGTAAAGCCGTTGAGCTCCCCTGAGAGGGCCACGTGCTTCCCATAAAAGGGATGACCTGCCCAGGCCTTCTCCTGAGGCTTTGGTAGGTCGCTTTGTATTCGATATTTCGTGGATAGCTCGGGGGAGGGAACAGCGCGGGTACTGACGGTGCCACCGTCCGAACGTGCTTCAGCGGTCTCCTGTCGTTCCGCACCGGTCATCCGTAAATACCTGAGCGCTCGTTGTGTGCCTAAGAATTCAATCGTCTGCCCCAAGGCAACGTACTCGGCGGCCTTCTTTTCGTTTCTGGACCCCTTCGAGGCATCATAATCTGCTGGGATCTCATGGTGTTTAGCTACCACTAGCATTGTGGTCTTCTTCGTGACGTTCAGTTGGGGTTGGGCACCTACTTTTGCCAATCGATCAAAGAAGTCATCACGCGACATGGTATCGAGATCACCAGTTACAACGACCTGCTGGCCGTAGAAAGGATTGCTTGGAGTCGCTTTTGGATTTGGTGTGGGGAGGTCCCCAACTCGGGTATATCGGCGCGGTGCTAGCGACCTCGTCGAGGCGCTACGTTTGCCAGTAGGTCGTGACCACAGCTCCTGGACCGTGTGGAGTCCGTGACGTCTACTAATTTCTAGCGCAATGTTGGCGCTAGCGATAGCATCTGCTTGAGCATCGTGGTGTCGGAAGTTGGGTAGCTTCAGGGCTTTGACCACGGTGGGCAGCTTGTGATTCGGTGCCGTAACGAAGCGACGAGACAAAGCCAGCGTGTCGTACCAAACTGTATGCGGCGTGTTAGCACTGACCCACTGACTCGCTCGGCGGTAGACGGTCCTATCGAAGGAGACGTTGTGTGCCACAAACGGCAGATTTCGACCGAGACGGTGAATCTTTGCCAGCGATTCCTGCCACGTGAGACCGTGACGGCGGACTTTTGCAGGTGTGATTCCGTGGATACGAATGAAACGAGTTTCAAATGAGTTTATTCCGGTTGGTGGTTTGACTAACCAGCTGTCTGATTCGACGATGGTCCCGTTGACTACTTTAGCGACCCCGACCTGACAGACAGAAGCTTGATTGGGATTCGCGGTTTCAAAATCAATCGCAAGAAAACTGACCTGACTCATGTCTAGTCTAAAAGCCTTTCAGCACGTGAGATGACGAGTATCACCCAATGTAATAGCTGGGAAGGACAAAGTAAGAAGCACCAAGAGTGTGACACAGAGAAGATCGGCGGTGTGCTCCCGGGTAGGGAGTACACCGCCGGTGATGTGTTCTCAACTGATGAGCTGAGTCCGGCGTCTACCCGCTCATCACCGAAGCCGAGGCCGACCGCAAGGTGCCACAAGGTGCACGAGTCGGCGAGGAAACGAAAATGGAGTCCCAGGCAGTCACTCCTACGATGACCTCCTAACCAGACCTTAGTCCGGAGCCAATAGCGGCACAGCATGCTCACGCCAGAAGCACGCTGCGCCACTATTGTCATGCCCAGGCATACTCAACCGCGCCGCACGAGCGGACTTGCGACGGCGTCGTCATTGTGAAGGCTCATGCAAACCCGGCGGTCTACACTTGAAAGTTGTTGCTTCGCTAGGGCCCTGCCTACGCGGAACCGCTGTCCTCACGACCACCCCAGAAGAAAGCATGGAAAATATGTCACGATCGATCCGAGCCATCGTCGCCACGGCTGCCATCGCCGGGCTGGCACTCAGTGGGTGCGCCCGCGATTCCGATGTTCCCGCCTATGACGACATCGAAGGTCAGATGTGGGATGCTATGGCCGCCTCCGAGGCCATGGGAATGACGGGGGTTCTGCCAGACGAAATGGCCAGTGATCGAGCAATTATCGAGGACATGCTTGGTGCGGATCTATCCGATCTGCAGATAT
>ERZ1032895.199-NODE-199-length-13279-cov-4.011343_pt1 | contig 13279 bp, 17 predicted proteins | sample MGYA00516687_ERZ1032895 | MGnify/ENA primary metagenome ERZ1032895 (study PRJEB33719, sample SAMN04261600) | wastewater metagenome | biome: rural village; feature: latrine urine exit; material: soil | place: El Salvador | collected 2013-01-14 ... | reverse complement strand
TATCCGCGTAATCTGCGGGCACAAGGTTTTCCCGCTGATCTCGCTGATTTTCGCAGAAGTTGGGTGATTTTAAATAAGATTTACACCTATCCGCGTAATCTGCGGGCACAAGGTTTTCCCGCTGATCTCGCTGATTTTCGCAAAAGTTAAATGGTTTTCAAATAAGATCTGCGCCCATCTGCGTAATCTGCGGGCACAAGGTTTTTCTGCTAATTTCGCTGATTTTCGCGGAAGTAGTAGTTTTCAAAAAGTAATCTGCGTTTATCCGCGTCCATCTGCGGGCAACATATTCCCTGTGTTCTCCACGTCTTCTCTGAGCCCTCTGCGTGAAACCCGCTCAACCTACAACACATTCTTTTCCTGAAACCTATTTTTAGAATTACCTTTGTAAATCAGTTTTAATATATATTCCATGCGAAAAATCCTTCTCGGAGTCATCCTCACCTTAGTTGTAGTCTTTGCTTTTCGTTATTACGAGCATAAACGAGATGATCGTGCGCAATTGGAAGCAAGCACCGCTTTGATCCAAAAGGAGTTGAAGAATGTTGGAAAACTCATCGTTACCGAAGGAAGTTACTCTCAGATTTTCAATTACAATGCGAGTCGCGAATTGATGTACGGATTTTACGATGCCCGAAAACGAGCTTTGGTTGTAGTCAATGCCAAAGCCACCATCGCCTATGATCTTTCAAAGATTGAAACCGAAATCGATGAGGTGGCAAAAACCGTGACCATCATTAAAATTCCCGAACCCGAATTATCGATTTACCCAGAGATTGAATACTACGATGTGCAGCAAGATTACTTGAATAAATTCCAAGCCTCAGATCACAATACGATTCGGCGTCGCGTTACACAAAAGCTACGTCAAAAAATCGAAGATTCCGAATTACGAACCAATGCCGAAAACCGTCTAATTTCCGAACTTTCAAAAATCTATATTCTGACTCACTCTATGGGATGGACTTTAAAGTATGATAAGACGGTTATTGAGGAGGAAAGTGATTTGAAGGAAATTCGCTTGTAGCTCGATAGCGTGTTTTAACTAGCGTTCACAATACTATAACTTCTAATTCCCCTTTAATTTCGTAGCTTGCGCCTCGCTTGAAAAGCGCATTTTAACAGGCGTCAATAATTACCATTTGAGAAATTACATCATTCGATATACGTTTTACTTTGCCGGGCTTATCCTCTTCGGATTGGGTGCAGCGTTTACTGTGAAAGTACAATACTTGGGACTCCATCCTTGGGATGTTCTGAACGTAGCGCTATTCGATATTTTCGGGATTAGCATCGGATTTTGGAGTGTTGTAGTGGGCTTGCTTTTAATTGGTGTCTCTTATTTTTCTGCACGTAAATACATCAACATAGGCACCTTTTTGAATGCGCTCCTCATTGGTCCGATTCTGGATTTTTTCCTCTGGACCGATTGGTTGCCCGATCCGAGTAATACGTGGACAGATTATCTGATTCTGGTATTGGGAATTTTCATTATCGGTTTGGCAGGAGGCCTTTACGTTTCGGGAGGAGTCGGCGCAGGACCCCGCGATGGATTTATGTTGGCAGTTTCTGAGCGTTCCGGATTTTCAGTTCGAAAAGCCCGAATTATTGTGGAGAGTATTGTCCTTGTCATCGGATTTCTTTTGGGCGGTCCCGTATTTTGGACCACGTTTTTCTACACTTTCGTGCTCAGCCCGATATTTCAGGCTTCTTTGAAGTTTTTTGGAATGCTTCAGTCAAGACTTTTGAATGTAGGGTGATATGTGATTTTCCAAATCCTTAGAGGCTTTCCCGCCAATGGAGGATCAGGAGATTTTCGCAGATTTCGATATGGAACACGGATGACACGGATATAACGGATTAACGCGGATTTTCCTATTTCTACTGTAGTTTTAACGAAGTTGGATCAATTTGGATTTCTCTCGGATATCGATTGAAATTTTGAGTTTTAATTATATCTCTCAATTAATAACAAACATTAGAATTATAACAAATAATCTTTATCATCCTTTTCGATTTCGATTTGGGTTTCGATTTCGATTTCCTCTGGGTTTCCCGCAGATTTCGCAGATTTTCGCGGATTTTCATTTGGTTATCTAAACATTAAAAACTTCGTATTTCGTAAATCGCACTTCATTTCGGCTTCTACATTGGTCTTTTTTCTATGTTCTCTTTTCTCTTTTCTATGTTCTCTATTCTATTCTCTAAAAAAGCTTTAGCGTAGGACGAACTTCACAACTTTTTACTCAAACTAAACCACCCACCTCCATTGATGGCTTCAATTCCTTGTTGACGAAGAATTCGTGCCGCTCCTGAGCTTCGCATCCCACTCGCGCAACAGCAGATAATGGGTTTGTCCCATTTTTTTATTGTGGATATTTTGGAGTTGATACTTTGAAGCGGAATATTCTTGGATCCTGGAATGGCTCCACCATCGTATTCGCCTTTGCTGCGAACATCGAGAATGACGGCGCCACGGTTTTTGAAATCCTCCAGTTTTCGTTTCTTGTTGCCGAATAAAAAATTAAATAAGCCCATATGCTAAAGATATTATAGAGTTCAAAATTACGTTATTCTCTTAGAATCATCTGTCTCTTATTTGTTATATTGCATCCGATGAAAACACTTTCTCGAAAAGATGAGATTATTAAAGTGGCAGCGATACTCTTTAGGGAAAAAGGATACAATGCCGTTTCTATGCGTGATATCGCTTCTGAAATGAATATAAAGGCCGCCAGCCTATACAACCATATCGCGGGAAAGCAAGAAATTCTTGCAGCGATCATCCTCGAAGTTGCAACTGAATTTACCGAAGGAATGAACAGCATCATCGCTCAAAATGTTTCTTCCTTACAAAAACTGGAAGATGTAATAGAATTACACATTGATGTAACGGTGAATTACGCCGATGGGATGGCATCCTTAACGAACGATTGGATGCATTTGGAAGGCGAAAACTTAGATGCTTATATAACGATGCGCGACGGTTATGAAGGTAATTTCAGAAAAATTATCAAACAAGGAATCGATGCCAAAGAGATTAAACAACACCATCCTGAAGTAATCCTCTTTTCCATTCTTTCCACGTTGCGAACTTTATATTTATGGCAAGAGAAGCGGGGCAAGTTAGATGTGAATGTGTTGAAACAGGATATGGTTTCGGTTTTGATAAAAGGAATTGTTTAATTTTAATGTTATTCATCCGATCAGCGATATATTGATCGAAGAAAAGTATTGGAAATAATAGGGTGAAAGGATGAGGGATTTAGTCTTGTCAGACTTTCAAACTTGGTTCTTTGAAGACTGTATTCCTGCGCCAAAACGAATCAGAAAGTTTCGAGCTTCGTTAAAAGATAAAACCAAATAGAAGTCAAATTTGCAATTCTAACTAACAAGCGTTAGTTTTGCTTGTATAAAATGAAAAATTCAAAGTGGCAAATTTCAATAAGATAAAAGTTAAGGATGTTTACAAGGAAATAAGCGATACGTCGGTTATTACTTTAGACATGCCAGCAGCGTTGGCCGAGAAATATAAATTCCGTCAAGGACAACATTTGATATTCCGATTGATGGATAACGGAGAAGACCTTCGTCGCACCTATAGTTTGTGTTCCAGTCCGCTAGAAAACGAATGGAAAGTTGCAGTGAAGAGCGTTCCTGAAGGGAAGTTCTCTTATTTCGTGGAGAACGAGCTCAAAGCAGGAGACACCCTCGAAGTCATGGCGCCAAGTGGTACATTCGGTGTTGAAGCCGATCCGAAGAACAAAAAGAACTATCTGTTTTTTGCGGCCGGAAGTGGAATTACGCCTATCATTTCGATGATAAAAACCTATTTGGCGGTAGAACCCAATTCCACTTGCAAACTGTTTTATGTGAATAAGACCGCAAATTCCATTATCTTTAAGGAAGAGCTGGAGCAACTTCGAAATAGGTATTTCGGTCGGTTCGAGATTTATTATTTCTTGACCCAAGAACGTCGCGATATCGATTTGTTCAACGGACGTTTCGACGACGAAAAAATGGAAGTATTGACAAACAACTTTATCGATATTCCCGATACGAGTGAAGTCTTTTTGTGCGGCCCCGAAAAAATGGTTGAATACATAAGTGATTATATGGTGAAAGCCGGACTTCCGAAGGAATTCATTCACTACGAGTTGTTTATCACCGGGTTGTCCGAAGAAGACATCGCACGCGCTGCGCGACTGGCACAGCAAAATGTGGAAGGTGTGGAAGTCACGATTGTGGATGGTGGTAAGGAATTCCACTTTACGATGACCAAAGATTACGACAACATTCTCGATGCCGCGCTTGCTGCTGGCGCCGATTTGCCTTATGCATGTAAGGGAGGAGTTTGCAGTACGTGCAAATGCGAAATTGTCGAAGGTGAAGTGGAGATGAAAAAGAATTATGCGTTAGACGAGAAGGATTTGGGACAAAACTTCGTGTTGAGTTGCCAAGCAGTTCCACTTACCCAAAAAGTGAAAGTGGATTTTGATGTTTAAAAAATAATGAGACCTGACAGGTTTTTAAAACCTGTCAGGTCTGAGAAAGTTAAAATTATGAGCGAAAAAGAAATAAAAAACACTAGCGCTGAGCGGAGTCGAAGCTTAGAAAAAATCTTTGAAGATCGCATTGCGCGCGACGAAAAGATCGAGCCGAGAGATTGGATGCCGGAGAAATACCGACAGACCCACATTCGGCAGATGAGCCAGCACGCCCACTCGGAAGTTGTCGGGATGTTGCCCGAAGGAAATTGGATTACCCGTGCGCCTTCCTTGAGAAGAAAAGTAGCCCTTTTGGCTAAGGTCCAAGATGAAGCCGGACACGGATTATATCTTTACTCAGCCACAGAAACCTTAGGGATTTCCCGCGAGGAAATGTATGAACAACTTCACAGTGGAAGGGCAAAATATTCATCGATTTTTAACTATCCAACCCTAACTTGGGCGGATATCGGCGCCATTGGATGGTTGGTTGACGGTGCGGCGATTATCAATCAAGTGCCGTTGTGTAACACTTCTTTCGGACCGTATGCGCGAGCCATGGTAAGGATTTGTAAAGAAGAGAGTTTCCACCAGCGTCAAGGGTATGAAATTATGCTTACGCTTTGTCGTGGAACGGAAGAGCAAAAAGCGATGGCTCAAGATGCGCTCAACCGATGGTGGTGGCCCAGCTTGATGATGTTTGGCCCAACAGATGCTGAATCGGTGCACACCGCGCAGTCGATGAAGTGGAAACTAAAGAGAAAAACCAACGATGAATTGCGTCAGCAGTTTATCGATCAAACCGTTCCTCAAGCTGATATTCTTGGAATTACCGTGCCCGATCCCGATTTAAAATGGAATGAAGAACGCGGTCACTACGACTTCGGTGAAATCGATTGGGAAGAATTTTGGCAAGTTGTCAAAGGCCACGGCCCGATGAACAAAGAACGCATGAAAGCTCGTGTTGGCGCTTGGGAAGAAGGCGAATGGGTACGCGATGCCGCAATGGCGTATGCTGATAAACAGCAGGAAAAAGAAGTGGTTGGCAGAAACTAAAAACAATTTAACACAAATATGAAAACTATTAAATTATTAAGTCTTTTTGCAGTTTTAATACTATTGTCTTGCTCAACGGATGACAAGTCCGATGAGGTTCTTGATGAGTATCCACGGATTTCTAATATTAAATTTGAAGCTATTTCCACACCTGCTATGTATGGGCATGTTCAGGTTATCATCAATAATGATTACGATGGAGCAGGATATACACCCTTCAATATGACCATAGCTCAGATGGAAATAGAGAGGAGGACTTTTCTAAAATTGGATTTTGAAGATCATCCTTACGTCAATGAAGGGAATACTTATCATTATGAAGTTACATTGAAAATTTATGAAAATAATAAGGTGATTGCAGAAAAGCAATTTACTGTCACAAACGAAGAGCAAGAAGATTATTTGGAATATACGTTTGAATAAAATATTATATCTTAGAATAAGATAGAAAAATAGCAAAATCAAGTTAATGAAATGGACCTAAGACAGTAGGACATAAGACGTATGACAAAGACAAGAAGTCTTATGTCTTAAGTCCTAAAGCGAAGTGGTCTTAAGTCTTAAACCTGCCCTGAGCACAGTCGAAGGGTCTCAAATCTAAAGAAACATGTCTAACAATAAAAAGAAAGATTGGCCCCTTTGGGAAGTCTTTGTAAGAAGTAAAAACGGATTGGAACACCGCCATTTTGGAAGTCTCCACGCGGCAGATGCCAGTATGGCGCTTGAAAATGCACGGGATGTTTACACCCGCCGCAACGAAGGCGTGAGCATTTGGGTGGTGGAATCTAAAAACATCACCGCTTCAAATCCCGATCACAACGAAGAGCTTTTTGAACCCGCAAAAGATAAGATATACCGCCATCCAACGTTTTATGATCTGCCGGATGAGGTGAAGCACATGTAAATTCCCGCGAAGGCGGGAATCTCGGCGTATAGTAAGGAAAACTCCCACGAAGACGGGAATCTCAACGTACAGTAAGTAAAACTTCCCGCGGAAGCGGGAATCCCAAGATACAGATAATGATGTCTAGTGCGTTAAGTATCATTACGAAAAATTAAAAGTTGCTGAATGTAATTAAGTAAAATTCAAGATTATGGGCAGGGTAGAAGATGATTCCCGCCTACGTGGGAATGGTAAATTGTATGTTTATATTATGACAAACAAGCCGAATGGTGTTCTTTATATTGGTGTTACCGATAATATTGATAGTCGAGTTGAAGAGCACAAAACAAAAGTTTATCCTAAGAGCTTTACAGCGAGATATAATTGTGACAAACTAGTTTATTTCGAAGAATTTGAAGATGGCTATAAAGCTTCACTTCGTGAAAAGCAAATGAAGAAATGGAGTCGAGAATGGAAAATAAAATTGATTGAAGAGATGAATCCACAATGGAATGATTTAAGCCTGAATTGGAACAATACAGATTTGATTTATAAGACAAAAAGAATTTCCCCAAATAAACTGAAATTATGAAAAATGAACAGGGAGATTCCCGCCTACGCGGGAATTTATATAACTACATCCTAACCATCGCCGACAATTCCCTAATTCTCGGCCAACGAATGGGAGAGCTTTGCGGACATGGTCCGAGCTTGGAAACAGATATTGCATGTACCAACATCGCCCTTGACTTATTGGGGCAAGTGCGCAGTTATTATCAATATGCGGCAAAGATTGCTGGAGACGGCAGGTCTGAGGACGACATCGCCATGCTCCGCACCGAACGCGAATACGTGAACGTGCTCTTGGTTGAACAACCGAATACCGATTTTGCCTATACGATGGGACGTCATTTCTTATTTGACGTATATCACTTATTGATGCTGAAGAAATTGGAAAAAAGTAAAGATTTGACCTTGGCAGCAATCGCGACAAAATCTTTGAAAGAAGTAAGCTATCACGTGCGATTCTCTTCAGATTGGATAAGACGATTGGGAGACGGTACCGAAGAAAGTCATCAAAAAATGCAAGCCGCCATCGACGATTTGTGGATGTATACCGATGAGTTTTTCCATCCAACACCTGCCGAAACTGCAATGGCAGAAGAAGGAATTGGTGTTGATGTCACAAAGTTGAAAAAAGAATATTACGAAACTGTAAGTGATGTTTTGGGAGAAGCCACACTTCAAGTTCCAGAATCAAAATACTTCCACAAAGGAGGAAAACAAGGAATTCATACGGAACATATGGGCTTCCTATTGGCAGAACTGCAATACATGCAAAGGACGTATCCAGGGATGGAATGGTAACAAGCAATGCTCAACTCCCAATTAACAATATTCAATAATCAACTTAAAAATTGAAACTATGAAGAAGAAATTTGATTTGGAGGATAGGTTAATTTCATTTGCTGTTCTTTGTATTAAACTTTTTAATAAGCTGGAATACAATTATGCAATAGATCATCTCTCAAAACAGCTCATTCGTTCTGCAACCGCGGCAGATTTAAATTATGGTGAAGTTCAAGGGGCAGAGTCGGGAAGAGACTTCGTACATAAAATGAGTATCGTGCTTAAAGAGTTGAAGGAGTCCAGAATCAACTTAAGAATTCAATTAGGTGCCGAGCTTTTAAAGGATATTGAAAAAGCAGAGATGAGCCTAAAAGAATGTGAAGAACTTATTGCTATTTTTGCTAAAAGCATACAGACCGCAAAGTCCAAAAATATCAAACGATAAGATAAAGTTAGACGTTGATTATTGAACATTACGTCCAAAAAGTTGAACATTGAACATTGAACATTGAACATTGAAAATTGATGAGATAAATATCGCCCCGTCTTTTATAAAGATCTTAGCTTCCATTCCAGATCCCGAAATCCCCGTTATTTCTTTATTGGATCTGGGTGTCATCCGTTATGCCGTTGAGACTGATGGGATTGTCTATATAAAAATGACTCCCACCTATTCCGGTTGTCCCGCCACCGATGTGATGGCCGACGACATTAAGGCTGCATTCGCCAAAGAAGGTAAAAAAGCTGAAGTCGAACTCATTCTCTCTCCCGCTTGGTCCACCGATTGGATTTCTGAGGAAGGACTTCAAAAACTTGAGGATTATGGAATTGCGCGACCACTATCAGAATCCCACGACAAGGATGCTTTGTTGGGAGGAAAGAAACTGGTGAAATGTCCGCAATGTGGCAGTACAGAAACTCATTTAGTAAGTCAATTCGGATCTACGCCGTGTAAAGCACTTTTCAAGTGCGACGACTGCCATGAGCCGTTCGATTACTTTAAATGCTTAAAATAAATTCCCGCGAAGGCGGGAATCTCAGCGTACAGTGGGAAAACTTCTCGCGCCCACGTGCACTGAAGCTTTAGCGATGGTGCAAGGCGGGAATCTCATCTTTTTTATTTAATTGATTCGGATTTTTTCAACATATTCAGGTTGAATTTTAAAATCATTTTCGTGTAAAATATTTATAAGATAATCGGAAAAATCCGATTATGGTTTTGATATTCAACAATAAATGTGTACTTTTGTATGTACATAATCGGTTTTAATCCGATTATGTGCTGTAAATAATACACAATGACCTTTCGAAGAGACATACAAGATTACGTGCATGCGCCCTTAACCCATCAAATCGTTTCGGATGTGTTGGCAGCATACCGACGTCCCAACGACAAAATCAATGATTTGGTTCAGAGCGGACTATTGATTTCCCTGAGAAGAGGGTTGTATGTTCCTGGTCCAGAGTTGGATTTGCCACTTCCCCATGCTTTCGTAATTGCCAATCATTTACGTGGGCCAAGCTATGTTTCCCTCGAAACAGCACTTGCGCATTGGGGCATGACTCCTGAACGGGTTTATGAGATCAACTCCATAACGCTAAAAACTTCCCAGGTCTATGACACGCCCATCGGCAGGTTTACCTATCGCCATCTCGATGCGCCATATTATACTTTTGGTCTGCAGCGTGAGGAATTAAACGATAACCAGTTTGCACTAATAGCCTCTCCGGAAAAGGCCATTTGCGATAAAATAATCACAACGGCAGGAATTACGTTACGCAGCCAATCCCAAACAATGTCTTTTCTATTAGAAGACTTGCGTATGGATGAAGAGGTTTTAATGAGTTTAAATTTAAACACCATCTCCAGTTGGATCGTGGATGCACCAAAAGCATCCAGTCTGGAAATGCTGGTCAATACGCTTCAAAGATTATGATAAAGGAATGGATAGACACGTACGAGCCGGCGAATGAGGAAGAAGCACTTTCTGCTTTGCGCGAGATAATGCAAGAAATAGCACTTGCCGGATTATCGCGCACAGATTTTTTCAAGAAGGCCGCTTTTTATGGAGGAACGGCACTAAGGATTTTTTATGGTTTGGACCGATATTCGGAGGATTTGGTTTTTTCGTTACTCGCTGTCGACAATAAATTTTCCTTAGAGCCGTACTTTCAATCGATACAGAGTGAATTCAACAGTATGGGAATGCAGGTGAGCCTGCGGACAAAGAGTCAGATCCACAAGACACCGATAGAATCTGCATTCCTTAAATCAGAAACCTTATGGAAAGAATTGGTTTTGGAAGATGTCGTCGAGCAATTGGGAATCAGGTCTAATAAAAATATCAGGATCAAGATTGAAGTCGATCGCAATCCGCCCTTGAATTTCAAAACTGAAGAAAAGTTATTGCTCCGGCCTTTTTCTTTTTATGTGAAATGTTTCGACCTGCCCAGTCTATTTGCCGGAAAAATGCACGCCTTGCTTTTTCGGAAGTGGAAAAACCGGGTAAAAGGTCGTGATTGGTTTGATATGGAGTGGTACATCCGCAAAGGTGTTTCCTTGAATTTAGAACATTTCCTGCAGCGTGCGCAAGATTCCGGAGATTGGGAAAAACCGGCCATTTCAAAAGAAGAGTTGATGGATTTGTTGCATGAAAAAATTAAAACTACTTCCATCGACAAAGTAAAAGCCGATGTACGGCCCTTTATTCGAAACATGGAGCAATTGGAAATATGGAGCCCTCAATATTTCCTGGATCTGGTGGATTTATTGAAGATTGAGAAGTAATTAAGATTAGGTGTAATTAAAGAACCAAGACTAAAATCTCCTCAATCGTTAATCTCAATGGTTTCGGGTATAAGATTGTTCGGTTTTGCTGTCAAGGATATAAGGGCAACTTCTATTTCTTTAGTTATGGAACAAGTTTTGCTTCTTTTTTCAAAACATTATATTCATAAAACGTTATTTTTTCATTTTATTTGTTCTGTTTTCCGCAGCTGTTTCGGCGCAATCGCTTTATTCGTGGCCGACTTCCGGCGTCACGCTTCAAAATGATGTTGAGATGGTCGTTGTGGCCGTCCGGAGTTTATATGGCATCACTATAGACAGAAAGTTTGAAAGTCTTCCCGATGCCCTGAAAAACAAAATTATTGACTATCTGGAAAGTACCAGTCGTTTCGAGTTTAAAGGAGTGGGTACTGTGAACCTGCCCATCGTCAAGCGTTCTGGAGTGTACTTTGTGGTTGTCAACGACAGTTATAGCAAATTGGAGCCGCTCTAAACCTGTTTAGGGTAGTCTTATTAAAACACTAGTGCCGTGTATTTCTGGATCAGGTTTTTATCTGTTGGTATTGTTTTCAAATATTTGTTCAATGAAGAGATGGAGGGGTAAGAGATTTACAATTTCTGTGTGGTTCGATTGACAACATTTGGTTTAAGACACGAATATGAAATGCTATAGTCTTATAATTCCATTATTGTTCGATTAAGAGCAGTTGGTTTTAGACACCCGCCTTCGCGGGTGTTAGATTTCAATTCCTATATGGTTCGATTGAGAGAATACTCAAGGTTTCACAACACAAATAATAGATACATTTCAATTCCTATATGGTTCGATTGAGAGGATTATTACTTTCCTCATCAACTACTTCATAACCGAATTTCAATTCCTATATGGTTCGATTGAGAGTGTTAGAAAACGACGAAAAAACATTGCTTGCTTATAATTTCAATTCCTATATGGTTCGATTGAGAGCGAGTCTTGCAACTGCTTAATAATTGCGTATAAGTCTATTTCAATTCCTATATGGTTCGATTGAGAGCCGTAAATATACCAAAAATATATAACAGATAATCAGTCTGTTATATCTGTTGCTTTGTGAATACTTAGGTAATAAAGTCGTCTATACCCAATTGTACAAAAACCCCTTAGGTATGACGACTCTGTTGTTGTTTGATTTTCAGTTAATTATATTTCCAATATGTCAAAGAACGACAATAATAGATTGATAGCTTAGACTTTGACGACTATAAGAAGGAACCTAATTCATTTTTCTCCTTGCCGATCACCTCTTTTTCCAACCATTCTTCATTCCGACTCGTAAAAATAATCAAACTATCTTCTTCCTCCACCATAATCTTTTTGGCTTTTAATTTCAACTCACTTAACTGAACGGGGGAAAGAGATCCTTCAAAAACCGAATTCTGGATCCAATTAAGATATTGCCGGCATAACTTTAGCATTTTCCCAACACGTTTCTGGCCTATGTCGTAAACTAAAATGATATACATAACAAGATAAAATTTGAATTGCCGCTCATATTGCATGAACCTATTTGTTACCACCAAGCTTTAAAAGGCCGGTACTCCTCTATTCCCATAATGTGTTTTATGAGCTTGTAGGTTTCTAATCTAACCAGGCGCTTATAGCTCACACTTCTATTCAGTTTTCGGTGCTTTATGGTTTGGTTGAGCCGTTCCTCCCAGGATTTCAAAACTTTCTTCCTTCCGGCATCGTTGAGCAGGCAATAATTCATTTTTTTGTCAAAATCTTTCTCACTCAATATTTTCTTGTTTAACAGGCTGAATATTAATCGATCTACCAAAATAGGCTTGAAAATCTCCGAAATATCCAAAGCCAAAGAATATCTTCTGTATCCAGGTTCATGCAAAAAACTAATGGTTGGATTGAGTTGGGTGTGATAAATAGCGTCTAGACATAAGGTATAACACATCATATTTGTAAAAGAAATCAAAGCGTTAATCTCGTTGGAGGGAGGTTGCTTTACCCGATTTCCCATTTCAAAATCAGGAATGATTTCGACAAATGCACTGTAATAAACCATGCGCATATTGCCTTCCCAACCCATCAACTGATCAATTTTCTTTGCTTGCTCTTTTTCTTGATTATAGAATTCAATCTGAAGAATTTGTTCGTTAAGCTCTCGATCTCTTTTTTGATAATACTTTAAATTTCGAAGCATGTTGGCAGCGGCACCATCGACAATCGACTTGGCTATTTCCATTCTTCTTTTATGGGAAGTATAACATTTCACCTGCTCCACCAAAACCTTCCCGCTCAGCAGATAATCCTTTGGCATAAAACTACCGGTATAGTGCTCGTAATAATCAAAGAAATGAATCGGAATCCTATTTTTGCCCAAGAAATTATACATGGCGGAATTGGTGTCGAGCGAACCGAAACAATACAAGTTTTTGATTCCGGCAATCGGCAGATATTTTGTTGGGCCTTCTTTACCGGTTTCATCAACGGGAACAAATCGAAGCGTGTTGTCTTTTCTGCTGAGACGACCGGGATTGAAGAGGTAATAGGATTTTTTCATTTCACTTTAAATTTACATTTCCCCGACATAACAAAAATCGTAATAGCTGCAGCTATTACATATTTTTGCATTTATCACTGGCGGACAAGTTGGGCCATTCACCAATTCTACAATCTCTCCAACTGTTTGTTTCAGGTATTTCTTTTCCTCTTCCGTTAAA
>ERZ1032895.198-NODE-198-length-13300-cov-4.996300_pt1 | contig 13300 bp, 14 predicted proteins | sample MGYA00516687_ERZ1032895 | MGnify/ENA primary metagenome ERZ1032895 (study PRJEB33719, sample SAMN04261600) | wastewater metagenome | biome: rural village; feature: latrine urine exit; material: soil | place: El Salvador | collected 2013-01-14 ... | reverse complement strand
GCATGCCCGGTGGTGTGAGAGGAGGGTCGGGAGACCCGACCCTCCTACTCGATCCGAAATGTTGAACATCCAAGTAAGACCCCATTACCCCACGAGCCCAAGTGAGCGCCGTGGTGAGCGACCTTCCAGCAAACTCAAAGTTTGATGGGAGCGGTAGCACCGGTCAACTGTGTTAGATTGACGCGCAACAGTCCCGTGCGGGGGAGCGCGCAGCGCAGGAGGATGCCACCAATACCCTTGAATATTTTTGTTCTCGGCCTGGATGACCTGGGCAGAGCAGAGCTCGCCACACTGCCAGATGCGCAGGATTTTGTGTTCCATGGACTGTTGACCATAGAAGAGCTCCAAAGCGGGACGATCGACTTGCCGACGCTGTTGCAAAAAGCGCAGCGGCAGCTGGATGCTTTTGATGACACGATCGATGGGATCGTAGGGTACTGGGATTTTCCCATCAGCCTCATGGTGCCCATGCTGTGCGCTCGGTATCATCTGCCCTCTAAGAATCTTGACGCCGCAGTAAAATGCGAGCACAAGTATTGGAGCCGGCTTGAACAACAACGCTTCATCGACGAATACCCCAAGTTTGGTCTGATCGATTACCACGACCCGGATGCGAAGCTGCCGGCACACATGTCATATCCGGTGTGGGCCAAACCGATCAAATCCTTCTCCTCAGAGGGTGCCTACCGGGTAACTTCCGATGAGGAACTGCAAGCAGTGTTAGCCAAACGCCGGGAAACCCCAGAACGTGCGGGACCGGCCTTCGACCAAATTCTGGCCACATTAAAGCTCCCGGAAGAAATTGCCGCAATCCCCGGTGGGGCATACATGGTGGAAGAGGCGGCCACGGGTAGCCAGTGCACGATCGAAGGCTACAACTGGCAGGGCGAGGTGAATCTCACCGGCATCGTGGACTCTTTGCACTACGAGAACTCTTCGAGCTTCTTGCGCTACCGGTACCCTTCGGAGCTCCCAGAACACGTCCAAGACCGCATACGTTCGGTGACGCACCGCGTGATGACGAGCCTGGGGCTGCGCAATAGCACCTTCAATGTTGAATACTTTTGGGACGCCGACACTGACCGGCTGGTGCTGTTGGAAGTCAACACCAGCAATCCCAATCCCATGCGCCGTTGTTTCGATATGTCGACGGCTTGACGAACCACGCACAAATGATTGACCTGGCACTGGACCGAAAGCCACGGCAACCAACGGGTGAAGGATACTTTCAAACCGCCTCGAAGTGGATGTATCGCTGGTTTACCGACGGCACGGTTCGCGCCATCCCCTCCGCACGCGAGATCGCCGACCTGGAGCAACGATATCCGGGAACCATTATCGAACTTGACGTCACCGAAGGCCAACGGCTATCCGATAGCTTCAGCCAAGACAGCTACAGCTTCATGTTGGCCACGATTTACACCACGGGACACACCGACCAACAGGCCGTGGAGATCTACGAAACATGCGTCAACGCCCTGCACTTTGAAATCGATGAGTCTTAGGATCCTAATGCGAAAAGTCACAGCACTGCCATGCGAGATCGAAGAGACCCAGCACTTCTGGATCCCGATGTCCGACGGAACCCGATTAGCCGCGCGCCTGTGAAAACCGGTCAATGCTCCCGAAGAGCCGGTCCCGGGCATTGTCGAGATGATCCCGTATTGGAAACGCGATTTGACCGCGGTGCGCGACTCGATTCATCACCCGTATATGGCAGGTCACGGATACGCCTGTCTACGAGTCGATCTGCGCGGCAGCGGTGATTCCGAAGGCGTGCTGACCGATGAATACTTGGAACAAGAACTCGAAGACGTCGAAGATGTGCTGGCCTGATTAAGTCATCAGCCGTGGTGTAGCGGCCGCACCGGGATTATGGGGATCTCCTGGGGTGGGTTCAATGGCTTACAAGTCGCGGCCCGACGGCCCGAAAGTTTAGGTGCCATTGTTACGGTGTGCTCGACTGATGACCGCTATACCGACGATGTGCACTACATGGGCGGGTGTCTGCTGACTGACAATCTCTCTTGGGCGTCTACGATGTTTGCTTATAACTCGGCGCCGCCCGCCCCGAATTGGTCGGTGAGAAGTGGCGCGAGATGTGGCACGACCGCCTCGACAACTCAGGCCTGTGGCTGGAAACCTGGTTACAACACCAGCGTCGGGACGACTACTGGCGCCACGGGTCAGTAAATGAAAACTATGACGACATCGACATCCCAGTCTTTGCCGTCAGCGGCTGGGCCGATGGGTATTCCAATGCGGTGTTCCGCCTGCTGCGCGGCCTGAAATCACCGACCCGTGGACTGATCGGGCCGTGGAGTCATAAATACCCGCATCTGGGGCAACCGGGTCCCGCAATCGGTTTCCTCCAAGAGGTTGTGGCTTGGTGGGATTACTGGCTCAAAGACCGCACCGATAACGGCGCGATGGACGGCCCCCAATTATCGATCTGGATGCAAGACGCCGTCAAACCCGCCACGACCTACGACAACCGCCCCGGACGATGGGTCGGGGAGCGCGCCTGGCCCAGCGACCGAATTGTGGAAACCCGCTATCCGCTGGGGCGTCGTCGTATTTTATTTTCCGAAGCAGAACGCGCCGCGTTACCAGTCAGCCCGAAGCTCACGGTTGAATCGCCGCTGTCGGTGGGCCAGTTCGGTGGTAAATGGTGTTCGTATAACGCACCGCCCGATATGCCCTATGACCAGCGCGAAGAAGACGGCGGCTCGTTAGTTTTTGACAGCGACCCGCTGCCACACCGGTTGGAAGTACTGGGCCAGCCGGTCCTGGAGCTGACAGTATCTGCGGATGATCCAGTGGCGATGGTCGCGGTGCGACTGTCCGATGTGGCCCCTGATGATGCAGCGACCCGAGTGAGCTACGGGATATTGAATCTCAACCACTATGCGGGCTCCGATCAACCCAAGCCCCTGACAAAGGGTGAGGAACACACCTACCGGGTCAAACTCAACGGTCTGACCCAATCCTTTCCGGCAGGTCACCGACTACGGGTGTCGGTCTCGACGTCGTACTGGCCGGTCGTGTGGCCCTCACCGAGCTCGGTGCGCCTGACGATTGACCCGATGGCCAGCTCGCTCATTTTACCGGTGCGGCCGACACATCAGGACGACGATCCCGCCATGATTCCGGTGTTTGATCGGCCAGAAGGCGCCAAACCACTAAAAACCGTGCAGATCGAACCCGGTGCTCAAGACTGGTCGGTCAGCCGCAATCTCGTGGAGCTGACCGGCAAACTGGAAGTTGTCAAAGACCTTGGCGTGGTCCGGTTCAAAGAAATTGATCTGGATGTGACCCGTCGTGTCGTGGAACGCTACACCTTTCGCGATGCTGACCCAAATTCGGTGCGCGGCGAAACCGAATGGGTCATGGGGTTTGAACGCGATGACTGGTCGATTTACACGTTTACGAAAACCGTCCTGACATCCACCCCTGAAGCATTCCATCTCTACGCGGAACTTGACGCCTATGAGGGGGAGCGTAGGGTGAGATCCAAGACGTGGACGACGAAGATCGACCGAGATTTTATCTAACGGATTGGAGCACCCTTGGACGTTTTGTCCGGACGCACCCTGTTGCGCCCCACCGACCCGGCACGCAGCCAGGCGTTTTACCGCGATACGCTCGGGTTGGCGGTTCACCGGGAATTTGGTCCACCCGATGCCCCCGGTCTGGTCTTTTTCTACGGCAACGGCCTATTAGAAGTCTCCGGGCATGCAACCCCGCCCGCTGAAGCCGGGTCTTCGATGGTGTCGTTGTGGTTGCAGGTACGCGACGTCGCCAGCGAATATGACCGGCTAGACCGTGCCGGCGTGACCACACTGCGGGAACCGCGAACCGAACCCTGGGGGTTGATTGAAGCCTGGATCGCTGACCCCGATGGCATCCAGATCGTGTTAGTGCAAATCCCCGCAGATCACCCGCTGCGCCGCGATCAACGGACCATTGAGACGCTGCAATAAAAAGAATCGTTGCCCCGAGGTGTCTCGGGGCAACGATTTTCCAATACAGTCCGGTTAGGCTTTCTTGCGCAGCCCGCCCTGCCACATCACGTCATACGGGGTGGCAGCCGACATGCGCTGATTGATGCCCGCAGTGACAAAATCTTTGGCCCGCTCGGCTGCTTGCAGTGGCGTGCGCCCCTTGGCTAATTCAGCGGTCACGGCGGCCGCCAGGGAACACCCGGCCCCCGACACGGCGTGGTTGCCAATCTTGGCCGTCCCCAGCACTTCAAGATCGGTGCCATCGTAAAACACATCCACGGCTTCTGGGCCGTCTAAACGAACGCCACCCTTGGCAAGGACCGCGACCCCGGACTCGTCATGAATCTTGCGGGCCGCATCCTTGAGATCCGCCAGATTCGAGATCGTCATACCAGAGAGCTGCTCGGCCTCGAAGTGGTTCGGGGTGGTCACGGTCGCTAAAGGCAACAGTTTGGTCTTGAGCGCCTCGTCAGTGTCCTGAGCTTCACCAGGTTCCTGACCCTTACAGATCAGTACCGGATCCAGCACCACGTTTTTCCACTCTTGAGCCTGCAGCGCGTTGGCGACGACGTCGATGGTTTCAACCGAGCCCATCATGCCCAGTTTCACCGTGTCGAGTTGGCCGGCAAAGTTCGCCTGGATAGCCTCGAGCTGATGAGCTAGGACCGTGGGGTCGATGCGGGTCAGCCGGTGATTCCAGTCATTGCTAGGATCGTAGGCGACGATACAGGTCAGCGCGGCGGTCCCGTAGGTGCCAAGTTCTTGGAAGGTCCGAAGATCGGCTTGGGCTCCAGCGCCACCGGTGGCTTCAGAGCCCGCGATGGTCAGTGTCACGGCAGGTGCATGAATACTATACATGCCGACCATCCTATATGGCCTAGGCCAATGTTTCTGACTTTATGCGCTGGGATAACGCAGCTTATTCGACGTCGTCAGTACCCGAAGAGTTAGCCGGTTCAATGACGTGCACAAAGGAGCTTGCGGTCCACCGGCCAAGCGCCATCAAAATCGCAGCGGGGAAACCCACCAGTGGAATGAGCAACGGGATGAGCCCTTCGCCACCGGCCAGCAGCACGGTGAGCCCATAGAGCATGCCGATCACCGCATAGGCCAAAATGTGCACCGATTGATTCAACTGGTATCGCAGCAGCCAGTTCGTTAACAGAGCTAAGGGCAGTCCCAAGATGAGCCCGGAGAGTCCCACAATGGTGAGCAGCGGTGTGAGGTCTCCGACGGTATCGGAAAGTGGCAGGAGGTTGAGGATAACCACGAGCCCGGCCATCACAATGTTGGGGACCAGCCAGGCCAATAAGAAACCGTAGATCGACATCGACAACCGAGCTCTGGGTTCGGTATTTTTGCGACGCTTGGGTGCGGAATCGTATTTTTCTGGGACGGGTGTGGTCACAACGGGCCTTCAAACGGGTGCAACAGGGAACTAACTGCCCCAATTGTAATCGCTTTTCACTTGACCCGAGTAGGCTGTGTGGTTATGGCAACAACTGGATCCCGAATACCGGCCTGGACCGTGGTAGTGGCCACGGGAATTCTTGCGGCAATGCATGTCTGGAAGCTTCCTTCTGCACTCGAGTTTATCCGTGCTGACCTGGGCATTACCTTGGTTGCCTCGGGTGCGTTGGTGGGCGTGGTCCAGCTGGCCGGTGGTCTGGGTGGACTCGCCGCTTCGGTAGTAGCGGAACGTATTGGTTCCAAAAATACGCTGCTAGTGGGACTCGTGCTGGCAGGCCTTGCCTCGGTGGTCGGTGGCTTTGCGGTGAATACCGCCTGGCTGATGACGGCGCGGGCGATCGAAGGCGTCGGGTTTATTCTCATCACGGTGGTCGCCCCCGCAATGGTCCGCGTGCTGGCCCCACAGGACAAAGTCAATGGTGCGATGGGTTGGTGGGGTGCGTTTCAAGGGATCGCCCTGTTTTTAGGGGTTGGTATCTCAGCGGTGCTGCTCAATGCAACCGATGTGTCCTGGAATATCTGGTGGTTCATGATGGGGGCTGTGACCCTGGGTTTTATTCCGGTGGTGGTCAGCATCGTTCCCGCGGATCCGCCCAGAGTGGTACAACTGAAACGCATCGGTCGCATCATTATCACGTCGATTAAAACGCCGTTACCGTGGGCACTGGGGCTGATTTTTGCCAGTTACACCCTGCAGTGGGGTGCGATCCTGAGCTTCTTACCCACGATCTTTGGCGAAGCGAACATCGACACCGCAATTGATGCGGCCATCATCATTGGTGTTGCGACCGCCATTGTCGGGGGAGTCAACGGCGTCGCCAATATTTTCACCGGAATCCTATTGCAGCGCGGTCATTCGCCGCGCAGGCTGCTGATCACCGGGCTGACGACCATGGCGATCATGTCGACGCTGGTCTTTGCCCCCGACTGGTCCCAGGTGCCTGGCACCGTCGTGTGGGCGATGATTGCTGCGGCCATATTTTCTTTTATGGGGGCACTGGTGCCAACCACCGTGACCCGCCAGGCGGTCGACATTGCCCCCGAAGGTGGCTCGCCGTCGGCCGTCGTCGGGTTGATCACCCAGATGTTTAACCTGGCAAACTTTGTTGGGCCGGTGATCCTGTCGGCCATCGCCGCAGCAGCCGGTACCTGGCAGATGTCCTGGACCATGACCGTCACAGCTTCGGCAATTGGCATCATCACCACGCTAATCTTCGTGCCGCGCGGTGTCGAACCATTCAAAACTGAGGCCAGACTTTGACTACAATGTGCTTTCGAGACCACTGAACGCCAGCTGGGGCAGCAGCTGAGTACGGGGCCGCAGAGGCCGTGACACCGTCGCGAGTAATCGTTTATAAAGGACGTTTCGTGACCGAAAAAACTCATGCCACCGCATCCTCCCACAGCAGTTTCGCCCCCGTCGGATCGCATATTTATCCGGTGTTATTCGCCATCATGGCGGTCGTTTTTATCCTGTCGAATATCGGTGCAGCCAAAGGCGTGCAATTCGGTCCGATTCTTACCGACGGCGGATTCTTCCTGTTCCCGGTCGCATACATTGTCGGCGACATCATTTCCGAAGTCTACGGGTTCAAAGCCTCGCGCCGGGTCATCTTCACGACGTTTTTGATCTCGGCATTCGCGTCCCTCACCTACTGGCTGATCATCATCCTGCCGCCGGCTGGCTTTTATGACGGCCAAGACGCTCTGGCGCGCACCCTTGGGCCGGTCCCGCTGATCGTATTGGCCTCGCTCGTGGGGTTTGCCGCTGGCCAATTATCTAACGCGAAAATTATGGTCGCGATGAAACAGCGCAGCGGTGAACGCTACCTGTTCGGACGCATCGCGGTGTCCACCCTGGTCGGTGAGCTGTTGGATACCATTGCGTTTTCCGCCATTGCAGCAACCGTTATCGGTATCGAAACCTTCAGCCAATACCTGGTGTTTGTCCTGGTCGGCTGGATATGGAAAACCGCCGTCGAACTGGTGTTGTCCCCTGTAACCATCTGGGTGATCGGCAAAGTGAAAGCCGCCGAACCGCACTATGGTGAACTTAGCAACGCCTAAATGACGTTGTGTGTCATATCACGTTGAAAACTTATCCTGAGCCTGATTAGGTAAGAGATCAGAATCACGAGCGCTGATCAATTAGGCCCTGGCTGATCAGCTAGCAACCCTCTGCCCGTAGTGGGGTGCTCCAGGTGATGATTCGGCTACGTTCAACCGTTCGTAGCAAGTATGGCGCCGTGCGCAACAGCTTTTGAAGCCGACGCCACGAATCTTCTAGGAGTCTGACATGACCCAGACCATTACCGCACCCGTACAATCTGCCGACGACGTCGTTGTGACCCAACGCTGGGAAGCTCTGACCCCGGTCTTTGCCGAAATTGCCGCGACTGCACCCCAGCGCGATGCCACCCGTGGCATCGACCAAGCCCCCATCGAAGCCCTGCGCGAGGCCGGCTTCACCCGGTTGCGCGTGCCCGTTGAATACGGAGGTGACGGCCTGTCGCTGCCGCAAGCCTATGAGTTCTTCGTGGCCCTGGCCGCCGCCGATTCCAACCTTGCCCAAGCACTGCGCGCCCACTGGGGATTTGTCGAAGATGTATTGTCTCGTCCGGCGGAGGAGACCGAATTTACCCAGCGCTGGCTCACCCAGCTCGGGGCTGGTCTCATTGTTGGTAATGCGATCACCGAGCGCGGCAACATTCACGGTGAAAGCACCACGCGACTCTCTCGCCGTGACGGGCAGTGGATTCTCAATGGTACGAAGTTTTACTCCACCGGCACCGGCTATGCCGACGCAATTTTGGTCTCAGCCACCGGCGATGATGACGAGCCCGCATCGCTGATCGTTGCCGCCGATGCGCCAGGGGTCAAAATTATTGACGACTGGGATGGCTTCGGCCAACGTCTCACGGCATCGGGCACCACGCATTTCCGCGATGTCGTCGTTGCTGACGCCGACGTGTTCCCACCCGGACATGGCTTAGATTCGGGAGACCGAACCGCGTTTGGGCAGGCCACCTGGCAAACCGTGCACTTAGCCACGCTCGTGGGGATCGCCAAGGCCGTGCTCCGCGACGGGGTTGGGTATGTGCAATCGCGAACCCGCACCTTTAGCCACGGTGCGGCCGAGACCGTGCAACACGACCCACAGGTATTGCAATTGCTTGGCGAACTGAGCTCACAGGTGGCGGGTATCGAAACGATTTTCCGTGCGATCCCACCGGTGTTGGCCGAACACTTCGCCGCCGATGCGCGTGGCGAGACACTGCCCGAAGCCGAAATCGACGCCCTATATGCGCAGGTGTATCAGGCACAGCAGGTCATCGCACCGGTCACCCTTGAGGTTGCCACCAAAATCTTTGAGGTCGGCGGTGCTTCAGCCACGTCGACGGTGCGCGCATTCGATCGGCACTGGCGCAACGCTCGGGTGCTGGCCAGCCACAACCCGCTGATATATCGGGCGCGCATTTTGGGTGACTACGTCGTCAACGGGATCTCACCCGAGCGAAACTACACCGTTGGACAGGCCGCGTCGTAGACACAGTGTGGTCGTTGCCAGCCGGTGACGGACTGGAATATGATTTCGATGAGTTCGTCACCGGCGGCCGCGCCGTCTATCGAAGCGGCACCCCGTGAGTCCTATAATTTACGGCCATCGCCTAGCACTGCGGCAATTAGCCGAACGATACGAGTTTTAGACCGGACGCTTTTGCTTGCCGTAGTACCGGCCCAGCATCTGATCTTTGGTGATGTTTGAGCAGGAGTATATGGTGCTATGGACAGCGGTTATACCAGGCATTTGTCTCGATAAACATCTTGACGTCATGGCAGTACTGAATGATAATGTAGGTACGTAGCTACATTATGAGGTGGTGGGTATGTCAAAGACTGTCAGCTCACGAGAGTTCAACCAAGATGTCAGTGCAGCAAAGCGCGCTGCAGAACTAGAACCTGTGATCGTAACTGATCGTGGAGAGCCCGCCTATGTGCTTATGACAATCGAAGAGTATCGGAAACTCTCGGCTGTAGACCATGAGGACTTTCTATCCGCATTGAGCATGGATGACAACGATGACGTCGAATTTGAACGAATGGATTTCGTGCCCCGAGACCCGGAGTTCTGATGTATCTCCTTGATACAAACGTCATCAGCGAACTACGAAAAAATGCTGCAAGACAGCATTCGAAAGTTGCCGAATGGATTCGAACAGTTCACATCGCCGACTTATATCTCAGCGTCATTACTGTTTATGAACTCGAGATAGGCATCTGGAGGATCGAACGGCGTGACAGCGCCCAAGGGCGACTGTTTCGACAGTGGCTTGACCGAGGTGTGTTGCCTCAATTCCATAGAAAAATACTGTCATTTGATATGCGTATAGCAATGCGAGCCGCGGGGTTGCACGTACCAGATCCACGTCCCCTCGCTGATTCTTTCATTGCGGCAACGGCCGCAGAACACGAGTTCGTACTCGTGACGCGAAATACATCAGATTTTCAGAACATGGATGTGGAAGTGTTGAACCCCTTCGAGTTTAACTAGATAACTTTGGCTCCGTAGTACCGGCCAAGCATCTGCTCTTTGAACTCGTAAAAGTCGCCGTCGATGATCGACTGTCGGATGTCGTCGACCAAGCGGACCGTGAAGCGCAGGTTGTGTATCGACATCAGGGTTCCGGCCAGAATTTCATCGGCCTTGATGAGGTGTCGAATATAGGCCTTCGAATAATTCGCACAGGTGTAGCAGTCACAGCCGTCTTGCAGTGGCGATAGGTCGGCGGCGAATTCGGCGCGCGGGAGATTGATGCGCCCATACTCGGTATAAAACGCGCCGGTGCGGCCCACGCGGGTGGGGGAGACGGCGTCGAAAGTATCGGCGCCGGCCTCGATCGCGGCAAACAGATCATCGGGTTCGGAAATACCCAGTAGGTGACGCGGTTTGTCTTCGGGCAGTTCTTCGGCACACCAGCCCACAATGGTCCCGAGGTTTTCTTTCTCGAACGCACCACCCAGCCCATAGCCGTCAAAACCGGCTTCGACCCCGTTAAACTCGGCGCGCATATCGCGCAGGTCACGGCAGGCTTTACGCCGCAAATCCTCGTATTGGGCGCCCTGAATGACGCCGTAGAGTGCCTGATACGGCCGATGCGAGCGTTGTTCGGTGAGTCGAGCGTGTTCGTCTAGGGAGCGCTGGGCCCACTTGCGAGTGCGCTCCAAGGATTCAACTTGATAGGCACGCGAGTTGTGCAGTGTGGTCAGCTCATCGAAGGCCATCATGACGTCGGCACCCAGCTGGTGTTGAATGTTCATCGACACCTCGGGAGTAAACCGGTGACGGTCCCCGTTGATGTGGGAGGTGAACCAGACCCCGTCGTCGTCGACATTTGCCAGGCGTTCCTTACCGGGGGCCACCGCGTCGTCGGAACCAACTTTTCCTTGAGCTTCGGGCCCGGTCATGTCAATAACTTTCTTAAAACCGGAACCCAGTGACATGACCTGAAAGCCGCCGGAGTCGGTGAAGGTTGGCCCGTCCCAGTTCATGAACTTGCCCAGGCCCCCGTGCAGGTCGAGCAGTTCGGGTCCGGGCTGTAAGTAGAGGTGGTAGGCGTTGGATAGTACCGCTTGGGCGCCGAGATTTTTAACGACCTCGGGCAGTACCGCTTTGACGGTGGCCTTGGTACCGACCGGAATATATGCCGGGGTTTGAATATCGCCGTGCGGGGTGTGGATGGTCCCGGTCCGGCCGTGCGCGCCGTCCATACGCGCGCCAAGAGTAAAAGAAAAATCGCTGGGTTCTGCCATGGACTTTAGTGTAGCCGGTCAGCCAAGAGGCCCTGTGCACGCAGGGTTGCTAAGACGTAGGACCAGTCGATGCGTTCCTGTTCTAGTCGGGTGCCCGGATTGGCTCGCAGGTAGGCGAACGCTTCGGCCTCAGTGGTGGTGAGTAGCCCAAGTTCGCCACGGAAAGGTTTGGCTTCAGTCGCCCAGAGGTCTTCAAATTCTTGAAGTGTCGTCAGATCCATGAGCATCGATGAGGTTTCGATGCCCGCGGAGCGGAGACTATGTAAAATGCGAAATCCGTGAGTGTCGAGGTCACCCCAGTAATACACCCGGGCGGAATGCACCCACGGCAGCTGTGCCAACCTGGACACGGCGGTGCCTTTGCCGAAAATAGCAAGTGTTTGGCGCATGGGCGGTAATGTCAGCAACGAGATAAGGTTTTCGACAATTAACACCCGTGCTGGTGAAATATCCAAGGTGGCCAATTGGTCAAGTGGCGCTGTGATATCCGATAACCCAGCCAACCACATGGCTTCATCCAAAATGCGAAGACGCCACCGGTCAGGCTCGGGTTTGATGCCCAGGTCCGTGTTGCCGGTGTGGGCTGTGTGTAAGGAAGTGATCAGAACACGATGATCGTTGACCCATTTGGTATCAACACCGCGGATCGGCAGCTGGCGGATGTACAGTTGCGAATCCGGATGCTGCTCCAACCAGTTCAGAACGCCCATCAGGCGCTGAAAGTCCACCTTCGCCAGCGCCATAATGCGGTCGGTATTGCGTACTACTGCGGCGAAGAATGCCTCGGGAGCATCTTTTAGCTGCGCCTGGAGGGTAGCAAACCGTTGCACGATGCTGGTCCAGTGGACTGTTTGGCCGATCATGGCGGCAAGCTCATCCGGACGGCTGATCTCTAGCCGCACTGGTACCTGCTGGGTACCCAATAATGACCAGTGACGAGGCTGCCATTGCACTGCGCTAGCTAATTTTGGGTGATTCCGCCAGGATGCCACCCATTCGATGACTCGCTGCTGATCCTGCATCGCTTGTTGCTGCGTTAGCGGATGCAGCGGAAAGCTTGCCACGACCTCGTCGTGTGGATAAAAGCCCAGCTGCTGCATCGCCCAGTGGCCAGCCTTGCGTTGATACGATTTCTGCAATCGATCCAACGCTGCCGCCGGGGTGACACGTTTTACCATAGGCCCTCGGGCTGAATATAAGCGGCGTTTGCTTTCGAGTGTTGATCTTGTGCGGAGTCGTTAGACGCCGGTCTCGGGGCAGCGACAGGTGCAGGGGCAGCTTTGTCTTGCGTCCCCTGGAGATACTGGGTGTTATCGGAGGTGGACGTATCAGCGGTGACCAAGGCAACTCGAGACTTTTGAGAATCTTCAATACTGACCACCGCAGTACCATCAATGTAGTCGTCAAGCGTTTCCAAGAGTTTTAGCGGAGTCGCCAAAACCATATGGAAACCAAATTCTTGAAAGATGTCCATGGCCAACCGGGTGAAACGGCTATCTGCTTTATCGAACGCTTCATCCATCATCACGGTTGCGAAACCGGGAATATCCGCATCGACGCCGGCTAATTGATACCGCAGCGCAGCAGCAAGACAGAACGTCACTAATTTTTGTTGCTGGCCTCCTGACAGCCCTTCCGAAGAATCAAATGCATCAACTTCTACCCCTGCGCCGTCCGACTCTTTGGCACGGAAGCGCACATGAAACCTCGTGTCTAAGACTTGTTTGCGCCAGGTAACATCAGCTGGGTCTGAAGAGCCGATCTTTTGCATGATGTTGTTCATAATGTGGAAACGTGATTCGGCTGATGCGCGATCTTGCGTCTCCCACGACCCCGAGGCGATGTCGTGCAGATTCGCTAAGAACTCGCGGGCCTTTTCATTGTGATTATTCAACACCACGATGTTCAAGTACGTCCCGGGGTTAAATTCGGAACGCGCCAGAGACTCATTGATCGGTGCAATCCGGTCCTGGACGCGGCTGAGATTCCCGCGGATCTCGCTGGCCAGGTTCGCC
>ERZ1032895.196-NODE-196-length-13326-cov-3.561902_pt1 | contig 13326 bp, 11 predicted proteins | sample MGYA00516687_ERZ1032895 | MGnify/ENA primary metagenome ERZ1032895 (study PRJEB33719, sample SAMN04261600) | wastewater metagenome | biome: rural village; feature: latrine urine exit; material: soil | place: El Salvador | collected 2013-01-14 ... | reverse complement strand
TGCAAAGCTTCGGAGAACAAAGGCTCTCCTGTGCTTTGTTAAAAAAACGCAGCTTCGGAGAGAGACGATTAAATAAATCTTTTGTTTCTAAAGGCAACTCCTGATCCTGATTTTAAATATCGTTCAAAATCATAAGCTTTTTGTTTGTCTGCAAAAAGTGATAGATGAACTAATTCGACAGGAAGTTTGTCTTTTGTAAACGATACTTCTCCTTTCTGGTGCGCAATTAATCTGTCTTTGATATCGGTAGAATATCCTGTGTAGTATTTTCCAGAAGCACATTTTAAGACATAGACCGCATACGGTAGTTCCATTGGTACTTTTTAGTTTATGGTTGAAATTAACTCAAACATAAACCATTTAATGCATTTAAGGATTATGAATAATGTTTTGAATTAGTCCTTTATATGTGGATTTATACCGAGGTTCTGCTGAGATTTTGTCAATTTGCCGGAAAAGAAAAAGTGTCTTTGCGCTTTGCTTGTAATTTATAAATCTTCGGAGGGCGGCCCTCCTTCGTTCCGTTAAAAAAGCGGAGCTTCAAAGGGCGAAGGGATCCACATCCACCGAAGCCTTGGCCGGAAATTTAGTGATAGGGCGAAAATAAAAAAGCCCTCCTTCGCTTTGCTGAAAAGCGCAAAGCTTCGGAGGGCGAAGGGATCCACATCCACCGAAGCCTTGGCCGGAAATTTATTGATAGGGCGGAAATAAAAAAACCCTCCTTCGCTTTGCTGAAAAGCGCAAAGCTTCGGAGGGCGAAGGTGGAGCCGGGGAGATTCGAACTCCCGTCCAAACGTGCAATTCTATTACTTTCTACATGTTTAGTTTTCAATTCGGTTTTCGAGAGTTTGCCGGTCGAAAACTACCAACGCACTCCTTAGCTTTACTCTGGTTTCACAAGTGCATCAAAGCCCTACACTTGCTAGGTTTACTTTTACGAAGCCACTAGGTCAACCGCCGCAAACCAAGGCCGTTGAGTGACTTCCTGCTTGCCCACCTTGTGGGCCGAGGCATACCGTACTATAATTCAGGTTATGCAGCTAGGGCGTAGTTATTCTCGCCGTTTAAAAAAGATGAAATATGATATTTACGAGCTATATCCCAGCGCTCGACATGCTTATAATACAATTAGACCCGCTGTCAAAACCAGTCGGCCCCTTTTGTAATACATTAATATACAAAATATAAATGAACTTTCCTATTACTTTAACCGCTTAGGAGTGGCGGAAAAGGCTGCAAATATACAAAAAATTCACTATATTTACCAGCCTTCATAATTATGTCAAAAAACATACCAATAATTAATTATATATGACGATAACCTTTGCCCTTATCAAAGAGAGAAAGAGTCCACCCGATCGCAGGGTTGTATTCTCTCCGGAAAAATGCTTAGAAATTGTAAAAAAGTACCCTCACATTAGAATTATAGTGGAATCTTCAGATATCCGGGTCTTTCCCGATGAAGCGTATCGAAAGTTGGGGTTCGAAGTTTTAGACGATGTGTCTGAAGCCGATGTCATGCTAGGGGTAAAAGAAGTGCCGATAGCATATTTGATACCAAATAAAAAGTATTTCTTTTTTAGTCACACGATTAAAGAACAACCCTATAATAGAGGGCTGCTTCAAGCGATACTCGAAAATAATATCGAATTGACCGATCACGAAACAATTGTAAACGAGAACAATAGAAGGCTCATTGGCTTTGGATATTATGCAGGATTGGTAGGTGCCTATAACGGTTTCAGAATGTTGGGACTCCGCGATAAATTGTTTGAGCTTCCGAAAATGGAAACCTTATCTGCGCTTACCGATGCCCAAGGTGCCCTAGATGAAGTCAGCATTCCTAATTTAAAAATCATTCTCTCCGGAACAGGAAAGGTAACACAGGGAGCCAAAGCTGTTCTCGACCATCTAAACATCCGAAAGATTGATGTCGATACGTATTTAACACAGGAATTCGACGAACCTGTGTATTGCATGATTGGCGTAGAACATTACAATAAGCGTTTGGACGGCAGTGCTTTTGACAAACAGGACTTTTATACAAATCCGCTTAAATACGAAAGCAATTTCATGAGGTTTGCAAAAGTGAGTGATATGTTTATCACAGGTCATTTTTACGGAACAGATGCACCGTATTTATTTACACGAGAGGACGCTAAAGATCCTGAATTCCGGATTAATCTGTTGGCCGATGTATCTTGTGACATCGACGGTCCGATTGCCGCTACCATACGTCCGTCGACCATTGCGGATCCGTTTTATGGATACGACCCACAAACTGAAAAAGAAGTGCCCTACGATGCGCCTGGAGCCATAGCCGTGATGGCTGTAGATAATTTACCATGCGAATTGCCGAACGATGCGAGCGTTGGTTTTGGCGACATGTTTGAAACTCATGTGCTTCCTGCTTTTTTTAATGGCGACAAGGATGGTATCTTAGAACGTGCACGGATTACAAACTCTCAAGGAGAACTGACTTCAAGGTTTTCATATCTTCAAAACTATGTGAGACAATTAGTTTAAAGTCTTTTAAGCTCAATCGGTTGATTCTGTTGGATATCAATCAAACTTGTGAAAAATTGTTGAATAGCTCCTATAGCTTCTGCTGGATACAAAACTTCGTTCAGTTTTAAGTTGAGTCGAATGTTGATTCGTGAATCATTAACTTCATAGACTACTGTTAATTCCGCATCGTTGTCGGAAAAGGTTAGTCGTTTGTTTTCTGGAACTTTGACCACTTCGTATTGATTGTTGAGGTCGATGGAGATGAGATAGTTGTTTGTAATCGGAAATCCGAAGTCAATCGGAAATTTCCGCTCCGAAACTTTAAACGGATTTTCTGTAAAGTAGGGTTTAATAAGAAACGGATAAAGAAACATTCGGTTTGAAGTTTGTTCGTTTTCAAAAGTGAACGCAAAGGTTTCCTTGTAAGGTTGCTCTAGATCATTTTTATTTTCGACCGTATATTCTTTGATGATTAGATTGTCATTTTCAGCTTGTTTCGCCTTTGCGACATTATCAATGGTCTGATTTTTAGTCGCTTTATGCTTAAGAACGGAGACGTATCCTGTTGATACCTCACTTGCATTCCCGTGGAAATCTCCATTTTCATCAGCCGAAAGTTGAATGTTCATATAGTGCATATTATTCGCATGCGGTTCGATGGGCTCCCATCGGCTATCTTTTTTTAGATTGAAAACCCGCCCTTCTACATTGAGTGCTCGCATCGGGAGAATGCCGAAAGGAGTAGCTTTATCGGTAGCGTCTAATAGGTAGCTTTCTCCATTGATGTTCATATATACAATAGCATAGTTAAAGCTAAAAAGGGTAGGGTGCACTTTTGTAACCAATGCATTTTCTCGAGATGGTAGAAGCATAATTTCGGCATCAATTCCAGCGGCTTCTAGGGCATTAAATAATGAAAAATTGATTTCAGAAATATTTCCAATTTAAGATCTAAAAGCATTTCTGACATGAATATCACTTAAAATTCGATACTTTCCGTTCCAAGTATAGTGTTTTTGGATAAAGTAGTAAATGGCTTTGGCGCGTTCCATAGGATCGGCTATCGCAAGGATATGATTGGGTAAATTTTCTTCAAAAAATTTTTGATGTGTCAATTGTCGACCAAAATCTGAGTTGTTTTTAAGTCGGGTATCCACATCTTTCCAAGTTTTGGAATACCTAGTTTGGTTATGTAAATTCCAGATGGATTCAACAAGTTCGAAATGAAGTGCCGGACGGTAATTGTCTATAGATAACATATAGGGTTCCTCTTTATAAGCAGGAATATATCTCATGGCATAAACAGCATGTTCGCAATCCGCTGCTTTACGAAAGCCTTGTGGATGAAAGCACGCTTTTCTTATCTCGGCGTGATCGATGTATAGTTTCTGATCGCCATATAAGGTTCTGTTATACGTATAATTTCCTGGAATTAATATTTCCAATTCAGAGTAAATCGTTGGAATCTCACCACCAAAATACCAATTGCCAAAGTTTGTCAAATAAGGGGTTTCTATTTGATAGGTGTATTCCAATATGCTTCCATCCTGAACGTCTGGAAATGTAAACTTACGCAATGACCAATTCCGATGTTCATCGGTATCGAAAATGGCCGATTCTGAAACGTATTTTTTTACTGCTCCATTATGGGTGATTCCGGTAAATTCTTTGATGTTTTCTTTAACTTGGCTTTCTCGGTAATACGGAATTTCGAATGTATAGTCTGTATATCTCGCGGCATCAAAAACTTTAATTTTCCGATGCACTTTTTTTATTAACCGAACGTATCTGTCGACGATATCGATAGTATACTCTCCTTTTTCATATAAAACAACAGCTGGCGCTTCGGGATCTCGGTCATAGTGTTTTAAATTGTGTTCATAATTTGTCGGGTCGCCAAAAATATGAGAAATAATAGATTGTGCATTAATTGTCGAAGGCAACGTAAAAAAAATGAGAAGGACTAAGAATCTATACATGTGAAGAGAGAAAATTGATTTAATACGTTAAAGATAGAAATACTTTTCGTGAATAGGTATAAATAATAAGAAACGGCAAAAGTTAATAATTTCTTTTGCCGTTTTAAGCTCTTATTGAGATGATATAGAAGTTAAATTATGCTTCATCTTCCATAGCTGCGATAAGTTCATCGCTTATCTCCATGTTGTGATATACGTTTTGAACATCATCGTCTTCTTCGAGTTTTTCTTCTAAGTCGATAATTTTTTTAGCGTCTTCTATCGAAAGTTCTATCGTGTTCAAAGGAATTCGCTCCAAATTGGAATTCGTCGGTTCGATGTTAAGTTTTTCCAACGCTTCCGACATCTTGCCAAAGTCGGTATAGTCGGCATAGATGGTTAAGAATCCTTCCTCTAATTCAAACATTTCAGCACCGCTATCAATGAGCTCTAATTCAAGGTCGTCCAAAGGCATTGGAATCGATTTTTCATCGATCGTAAATACACTTTTTCTGTCGAATAAAAACTCAACAGAACCATTGACGCCAAGGCTTCCGTTGTTTTTAGAAAAGATGGCTCGGACCGATGCCACGGTGCGGTTGGTGTTGTTTGTCGTGCACTCCACAAAGAAAGCTATTCCGTTCGGCCCATATCCTTCGAAAGAAACTTCATCGTATCTTTCTGCATCGGCTCCGCTTGCTTTTTTGACCGCGCGCTCGATGGTGTCTTTGGGCATATTGACACCTCGCGCATTGGCTATTGCATTTCTCAATGCCGGGTTGGCATCCGGATCGCCACTGCCACCTTCTTTTACGGCAACGTAAATCTCTTTGATCGCGCGTGTGAATTCCTTTGCTCGTTTTTTGTCCTGCGCCCCTTTCCGGCGTTTAAAATTCGACCATTTACTGTGTCCTGCCATAATTGTAATTTAATTTGCTCCAAATATAATTATTGTTTGTGATATGAAAAAAAACGACCGATGTGTTGTTTTTCCATTGTGGAGTTTATACGTAAAAAATATTTTGTGTAATAACACCTCCTTTCTGCAGTAGGTTGTCTAAAACAAAAAAGCTCAAATTTGCAAATTTGAGCTTAGGACTGAAGAGCGTTACTTTTTGCTCCTATCGGGTGGATATTGCGCAAGTATCTGTGTCACAATTTCGTTGATTCTTTTTTCTTTGGCTTCCATATTCGAGGTGCGTAAATCTGCTGTCCCCATGCCCTGCCAAACCAAATTATTGCTCTTGGCGTCGATTAAATCGATAAAGAGCGTTCCTTCAGCAGTGCGCGAGACCGAGCTTCCGTGATAGCTGCCATACCAATAGGGGTTCCAATACCAACCATATCCAAAGGAGTTGTTGTAAACGTCGATGCGCTCTTTCTCCTTAGTGAATATGCTGATAATCAAATCTGGGTTTTCCGATTTGACCATGCCTTTACTCGTCAAATTTCTTTCAATGGCACGTAAAATTCTTCTTTTGTCGAGATCGCTAATTTTGGCCTTGTCGATACCGGGTTTGTAAAATGCGAAAGACTGATATTGATTGAAGTTTGCTTCTTTGTCAAAATCAGACGCTACGCGAACTGATGAGCAAGAAGTGAAAACTAACAGCATCAATATTGGAATAAATTTAAGTGTTTTCATATTGCCTTGATTTTAAGATTCTTTTCAGGATTGCGGGTTGTTGGTCAGCGTACGAGTATGCCTTAAACTACTGAAAATATGTGTCATCTACCTCATTTGGCAGGGTTATTTTCAGTTGTGGGTTCTGCTCCATAGCTCGTTTAATAGCAAAAATCGCGCCATTATTTCGAGCCCAGCTTCGTCTTGATATTCCGTTGTTTACATCCCAGAACAGCATGCTTTCCAAGCGGCGCTGTGAGTCACTGCTGCCGTCAAGGACCATTCCGAACCCTCCGTTGATGACTTCTCCCCAACCAACACCACCGCCGTTGTGAATGCTTACCCAGGTGGCACCCCGGAAGCTATCGCCAATGACATTATGTACCGCCATATCTGCCGTAAATCGGCTTCCATCATAAATATTCGAGGTTTCGCGGTAAGGGGAATCCGTTCCTGAAACATCGTGGTGGTCGCGACCTAAAACAACCGGACCGATCTCTCCGTTGGCAATCGCTTTGTTGAAGGCAGATGCAATTTTCATGCGTCCTTCGGCATCGGCGTATAAAATTCGCGCCTGTGAGCCCACAACCAATTTGTTGGCTTTCGCTTCGGTTATCCATTTGATGTTGTCTTGCATTTGCTGTTGAATTTCTTTCGGCGAGGTTTTCATCAGCTCTTCTAAAACCTCTTTCGCAAGTTCATCGGTTCGGCCTAAATCTTCAGCCTTTCCGGAAGTACATACCCATCGAAACGGACCAAATCCGTAGTCGAAACACATCGGCCCCATAATATCCTGTACATAGGACGGATATTTAAACTCTCGATTTTTCTCTTCCGAAAGCACGTCGGCTCCGGCGCGCGAAGATTCCAACAAAAAGGCATTGCCGTAATCAAAGAAATAGGTGCCTCTTTCGGTATGCTTGTTAATGGCCGCTACCTGACGACGCAAGCTTTTCTGAACTTCTTTCTTGAATTGCGCTTGATCTTCCGCCATCATTTTATTGGCTTGCTCATACGTCAGTCCGACGGGATAATATCCACCAGCCCAAGGGTTGTGAAGAGAGGTTTGGTCGCTTCCCAAATCTACTTGGATGTTTTCTTCAGCAAATTTCTCCCATACTTCGACCACATTTCCACTGTAAGCAATTGAAACGGTTTCTTTATTTTTCAAGGCCTCACGCACGCGACTGGCAAGTTGGTCCAGGTCTGAAATAACTTCATCTACCCATCCTTGACTGTGTCGTGTTTCTGTTGCTTTTTCGTTTACTTCGGCACAAACCGTAACGCAACCTGCAATGTTTCCTGCTTTGGGTTGTGCCCCGCTCATTCCACCTAGTCCGGAGGTTAAAAACAAACCACCCTTCGGGTCTTTATTGATTTTCCTAAACCCGTTCAACACCGTAATTGTCGTTCCGTGGACAATGCCTTGCGGACCGATATACATATAACTTCCGGCCGTCATTTGTCCGTATTGGGTAACGCCCAAAGCGTTGTATTTTTCCCAATCGTCTTGGCTTGAATAATTCGGAATCATCATCCCGTTGGTTACCACCACTCTTGGCGCATCTTTATGCGATGGAAATAATCCCATCGGATGGCCAGAATAAACTACCAATGTTTGTTCATCGGTCATTTCGGCTAAATATTGCATCGTAAGCAAGTACTGCGCCCAGTTTTGGAATACCGCTCCGTTTCCTCCATAGGTGATGAGTTCGTGCGGGTGTTGCGCCACAGCGTAGTCCAGATTGTTTTGAATCATCAACATAATGGCCTTGGCTTGTTGACTTTTTCCTGGATATTCGTCAATCGGACGCGCATACATCTTATAATCGGGTCGGAAGCGATACATGTAGATTCGGCCGTAAGTTTCCAATTCTTCTCTAAATTCAGGGAGGAGGGTTGCATGGTGTTTCTCGTCAAAATAGCGCAACGCATTCCTCAGCGCGAGTTCCTTTTCGTCTTCCGAAAGAATTTCTTTTCGTTTTGGCGCGTGGTTAACGTTTTTGTCGTATTTCTTTTTTGGAGGAAGACTATCTGGAATGCCTTGTAGTATCTGCTCTTTAAAATTCATTTCTATATAAATTTTCTGCTGTGTTATTTTTTATTGATTCGTCCCGTTTTCTTGTCAAAACCATACGGGCAATGCCTGCAGCCACTTTGGCAACAATAGCCGCGTTTTAGGTGATATTGTTCGGTAAAACACCGATAACCTTCAGGCGTGAGATAATAATCTCCTTCTTCTAACTCAATTCTTTTTTTCGGGAATGACATGGTGCAAAAATACAGATTCGTTTGTTGATATCATAACACCAGAAAATGATTCCTAAAACTTACTCAATAGGTTTTAATTGTGAAAAATCCAACGAACGAAAGAAATCGTCAAGTTGCGCCGAATCATCGATGTAGATTTCTGAATCTGAAGTATCGTATGAGAATTCTCTTTGGAAAATCGTATCACTTATCTCAAGCTTATTTTTTATCATAAGTAGAAACGACCACTCCAAGGGATTCACTTGATGGTCTGCGTGAATCATGTCATAGGCAGTTTCCATCAACAAAATATGGTCTTCCTCTGTTAAGGATTCCTCCGCTAACATTTGTAAGGATTCATTTATAATCATTGGAGCATTTTCTTGTATTCCAGGAATTAACCGATTTACCATGGTTTGATAATCGATATCCTCATCCATTTCAATTTGGGAATAGATTTGTTTGTTGAGGTCAATTTCTTTTAAGCTGATAGTGCCGTCCATCACCATAAAGAGAAAAGAGAATAGGAATAAAAGACGTTGAAAGTCATATGTTGTCATCATTGAAAAAATTTAATGTGGTTATGACTATAAAAATAATGAATCGCTAAGGAAACTAAAAACATTTCGCATTTGATGCATTCTGATAGAATTAGCTGTAATTTTGTCGAAAACATGACACATAATGACAAAACATAAGGCAGGCTTTGTAAATATCATAGGAAACCCGAATGTAGGTAAAAGCACTCTGATGAATGCTTTCGTCGGGGAACGACTTTCTATCATCACTTCCAAATCGCAAACCACCCGCCATCGGATCTTAGGAATTGTTAGTGGCGATGATTTCCAAGCCATTTTTAGTGATACCCCAGGGATTATAAAACCTGCATATCAATTACAGGAAAGCATGATGGATTTCGTGAAATCTGCTTTCGAAGATGCTGATGTTTTGGTCTATATCGTAGAGTTAGGAGAAAAGGGCCTAAAAGATGAGGACTTTATGAAGAGGATTACTGAATCTGAAGTTCCGGTCTTACTGCTGATCAATAAAATCGATTTAGGAAACGAGGAATTGCTTGCCGAAGCGGTGGAACTGTGGAAATCGAAAGTGCCAAATGCTGAGATTTTCGCTATTTCGGCCTTGCGTGATTTTGGAGTAAAAGAAGTATTTAATCGTATTCTCGAACTGTTGCCAGAAGGGCCAGCCTATTTCCCAAAGGATCAACTGACCGATAGGCCAGAGCGATTTTTTGTCAATGAAACCATTCGGGAAAAAATCTTGATGCACTACAAAAAGGAAATTCCCTATGCCGTCGAAATCGAAACCGAAGAGTTTATTGAAGACGACGATATCATCCGTATTCGCAGTGTGATTATGGTTGAGCGCGATTCGCAAAAAGGAATTATCATCGGTCATAAAGGCTTGGCAATTAAAAGGGTAGGGGTAGAGGCTCGTGCCGATTTAGAGAAGTTTTTCGATAAGCAAATTCACATCGAACTGTATGTTAAGGTGAATAAAGATTGGCGCAGCGACGAAAGACAATTGCGTCGTTTTGGATACGACCAAGGTTCAAACAAATAAGAAGTCTGCATATAAAAAACTTAGTCTTCTAACGTTCTTAACATAAAAGCATAAAGGCTCTGCAATCCCGGTTTCCCTTTTTTCTTTCCGATGGTTCCACCGATATACAGGGCGATCCATACGGCTATTAATCCGATACCGACACCGATTTGCAGACTGAAGGGACTCCCTAAATTAACGTTAGAATACAGCCACACCAAATTGGCGAAAAACAAGGAGCCCACAACGACGTGCAAAAATATGAACAAGGTCCAAATCGTAGGATTGGGACCAAAAAATCCGTGAAGCACACAGTTTTCGTCAGAAACTTCCCGAGCTTCTAAATGAAGTTGCGGCGCCCAAAAGGATTGTTCCTCTCGGGGTAGTCGAATGAAGACGTGACTGTCTACTTGGGTTATTGAATATCCTTCCGCATTCGATTTCACCGAGGCAAAACGATTCATAATTTCAGAACTTGAAAGATTTATCTCCAACTGAAAGCGGGGCCTAAGAACAACTTCGTTTGATAGTTTCAATGCTATAGAATTTATAAAAATGTGAAAATACTATTTTTATGGTAACTAAAAGTTATTTTTGTAGCGTTGCATTTCTTGTGACGAAAAATAAACTAGAAGATATATGAGTATTGTTGCTGTTGTAGGGAGACCTAATGTGGGAAAATCCACTTTTTTCAATAGAATGATTAAGCGTCGCGAGGCCATAGTTGATGCTGTGAGCGGGGTTACGCGCGACCGGCATTATGGAAAAAGCGATTGGAACGGGAAAGAGTTCTCGTTGATAGATACAGGAGGCTGGGTAAAAGGAAGTGACGATATCTTTGAATCTGAAATAGACCGACAAGTTGAGTTGGCTATCGATGAGGCAGATGCCATTATTTTCATGGTGGATGTTGAAAGTGGCATTACCGGAATGGATCAAGAAGTTGCCAATTTGTTGCGCCGATCTAAAAAGCCTGTCTTTTTGGCCATAAACAAAGTGGATTCTGGTTCCCGTGTGCACGATGCCGCCGAGTTTTACGCTTTGGGTTTTGAAAATCAGTATAACATTTCCAGTATGAACGGAAGTGGTACAGGTGAGTTGCTCGATGATTTGGTAAAAGCACTACCCGATAATGAAGTTGAAGACGATGGTGAATTGCCGCGATTTGCTGTTGTGGGTCGACCTAATGCGGGAAAGTCGTCGTTTATCAATGCATTGGTTGGAGAGGATCGATATATCGTAACAGATATCCCAGGAACAACGCGCGATAGTATCGATACGAAATACAACCGTTTTGGATTTGAGTTCAATTTAGTCGATACAGCTGGAATTCGAAGAAAAAGTAAAGTAAAGGAAGATTTAGAATTCTACTCGGTTATGCGCAGTGTGCGCGCCATTGAATATGCAGATGTTGTCATTCTCGTTTTCGATGCTACCCGTGGATTCGATGGTCAAGTAGAAAACATCTTTTGGTTGGCACATAGAAATAATAAAGGCATTGTGATTCTCGCAAATAAGTGGGATTTAATTGAAGACAAGGAGAGCAGCAGCGTAAAGGATTATGAAAAATACATCCGTCAGCAATGTGAGCCATTTGTGGATGTCCCGATTGTGTTTATGTCGGCGCTGACCAAGCAACGGATTTACAAAGCGATAGAAACTGCTGTTACCGTCTATAAAAACAGAAGTAAAAAAATAAAAACCAGCAAGTTGAATGATGTCATGTTGCCGTTGATTGATGCGTATCCTCCTCCAGCGGTAAAAGGGAAGTATGTCAAGATAAAATACTGCACACAATTGCCAACACCGTATCCGAGTTTTGCATTTTTTTGTAACTTGCCTCAGTATGTAAAAGAGCCGTATAAACGATATCTCGAAAACAAGCTGCGAGAGAACTTTGATTTCACAGGAGTTCCCGTTACGGTTTATTTTAGGAAAAAGTAATTGTCAAACCCATTCTAACCGAAGTCCATTCGGAAAAAATATCCTCACCCCAATTTTGTCACCGTTCTTGAGTTAGCAAGATAAGCTATCCCCATAGAAAGAGCTTATCATACAATAATGTATAACTCCGAAACTTATGTCATTCGGATCGATAAGACTTAAAAAACTATAGGAATATGCCGTATATTTCAGAATCCAAATATGAATCCCAGCGAATTTTACAGAACGGCCATGTGTCGACTATCTTAGTAGGCTTGTTTAAAAACTATGAAGTTCCTGCCTATAAGAGAGATGAATTACAATTGCCCGATGGGGATTTTTTACTCGTGGATTCTTTCAAACAGGAGGGAAGAAAGGCGTTGATTATCTGCCACGGCCTGGAAGGAAATTCAAGAAAAAACTACAATAATGTTTGCGCTAACTATTTCATAGAAAAAAATTATTCGATATATGCTTGGAACAATCGCAGTTGTGGCGGAAGGATGAACCTTTCGCCAAAGCTGTACCACCATGGAGCTACGGAAGAATTGGAGTTTGTGATAAACCATGTAGAAGAACAAGGTTTTTCGGAAATATTTCTAATCGGATTTTCATTAGGGGGTTCCCAAATTCTAAATCTTTTTGGGAAACAAAAAATTTCAGCAAAAATTAAAGCTGCAGTAGCTATATCCGCACCCTACCAATTGAAGTCCAGTGCTGAGAAAATCCAGGAAGGTCTCAGTAAGATTTATCTAAACCGCTTTATCGGAAAGGTGAAACCTAAAATCCTTGCCAAATCGAATGAGTTTCCGGATGTTGTTTTGTTTGATGCCGTAAAGAACATTAGGAATTTTGACGATGTCATCGAAAAATTTGTTATTCCTGTTTATGAAAGATACACGGGTTTAGAAGACTATTATAAAAAAGCGTCGCCCGCTTATGCAATCGACGGTGTCGATAGTCCTGTTTTAATTATCAATGCACTGAACGACCCGATTCTTGGCGAAGAAGATCACCCCGTGAAAATGGCAGAAAGCCATTCTTATGTTTTTCTTGAAACTCCTGCTTTTGGAGGGCATTGTGCCTTCCCTCATAAATCGTCAAAATACCCGTATTCCGTGCTTCGGGCGGGCGAATTTTTCGAAACCTTCGGCTGATCAATAAATTCTGAGTTCTTTCGCAATACATTAAAATGAAGGTTTTTGTTGTTTTGATCAATCGAAAAAATACAACCTACATTTGAAAGCTGTTTCTATTTTCGAAAGAATCAGGCACTTTAAGGCTAGATAATTTTAATCGAATAATCTATCTTTGCGAAAAACAATAGTTGTTTAGATTTCTTGCAATGGATACCCTACTTCAGCCTTTAAAGGTGCGAAATACAGGTCTTCATTTTTTTGATTTTTAGGATTTCTATCGGATAGCACAATTCAATTTTATGAGGTATATTCTTTCCTGTCTAGCGTCAATTCTTATATCCACATTAGGATTTTCCCAGAATTT
>ERZ1032895.195-NODE-195-length-13326-cov-5.837767_pt1 | contig 13326 bp, 10 predicted proteins | sample MGYA00516687_ERZ1032895 | MGnify/ENA primary metagenome ERZ1032895 (study PRJEB33719, sample SAMN04261600) | wastewater metagenome | biome: rural village; feature: latrine urine exit; material: soil | place: El Salvador | collected 2013-01-14 ... | reverse complement strand
TAAAGCGGTACGCGAGCTGGGTTCAGAACGTCGTGAGACAGTTCGGTCCCTATCCTCTGCGCGCGTTGGAGAATTGCGAAGGTCTGTCCTTAGTACGAGAGGACCGGGACGGACGAACCTCTGGTATGTCAGTTGTACCGCCAGGTGCATGGCTGATTCGCTACGTTCGGGATGGATAACCGCTGAAAGCATCTAAGCGGGAAGCCGGCTTCAAGATGAATTCTCCTGATAGGTCCCCAGCAGATGACTGGGTTGATAGGCCGGATGTGGAAGCACAGACTAACGATGTGTGGAGCTGACCGGTACTAATAGACCAAAAACTTACCCACACCCATCCCATGGCAACATGGACTGGGGTGTGTAACGGTGGGCAGCAAAAGGCCCACCACAATCCAGCCAACACGCTGGGCACACTGGGTACACACCATTCACGTCCACAAGCAACAAGTTGTCTCGCGTCGACTATACGGTTACAGCAACACCACCCCCACCCCCACACCATCGGGGGCACGGGGCCGCGTCCACAAAAGCATAACAGCATAAAGTCAGGTCCACCCCAGCCCACCCCTCACCGGGTGCTGCTGGTCGTGACCCACAGGTTTCCCCAGCCAGGCAGACTGGTTGGTGGTCTAAGGTTACGGTGGTCATAGCGTGGGGGAAACGCCCGGTCCCATTCCGAACCCGGAAGCAAAGACCCACAGCGCCGATGGTACTGCACCCGGGAGGGTGTGGGAGAGTAGGACACCGCCGGACAACATTTAGATCGACCCCGCTCATCACAGATGAGCGGGGTCGACGCATTTAAGGCACCTTACCGTTCTACCGATCGACTCGTCACCATCCTGGCTTTCATGGAACGATTATCGTTGTCATGTAAGTTCCTACATGCGCGGAGAACTCTGTGCTTTAGAATATGTGCATGGTTGAAATCCAAAATGCCCACTGGACCCACATGCGTCACGAGACTGCCTATAATATTGCGCGACTTCGGAATCGCGTTTACATCATGGAACAAGGCATCACTTCGGTCGAAGAGCTTGACGGCCGCGATCTGGAGCCTACGACCCAAATTTGGTGGATTCAGGTCGAAGGTGTGCCAGTGTCTACGCTCCGCGTACTGCGCGAAGCTCCACACACTCTATCTATAGGACGCGTTGCCACTGATAGGCCCTTCCGCGGTCATGGACTAGCCAGCGCCCTTATCCGAGCTGTCATGGCATACTATCCAGACCAGCGCCTCACCATGCACGCGCAGACACACTTACAGGATTGGTACCGCACCTTCGGTTTGGAGACCCACGGCGAACCATTCTATGAGGCGGGTATCGAACATGTGACCATGATCCGCGAACCCATGTTGCAGTCCGATAAAGAGCTGCGCGACGACATCCATCCCGACAATTGGCCAAGCCCTGACGAAGATGCTCCGTCGGAAGTCGACCATGGGACGCCAGAACCCGGTACGCCACAGTACTTTGACGACCTGCAACGACGGTCCAGGATGCGACGCAGTCGCAAATCATAGGTCAGTGCCGGTTCATCGGCCGGCTTGAACTGCTTCCTCAGTGGTAATACGTTGCCAAGAGACGTGCGTCCCGGCCCAGATCACAAGAAAGTTTCCCGATTATTCCGAGACTGAAACCTTTCCTTCCGGATGTAAGAAAGATTACCCTCTGAAAGGACCGTCGGGTACTGACAGGGCCTTCCGCATATGTCATACTTCACTGTGGACTCATCTAACTGAGCTTTGAAGTATCTAGGGAAGGACCCGAATTGGATAAACGTATAGATTTCCTCTACCTCAACGAACCGGACATGATTGAAGCCGGTGTTACTGATATTGCACGTTGCATTGAGGTAATGGAAGAGGCACTCGTACTGCTTGCAGACGGCGACTACATGATGGCCGGCGACCGCGGCGACTCCCACGGTGCAATGATTTCCTTCCCGAAAGAACCCAAGCACGAGGGAATGCCAAAGGACGACATCGATCGCCGCTTTATGGCGATGCCGGCCTATCTCGGTGGCCGCTTCCGAGCAACTGGTGTCAAATGGTATGGCTCCAACATTGAGAACCGTAAATCCGATATGCCGCGCTCCATTCACGTGTTCGTCCTGAACGACACTGACACTGGAGCGCCACTGGCAATCATGTCCGGTAACCTGCTGTCGGCCTACCGCACCGCCTCCGTACCAAACGTCGGCGTAAAACACCTCGCAGTAGAAAATGTAGAGACCGTTGGCATTATTGGCCCTGGCGTCATGTCGCAGAAGACCCTCAAAGGTCTGCTGACCCAACGCGAAGGCGTCAAACACGTCAAGATCAAGGGTCGTTCTAAAGACTCGACCGAGCGGTCAGCTGCCGAGATTCGTGCAGCGCACCCGCAACTGGAATCCGTCACCATTGTCGACAGCGAAAAAGAAGCTGTTGAAAACGTTGAGATCCTCATTACCGGTGCCAATGCTTCACCAAATGGTCATAAGGAATTCCCGCAGGTCAAAGGTGAATGGCTCTCGCCAGGTACTCTCGTCATTGCACCGGGGGCAACTCACTTCGATGACGATTTCCTCATCAATACCCGTAAGGTCGTGGATTACATGGGTCTTTACGACGAATGGCACCACGAGTACACCACCCAAGTTGCTTACGACCAGATTGGCATTATCGGCTCACGCATGCTGAAACTTCAGCACGATGGACATTTCCCTCGCGAAGACTTGCAGCAAATGGGTGATATTGCAGCAGGACGTGTAGAAGGCCGTCAGTCCGACGATGAGATTATTATTTACTCCGTTGGGGGCATGCCAGTGGAGGACGTCGCATGGGCTCACGATATTTATGACTATGCCAAAGAAAATAATATTGGGACGTCGCTGAATCTCTGGGAGACTCCAGCCGCATACTAATCCCGCGGAATAAGAAGGTGGATCCGAGAAACCCTCGGATCCACCTTTTTTTGGTGACCTTAGAGCAACTCTTGTTTCAACTGTTCTGCGGTCACCGCAACATTAAAATAGCGTGTACCCGGTTCAGTGTGCCGTCCTGCGGCTAATGACTCGGCGACCACCACTTCAAATCCTAAAGCGGCCACAAGCTGAGCCACGAGTTGAGCAGCTGCAGGATCATCAGCTGCTACGATCGCGGCGCGCGCTTCATCGGTTTGAGGAGCATCCATAGCCCAGTGTGAGATATGGTTTAGAGCTTTCACCACCCGAGACTCAGCAAAGCGCTGGGCGATGACCTCTGAAGAACTCAATCCCGAAGCTAAACCATGCTCAAACCATGCTGGCAGTGGCTCATTTTCCCAGCGGTTGGTGGCATCTACTACTACACGCTGAGCAAGCCACGCCGGGTCGACCTCGTCCAGATCCTCTTGAGGCACGGCAAGAACAACCAGGTCAACGTCGTCCGCAATTTCTTCGGCACTGACAGCGCTGGCTTGCGGTGTGTATTGCATCAAGTGGTAACGCATCTGCGATGGTGTGCGCGTCGAAGCGATCTGTACCTCAAGACCGGCGCGAGCAGCTGCCCGAGCAATCGCGGTCCCAGCGCGCCCCGCCCCAAGTATGCCGATGCGGTCAAACGATAACATTGCGTTGGGCACCGAGTCCTTCAATTCGCGTCTCGACGACATCGCCAGCTTGTAACCATGGCCGACGACCGTTTTCGTCTCGCATCGCTAAGGCGACCCCACCGGGCGTTCCGGTCAAAATAATATCGCCTGGCAGTAGGGTGATGATGCTTGAAAGATATTCAATGAGCTCATCGACTTTGAACACCAGATCATCAACGGTGTCGTCTTGGCGAACCTCACCGTTCACCAGGGTGGTAAGGCGAGCGTTTTCGTTGAACTCATCCGGGGTAACCAGCCACGGGCCGATCGGTGTGGTGGCCTCAAAGATTTTTCCTTGGGTCCACTCATCGGTGCGACCCTGCATCCCGCGCAACGAGAAATCATTACTTACTGCATAGCCGGCAATGTGATTATGCGCGTTTGTGGCGGGGATATTCTTTCCCGGAGCGCTAATGACCACGGCTAATTCGCCCTCGTAATCCAATCGGTGATCTAATTCCGGAATCTCGATCTCGCTATACGGTCCGGTCAGCGTCTGGCCATATTTTGCGAAAACGGTGGGGTATTCCGGCAGCTTGAGACCGGTCTCCACAATGTGATTGCGGTAATTCAGGCCAATGCAGAAGACCTTTGAGGGGTAAGGGATGAGCGTGTCATAGCTGAATTCGGACACATCGAGCACTTTACTGGGATCATGCTGTGCGGCAGCGATCGTATTGTGCACAAGTCCCTGCCGATCATTGAGCGGCAGCGTAAGATAAGCGCCAACGTCGGCAATGCCTTCCAGCATTACGGCTTGTGTTGCATATTCTCGGCCTGACTCGTCGGTAGCCGTTTCAGTAATGGCAGCCGCAAAGGTGGCTCCGGGCTCATCTAGGCGTTGCTGTGGGATTCGGAACGTAGCTAGTTTCATGGTTCCAAGTTCATCACACTCTGAGCCCGCAAGGTACGCTTTGACTATTAGAAGCAATAGAAATAACTACGCGCTGAGTCAAAACTCCTGCAAATAGCGCCACTCATACAAAGAATCGTAGACAATAGAACTATGTTTGAGCCCCTAGACCTACAGACTCCGCAACTGGCCGTTGGCTTGGGTTTTGTCTTCGCCATCGCCGGCGCAGCGATATTAGCTCACGCCACCTGGCGTCGCCGTCGACTGCAAGCCTGGGCAGCCGGCGAGTCGAGGCGCTTCGAGGGGACAGACTCCCGTGGGGAGCGTCCGGACGCGCCGCGGGACGTTCGGGTGGAGATTATTGCCGGTTTTGTTGCCTTGTTCTTAGGCACAGCAGGCATCCTCTATGGCATGATTGGCCAAGAACACCAACACGGCCTGTTGGAGTCCAACACCATTGCCAAATACCCGCAAGTGCAAGAAGTTGAACCACAAGAGTGGCACGGCAATCTCTTAGAGGCTGATGTGACCACGGTGGATGGACAGCGTCTTCAAGTGCGCATTCTATTTGACCCAGACACCGGCGAGCCGACCGTGCAAGGGGAGCACCCTGAGCTTGGAAGTCAGCAATGAACAGTTCAGGCTACGTTCAGTTACGAAACGTATACTCAAACTCGTTCAAAATTTAACTAGTGTCTATCTTTAGGTAAGGATAATGGCCAGAAACAAGTCAGCCGGGAGTTCTCGAGACACCGTACGGCAGGCCCACGCCAACCAATTGGCGGCAGAAAAACGCCGGTCGCGGATCATTACGTGGACCATCGTCGGGGTGAATGCTGCGGTCGTTGCCATCATTGTCGCGGTGACCCTGATGAATTCATCTCGTTCGATCCCAGACGCAGGTCCGTCGCCGTCTTCGGCGACCGCCTCTGGTGGGCTCTTACTAGAAGACGGCGTGCCTGGACAGGGAGATAGCCCCGCCGAGGTGGACGCCACCACTGTGGAAGAACCAGATCCCGATACGGCCGGACAGATGCCGACCGAAGTGCCCGGGACCGACCAAGCCGACATCATTATCTATGCGGACGCCAACTGCGTCTACTGTGCACAATTTGAAACAGAGAATGCCGAGGCGCTCAACGAGCTGGCCGAAGACGGACATTCCCTCGAATACCGCATCGTGAACTACCTGGATAATCCGGGTACCGAAAATTACTCCTCACGCGCTGCAAATGCCATGGCATGTGTGGCCGAAGAGTCGCCAGAACACACTATGGATTTCGTACATGAAGTCTTCGTGAGCTACGACTCACACCAAGGTGCAGGACTTTCCAATGACGAACTGATCAGTCTTGCTTCCGACGTGGGCGCTGATATTAACGGCTGTGTTTCTGATAATACTTTCCGTCCATTCGTGAACTTCACCACCGCCAAAGCGGTTGAAACCGGGATCGCCGGCACTCCATCGGTGTGGGTCAATGGTGTGCAATACGAAAACACCGCAAACGGTGAACCCTTCAAAGACTGGGCTGAATCGCAACTCGACGGCTAGGTTTTCGTTTCAGCATCCTTTGGGCTAGACTAGCCAAGGTCGCAATGACCGCGGCTAAACTAGCCACGCCTCCTTAGCTCAGCTGGCCAGAGCACCTGTCTTGTAAACAGGGGGTCATCGGTTCGAATCCGATAGGGGGCTCTGCCACCCCGGGACTCTATCGTGAAGTCCCGGGGTTTTTCTGTCGGGGGTCACACAGGTACGGCTTGCACTAGTGTCATGATTCGTTTTGGTGTAGTCGCGCGAAACCTGGCTGGGAAGTGTCGCCTTGTCAAGTGACGCTATATCGGTGCATTGGTCGTTTTGTGATTCCACGGTGCAAACCCAGGCCGATAATTTCTCTGACGCGTTGAGATCTGAGGCGGGTAGCCAGACAAGAGCTATCGCCGAGTAGGGCTTGTCAGGTAATCTGGGTCATGCGAGGTGGTGTTCATCACCTTTACTCACACCTGCCGTCCTCAGGGACCGTCTGAAGAGGATCTAGCACAATGACAGATTTAACAACAATTCTTGATGAGATTAGTGGCTTTGTTTGGGGCCCTTTTCTCTTAATCCCGTTGCTGTTGGGAGCAGGGTTATATCTAACCATCCGGTTAGGTGGGATACAATTCACCAAACTCATCCCAGCTTTGACCCTTGGCATCATCAAACGGAAAGACCCAGGCTCTGAAGGCGATATCTCGCAGTTCCAAGCGCTCACTACCGCGCTGGCGGCCACCATCGGTACCGGGAATATCGTTGGAGTTGCGACCGCCTTAGCGATAGGCGGCCCCGGAGCCCTATTCTGGATGTGGATGACAGGCCTGGTAGGCATGGCGTCCAAGTACTCTGAAGCATTCCTCGGCGTGCGGTTCCGCGGTACGGACACCGCCGGCGAAAAGTCTGGAGGTCCGCAATACTACTTGGAACGCGGGATCAAGGGTCCAGCAGGGAAAATCTTAGGTCTCTCCTTCGCGATCTTCGCGGTGATCGCCTGCTTTGGTATCGGCAATATGACCCAGGCAAATGCGATCGCCTCGAATGTTGAGTCAAGCTGGAGCGTGCCTATTTGGGTTACAGGTTTAATTCTCACCGTGTTGACCCTGGTCGTATTGGTCGGGGGCATTAAATCTATCGGACGCGTCACCTCAGGTCTGGTGCCGTTTATGGTCGTGTTCTATGTGCTCGGTGGACTGTACATTTTGCTTGTGAACATTACTGCACTGCCAGGCGCCTTCGCTGAAATCTTCACCCAGGCATTCGCCGGCTCAGAGCAAGCTGTTGGCGGCTTCGCCGGCGCGGCCATCATTATCGTTATTCAGTACGGTGTAGCCCGCGGTATGTTCTCCAACGAATCGGGTCTTGGTTCGGCAGCCATCGCTGCGGCGGCCGCACAAACCACTCACCCAGTACGGCAAGGTTTGGTATCCATGACGCAAACTTTCATCGATACCATCATCGTCGTCAGCATTACCGGCCTTGTCATCGTTACTACTGGTACTTGGCAACAACAAGATCCCGCCACGGGTGAACAAATTTCCGCGTCACTGATGACCGGCGAAGCCTTTAGCCACGGTCTGCCCGGCGAGTGGGGCCACTGGGTGGTCACCCTTGGTCTGGTCCTTTTCGCTTTTTCAACGATTCTGGCATGGTCCTATTATGGGGAACGAAACATCGAACGTCTCTTTGGCCGCGGCCTTGTGATGCCGTTTCGCATCCTGTTCTCGCTGATCGTATTCGTCGGCGCCACCGCAGAACTCGAAGTCGTATGGTTGTTTTCCGATATCTTCAACGGACTGATGGCGTTACCGAACCTCATCGGTCTGCTTGTACTTTCTGGCCTCATTGCTCGAGAAACGAAGTTCTACCTCCGGCATGATCCCAAGTTAGAAGCAGACAAGGATCAGATCGAGTCCTTCATGGCCGGCCGGCCGGGTTGGGCGGAATGGAAGTCCGGCGACGTTATTGGTTCTTCTCGGAACTATGGTGTCACATCGAAAGATACCACTGACGCTCGGCGTGCGCCCTAAAGCTCGATTTCTGTAACGCAAACGCATCCAGCGACGTAGTTTTTCGGACTGCGCCGTCGGAGCCGTTTAACAGTGTTGGTTGCAGTTGTTGCAGGATCTCCGCATGCATAAGTGAGCGGGGCGGTGCTGTGTACTATGCCCGAGATTGGGTAGTCTAGACGAAAACACCGGCATGACCCTGAGCGAGGAATACAGTGGCAGAACACACTCCAGAAACCGTAGCTCCCATACAGTCGGTGGATCGGGCAATACAAATACTGCAATTCCTCACCGAGGCACCCGAATTGAGCACCTCCGAAATTGCCCGGAGGCTCGGGGTGCACCGCTCTACAGCCTCACGAATACTTACAACACTTGAAAACCGCGACGTCGTCGAACAAGTGACCGAGCGCGGAGCATATCGGTTAGGCCTAGGAATCCTGCGTATGGCGTATCCGGTCTCCACGCGCTTTGACCTGGCACGTGACGGCCAAGCCGTTTGTGACGCTTTGGCAGAAACGACGCATGAAACGACGAACATCGCCATTCTTGATCAGGGCCATGCGGTTACGATCACTCAAAGCACCGGCCAGCAAATGGTCGGGGTGGCCGGACAATACGTAGGACAGCGTGTACCATTGCATGCCACGTCCACCGGAAAACTGCTGCTGGCGCATGCTACTCATGAGGTGTGGGAACAGGTTATTGCCCAGCCACTCGAACGATTCACCGACGCCACACAACAGGAGTTGTCGCAACTAGCCGAGGAACTGGAAACCATTCGTCAGCAGGGTTGGTCTTCTGCCATTGGGGAGTGGGAAGAGGGCATCAACGCGCTCGCCGTCCCGGTTTGGGATACCACTGGGCATCTGGTTGCGGCAGTATCTGTGACAGCACCGGCGTTTCGGATGCCCGAGACACGCTTTAATGAGTTCCTGGCGCACGTTCAACACGCCGCGAAGGATTTCGAGGCTCGATTGGGATTCTCGCGAGTAGTCCCCACCGCACCCTAATCGGCGTAAACACTCGTGTCGGAGTGGCCGCATAAGTCCCTTTACGAGTGAAGTCCGTCACAGTAGGATGATGCGTAGTGCTGCATACTACGAGCTATGTAGCGCACTATGCAACAGCGAGGGCGGGTTGAATGTTGCATCTGCCCTCTTTTTTCAGGGAGGACTACCATGAACGCCAATTTCCCTTCCATCAACCAATCCGATCGAACCGTTCCAATCAACTTACGACAATCAGGCCCCACCCCAGTTGAGATGCTCATTGATACCCGGGTCAGAAAATCACCCTATTGGCACCTGTCGATGGAGGCGGGTTGCTGGCGTGCTTCTATCTACAACCGTATGTATCATCCTCGTGGCTACGTTCGTTCCGAAGATGGCGGGATGATGGTGGAATACGATGCGCTTGTCAATCACGTGACCCTATGGAACGTGGCTGTCGAACGACAAATCCAAGTCAAAGGCCCAGAGGCCGAAGCTTTCGTCAATTTCGTCATCACCCGCGACGCCACCAAGATACCTGTCATGCGCGCACGCTATGTCATCCTGTGCAATGAGCGCGGCGGCATCCTCAATGATCCCGTGCTGCTGCGTGTGGCTGAAGACGAGTTCTGGTTTTCGATCTCAGACTCTGACCTCGAATTATGGTTGCAAGGCGTCAATGTGGGTGGTCGCTTCGACGTCGAAATCCAAGAGATTGACGTGGCGCCAGTTCAAATTCAAGGACCGAAATCTGTAGGTCTCATGGTCGACCTGTTTGGCAATGAGGTCGCCGAATTACCGCCCTATGGTCTCATGGCAAGTGACGTAGCGGGACACGAGGTCATTATTTCGCAAACTGGGTTCTCGGGAGAGAAAGGTTATGAGATCTATCTTTATGATGCCTCACAGCACGCCGAGGTGTTATGGAATGCAGTCCTAGAAGCCGGCGAAAAACACCAGTTGTCGGTCGTCGCCCCAGCTCACCACCGACGCATCGCAGCCGGCATCCTTTCCTGGGGCCAAGACATGGATCAGGAAGTCCTACCCTTCCAAGTCAATCTGGCATATCAGGTGCCTCGCCAGAAGGAAGCCGACTATATTGGTAAATCTGCGCTGGAATCAGCCAGGGCCCAAATCGAAGCCGGCAGCTACCCCTTCACGCATCAATTGGTTGGCATGATTATGGGTGGAGCACCCATTGATGATTATGCACCAGACTTTTGGTTGATCTCCACGAGCTCAGACGGTGAACCGGTCGGATACGTCACCTCACCGTGGTACTCACCGGAAATCGGGCAGAATATTGCGATGGGGTATGTGCCCGTAGAGCATGCTGAGCTTGGTACCGAACTGTGGGTTCACCTTCCCGAGCAGTATGCGGATGTTCCCGGCAGCCCGGTTGCTGCTGAAATCGTGGAGATGCCATTTAGGGAATCAGTCAATCCGAATCAGCGCGAAATTCTACGCGGTAAAGGCATGGATGCCGCGATCTGAGTAATCCGAAGATGGTCGTGGGGCTCCCCTGATGAGGTGAGCCCCACGATCGTCTGGGCAAAAAGGACTAACCGTTTTGTCGCTGTGCTGGGAGATCTACGACGTTGTGTCGATACCGTGCAGGGGGATGTTGGGCTCCGGTACTGCCTTCTACGATGTGATCAATAAATTCCGAGATCCACGGCGGCAACGGCTGCCAGCCGGTGAAGTACTTCTCCCGGTTCGATACGTTCTCCGCATGGCTGTAGGTACTGCGTAACGCTTGGGCGATCTCTTTTTCTCGAGCGTCAGGAAAGAGTTTGGCGCGCATCTCACCGTTGGTGATGATCCGTTCAATGATTGGCAAGGTGCGCCAGTGTTTGAACGCCGACGACGCCGCATAGGCGCCCCCACCACCGTGCTCACGAGCCGAAGCGTTCACGAGCCAGGCGTAGAGAAAATCAAATTGACACAGTGAATTCAACAGCGCGTCCGTCTTGCGAGTTTTGTTGTGGTGGAGGCCGAAATCATGCAGCACGTCGGGACGTACCAGGGGATAGGTGCGCGCCCACGAGAGCCCTTCTGAAATCATTGCACCATTGTCGTCGGCATCCTCATCACTTGCATCGGACGGGCGCGACGTAAACGGGTACTGGTCGTGGGCTGACGCCTCAATCTGACCATAGCGAATCCAGGAACTGTATCGCGGATGCGTCGGGGTGCGCTGAAACGGCCGCAGTACCAGCTCCGGAATCAGTTCCCAACATCCCAGACGTACGGCGGCGGCCCCAAATAAATAAGCGGCCACGATGGTGGCCGCGACAGCTCGGGGAGACTTCGCAATAGACGTAAAGGCATCGTACATCGTGCCGATGGTTTTGATCGCCAAATCATCGTCGTCGGCAAGCATTGCCTCACAACCGACGCCGACAAGTCGAACCAGCGGTTTGACTTTGTCTTCGGCCAGCACGATTTCTTCTCGGGTATTTTGCAAAAAGATCTTCAATTCCGCCCGGTTGCCCTGTCGGATATTGGCGCGGATGGCACTTGAGACGGTCTCATCGGCCAAAAACGGTTCCAATGGCACATTGACTTTGCCACCAGGGCCGATGGCTTCAGCTAACTTCGACATCAAAGAGTTGACGTCACTAGTAGCTGCTTCTTTGACCTGATGGTCATATTTGGCAAGGACCGAGGGCCAATCGCGGTATCGCACCGGCACGTTGCCAGCGCCATCACGAATAAAAATTTCACCAGGACGAAACACCGTTTTGGTTTTCATCCGGCCTTTGCCGTTGGGGGTGCTGTATTGGCCCACACGCATCATGGGAACCGGCAGCCCTGACCGAGTAGAGAAAATGGCGATCACGACGACGTCACTGCCATTGACCGTATGTACCTGCGATACGACTTCAATATCGGCTTCAATATATTTGCCAATTTTGTCGCGCAGGGTTGCGCCATCAAACATCTGCGGATTCTTGATGCGCCAAGGAGTGTCCGGCAAGGTGCCCTCATCGGTGATGCCGATCAAAATATAACCGCCGGGTGGACGGTTAGCCATGGCGACGGCGTCTTTGACAAAATCTAATTCGTGTTTGCGATCGCGCAGGTCGAGTTCAACTTTGAATTCGAGCTGGGTTTGCTCACCGAGTCGTAGGAGTTCTTGAAGCTTTTCTTCGTCCGTTCTTCCGTCCCATACCACTGCCATAAGTGATCCCAATCGTGTGCATCCAGGCGGACCCAGCCGAGCGATCCATGGGCAGGATCGGATAAACCCGGTGGCGCCTTCTGACACTACGGTAGCGCAGAGATGGGCGAAAACGACAGTGTCTCTGGTGACTTCTCAAGCTTTTATACCGAAGGAAATCTCACGGTTGATTGTCGTTCATATTGCCTTGACCTACGGCCCAGAAACTACTCCGCACAAGCACGCCACCAGTGTTGTCTTGGCCCGTCAGAATAGCCCCTATGCGTAGGCGGCGGTGATACGGTGAGGAGCAAAATGTAAGGAATATTTATGCCGCATCATCACACCACCTCAGACAACTCCCAACCATGGGCACACCCCGCAGGTCACGACTCGAATCAATCGCAATACTGGCAGGGGCAAACAGGGCAATATCAGGCTGGGCAATACTACGATCCAGCCCAGCATTATTATGACCCGAATAACCCCACCGCTTGGCATCAGGCGACCCAGTTTTCTAACGGTCGGCCACCCACCAGACCCTTCTATAAACAGTGGTGGTTCATCACGATTCTTGTGGTCCTTGTCCTGGGCGTGGCCGCCATTGCTCTGGCAGTAGCCACGAGCGAGCGCTCGTCCGACAACGTCGCGCAACAGCCGGGGTCCGATACACCTGCAGCACCCCTGGCCCCCGAAGATTCCTTGAGTCTGGATGACACGAAGCTCGAGCGTTCCGACGATGGCCAATTTGTGCTCCAGGATGGCGGCAGTCAGGAACAAGCACTTGCGAAAGTCCAGGAACGCATCGATGACGGGTATTCATCCTATGGGCCGACGGATATTATGGATGTGCTGCGCTACGACGGCTATCAAAACGAGGCCATCGAATATGCGCTCAATAATCTCAGCGTCGACTGGAACGAACAAGCTCTGGGGACAGCTCAACAGATGCGTGATAGTGAATACAGTGGCTACTCTGCACAAGAAATACAAGAATATCTCAACCGTGCAGGGTTCATCGACGACGAGGTCCAATACGCACTAGACAACCTCGATATCGACTACAACCAGCAGGCAGTCCAAGCTCTAGAGTCGTACCAAGAAACTTTCGATGACCACTCCACCGAGCAATTGCGTGAATATCTGGAATACGCCGGGTTTCAG
>ERZ1032895.194-NODE-194-length-13361-cov-5.726740_pt1 | contig 13361 bp, 14 predicted proteins | sample MGYA00516687_ERZ1032895 | MGnify/ENA primary metagenome ERZ1032895 (study PRJEB33719, sample SAMN04261600) | wastewater metagenome | biome: rural village; feature: latrine urine exit; material: soil | place: El Salvador | collected 2013-01-14 ... | reverse complement strand
TCGGAGACGGTGTGGTCATAAATTCATCCTAACGTTGCTGGCGCCGAGTCCGGTCCTTCCTCGCTGTCTGGTGAACAACGTGGCTGACGGATCACAAGTGAGTTCGGGGCAAAAGTTGATGTCGCGTTTACCTGAGGGCAAGATTCAAGCCACCCGGCGCCCCTAGAGTAGGAGTCGTTCCAGTGACCTAAGGAACGCTCCAAAATGACACATGCACAAACGGTCAGGCTCGCAACGGCCTGACCGTTTGCATGTCACCGCTAGTCCAGTTGGGCCACCGCCGACGCAAGAATTGCTTCGCTAATATCAGTAAACTCGGCATCGGCAATTTCTTGACTGCCAATAAACGCGACCATGATCGCATGGCCTTCGTGCTCGGTCATCAATGTCAGCGCCGTGGTGGATTGACCGTCAGGATCATCGGTGGGATACCGCTGCCACAACAGCCCGGATCCCGAGTCCGTTTCCACAGCCTGCGCGGTGAAGGTGTACTCTACTTCGGCCCAATCGGGTTCCGACTCATCGGCCAACATCATCGTGATGTCAGCACAGTTGGTCGTGATTTCTTCCACGGCTCGTTGATGGGCAGCTACCTCCTCGGCTGCCTCGGCAGATCCACCGGTATCGTCGGTGATGCCGGCGACTTCAACGCTGCCGGCCCCGGCGAAGTTCTCCCGCCCAAAATCTACGCGCGTTACCGACTCGGATGACGCTTGGATCGGTGACCAGTCGAGTTCGGCAATCGGTGCGGCACAGCTGGCCGGTTCGACGTTGAGCTCTTCTGCGGCACCGGTGCGTTCGGCCGCGGCGTCCCGCACGCTGGTGATCTCGTCTTCCGCGGCGGGTTGGACCTGATCGAAGCCCAAGTCAATCGCCATGGCGGTAGCTCCCCCGGCGGCCCGCTGATCTGGGCGCGCATCGGTAGCCATCAGCGTCTCGAGTTGGCTGGCTTGTGCGTCGTCGTCGGTGGTGTCATCCGATGAGCAGCCGGCCAACCCGAGGGCTGCTACCGTCAGCACAGACAGGGTCTGGGTGATATAACCGAGGCTTGTCATGCGTGGTTGGCTCCTGGGATGCTGCCATGCGGGCATAGTATTCGTTGAGTTCATCAAGGTCGGTGTCGCCGTATTTATCCACGCGCGCGTCGCGGCGTTTAGCGTGTTGGACGTCTTCGGTGCGCCACCGGTATAGCACGATTAGAACCATGGCCACGGTGGGAAATTCACCGGTGCCCCACATGATCAGCCCGCCGGCTTTTTGGTCATCAATGGCCGGTAGGCCCCAGTCGCGGCCGATCGCGGAGAACCACTCGGCCATGAGCAAGGAGTCCGAACCGGTCAGTGCGACGGCGATGAACGCGTGGAAGACCATGGTGCCAATGAGCACGACCAGGCGTAACGGATAGGTTGGCCGGTTGGGCAGCGGGTCAATACCGATCATCACGGAAGCAAAGATGAACCCGGTGAGCAAGAAGTGCAGGTTCATCAGCTCGTGACCGATGTGGTAGCGCAGCGCGAATTCAAACACCGGAGTGAAGTAGAAGATCACCAGTGAACCCGCAAAGTTCACGGCCGCAAAGATCGGGTGGGTAATGACCTTGGCGTATTTGGACTGCAACAGGGCCAGCATATATTCGCGCGGCCCGCGGGTGCCGTCTTTCCGGGAGTCCATGCTGCGCATGGCCAGGGTGATCGGGGCGCCCAGTACCAGGAAGATGGGGATCACCATGGTCAAGATCATGTGGTTGATCATGTGCGCTGAGAACAGCACCAGCCCGTAGATGGCCGGGGCACTGGAGGTATCCCAGACCAGGATGGTCAGCCCAATGAAGAAGAAGATCGTGCGGACGATGGGCCACTTATCGCCGCGGGCCGCGAGCTTCCGAATGGCGCGGATGTACCAGATGGCCAAGAAGATCACGACGGCGACCCAGAGCCAGTTGAAGCGCCACTCGGTAAGCCACCGGATGGCGGTCAGCTCGGGTGGCAGCTCATATTTGGTGGTAATTCGTGCCGGAGAAGCATTCGGTGGGATTTCTTCGGGCTTAGGGGGTTCGGATTTGCCCAGTAGGCTTGCGGTGGTCATGACCGCGACCATGATCACGACTTCGACAGCGATCAGCTGCCACAGGGTCTTGCGCGCACCGACGGGTGGTTGAGTTGTTCCGGTTTTTAATCGCGGGATGACACGCACCCGGTGTGCCAACCCAATCAAGCCCAGCACAATGGTCAGTGCGAATTTCAGCACCACCATCTGGCCGTACGGGGACGCAAAATGGTCGAGGCTCTCCATCCGGATGGCCGCATTGGCCACACCCGAGCCAGCGACCAGGGCAATCGCCACCCCGGCCACCGCGGAGTACCGAGTGAGCACGGTATAGACCAGCGGCTGGGTGTGGCCCTGTTTCACCTTGGGTTTCAGCTGCGAGGTGCCGGTCAGCGTTGGTGCCAGCATGGCCAGCAACACCAGGCCTCCGACCCACAGCAGCACACCCAACAGGTGGAGACCAATCGAGTTGACTGCCGCGAAGTGATCATCACCCGAAGACGAGTGCCCGACCAGTGCCAGCGGGACAACACCCAACAGTGTCAGTCCAGCGCCCCATGCCATGCCGGTCGGGGTGCGCCACGCAACGATCATGCTGGTCACGACCGCGGCAATGATCGTCATCCAGAACCAGGCCCGGCCGACGGCAATCGCTAGCACGTAGTCCAGCATGCCCGAGGAGAAACCCTCGGAGGCGTTGACGGGCATCCCGGCGACATCCGAGTAGGTAAAGACGATCTGGGCGAGCGCGCTAAACGTCCAGATGATGGCCGCCACGGTGGCAATCTTCACGGTGCGGGTGTATGCCGGGTGTTCTTTGGCCTCCTCCGGAACGGGTCTGCCGCGTTTGGGCATCGCCGTCCAGCGCGGCAAAATAATCGCCCCGAACATCAATGCCCCGAAAGTCAGTGACCAGGCCAGGTTGTGGATGATCTTGGTCGCTGGCAGCGCCCAGCGGGTCAGCGCGCCGGGATCTGAGAGCTGCTGCACTGCGGTCACGCCCGAGGAGATCCCGATGACAATTAAAAACGCGACGCCTGTGATCACCGCAACCGGCCATAGCCAGGTGGGTGTCTGCGTCGTGTGTGCGGGTGTTTTCGTCAACGGTACTCCTTGGCGGTGCTAGGCGAAGAGTGCTTCGCCAATATAACCATCCGGTTGGCAACCCGGCGGCACAGCAAAAACAGCCGAGCCGATGGGAATGGTCCACAGGTTCAGGTGGTCAGTTTCGGCCAACCGGTCCTGAATTGGCACGTACTGCTGGTCGACGTCGCATTGGAAAGCAACGAAGATCAGCCCGGATTGGGATACTCCGGTTTGGCCGTGCAGCGTATCGCCGGACGTGGCCGGTTGTTCATCATAGTTGAAACTGCGTCGGAACATCGCTTCGTCTGGATCATCCGAGCGTGCACGGCGAATGTGTGCGATATCCGAGATGACCGGGAACCCCGAGGGTCCCAGCGCCTCGAAATCGGGTTCATCGTGCTCGTGTTGCCCGGTCAACGGTGCGCCCGAACCCAGTGTGCGCCCGATGACGCCTTCTTGGGCGGGTCGGTCCAGTTCGTCCCACTCATCAACGTTCATCGCAATGCGACGGATGACCATCGAGGTGCCGTTTTCGATCCACGGTTGCAGGTGCTTTTTCCCGTTGCCCTGACTGACACCCCAGATGACGCGCTCGGCGCGATCAGAACCGGGTTCCGGGTTCCCGGTGCCATCGATTTGGCCAAATAAGTTGCGCATCGTGGTGTTGTCCGGGCGTGAGGCTCGAGCATGGGTGAAACCGTTTTGCACCCAGGCCACCGTGGCGAATGCACGGGCATCTTTGAGCAGCATACGCCGAGCGTGCGCAACCGATAGCGGATCATCCCCTTGGATTTGGATGACGACGTCGCCGCCGGTATACGCCGGGTCGAGTTGGTCGATGTCATATTTTGGCAGTGGTTTCAGCCAGGCGGGTTTCAGCTCGGGTCGAGTCCGGGCAAAGACCTCGGAGCCGAATCCGAAGGTGACGGTCAAGCGTGCCGGGGCTGCGGCGAGCTCCTCGTCGAGATCGGCCAGCGCGCCGCGACCTTGGGTCAGTCGTGCGGCGTCGTCGGTGAGGAGGCGCATCATGGATGACAGCCGCTCGGCGTCCGTGTCATCTTTGAGGGTCAGCCCAATATAGACTCCGTGGGCCTGCTGCGGCGTATCAACTCCGGCCTGGCGTGGTCCATAAAACGGGATCGTGTCCGTGCCGTACGGGTGGGACACCGTCACCTGCGTGTTAGCCACCCCCGGGGTGACGTCTACGGGTTGTTGAAGATCACCGGGTGCGGCGGTGGCCGCGGTCGATGCCACAGAGTATCCTGCTGCGGCACCGACCAGGCCACCACCAACGATTCCTCCGGCGCCCAACAGCAAGCCGCGCCGCGACACACCCTGGTTGGGCTGCTTGTCGGCGGATATGTCGTTGTTGGTCACTAGGTATCGTTTTCCTTAGTGCGTGTGATCATGCTCGGCGTCATCACCGTGGTCATGCTCTAGGTCACCGTAGTTTTCTTGTGCGCCAACGTATTCTTTGGCAACAAAGTCGATGACTTGGGTTTCACCGTTCGCCAATTCCAGAGTGACTTCGATCCGATCTCCGGGTTTGACGTCGTCGTTGAGTTCCATGAGCATGATATGGTCTTGCCCCGGGTTAAGCTCGTACCGCTCATCCGCAGCGACGGGAAAGCCACCTTCTTTTTCTTGCATCAGGTTTACACCGCCGTCGTCAACGACTTCGTGGAGCTCCACGACCTCTGCGATCTCGGCGTCAGCACCAATGATGGTCTGGTCCTCACCCGAAACATTGGTCAGGTGTACAAACGCTCCGGTCATAGAGTGGTCACTGGAAGTGTCCAGGGACTCTTCGGTGGCTTTGATCCAAGGATCTTCCACCGAAAAGAATTCGCCATCTTCTGCGTGGTCGCGTGTGGTTTCGGCAGAGTCTGCAGTACCACATCCGGCCAGGACCAGCCCAGCTAGTGCTGAGGTAATAATAAAGTGACGGGTTGTATTCATGAATGATGTCCTACAGGTTAGGCGTCATCATCGTCATGGCGGCTCTCTGCTCTGCGGCTACCGCGCAACAACAGCACAATGACCGTTGCTACCACGCCAATGCCAACAATTGCAGAGATCCAAATCCATGCAGGAATAGACGCTGAAGAGTTTTCTTGGTTGGCTGCTTCGGCGTCGGACGTAGCCTGTGGTTCGTTGGTCTCAGGTTTTTCAGTATCACTTGCGTTCGGTGAGCTTGCCGCTACGGCTTCTCCGCACTTTTGCGGTGCGCCGTGAGTTGGGGCATTCGTGTCGGCGTTGGTGAAACTGAACCGTTCCTCACCGGTGTGACCATCCGAGTAGATCACTCTGTAGGCCACCGTGTATTCCCCCTGCGGAAGGCCTTCACACAGCGGTACGGCCAGTTCATAACCTTCCACGACAGGTTCGCCATCTTGCCACTGATTGCCTTGAACATCAGTGACGCGAATCAGGTTCGCCAGCCCCTCGCCAGTTAAGGGCGTGCCGGAGAAGCGCAGCCGAACTTCGGCTGGGGTCTCGTCAACGGTTCCCCCAACTTCTGGCGTCGATTCAATTAACACATCGTGGGCGTGTGCCAATTGTGGGACGAGCATCAAGCCAAGGGTGGTCATGAGGGCGGCGGCGAACCAGACACGGAGCCTGGTGGTGAGAGTTTTTTGCATAGTTCCTCCCCAAAAATCTTTGGGATGATCCAACGAATGTGGGAGGGCCACTTCCACAGGTAGGCCACGTCTACGCTAATACAGGCGGACCCCTGGTCGTACGCGTTTGGGTGACATTCATCGGATGGGGAATCCAGACGTGCACAGCCGACGGTATCGTGGGAGGGCGCACAGGACTCATCGGGCGGGTGGCCAAAACCACACGCACCTGGGTGAGGGTAAGCCAGTGTGCCAGCGTTACAAAGCTGTGTTCGCCGTGCGTTATAACGGCGACGGTCATGGCCGCAGCTAGTAAGTGAGCGGCGATCATCACGATATCTGCCGCAGCTGTTGAGTGCGCTGCGTGCTGTACACCTAACGGCTCGGCTGCCACACGGTGAGCTAAGTGGTGGAGATCGTGCCCGGTGGGTAGGTTGGAGACGCCGGTATATGGCAGCGAATACAGTCCGTGAAACATAGTCTGCCCGAGGATCGTGGTGGCAGCCGTTGACCAGGCGGAGATACGTCGGCCAGCTAAGACCACAGCCATGGGTGCCGTGAGTGCCGCTGAGAATGCCAGCAGTTGCCACGGGATCGCTTCGGTCGCTCCATGCATGACGGAATGAGCAGTCTGGTGACCGCCAGCGGCGAGTAGCACCGCAATGACGGCAATGGTCCATCCGCGGAGAAGCCGAACAATACCGGAACTACGTCTACGCAAGACGGCATGGTCCGACATGTACTCTCCTGGGTCAGCGCAAGGGCGCTCCGTGAATTCTACGGGTGGTCGAATTCATTAAACCACTTTTCGCACTTCGCTCGCAGAATGTTTGTTAAGAGCAAAGACGCCCCGGTCAATTCCGGAGCGTCTTGGTTCTATAGGAGAACTAGAACTTATTTTTTGTCACCGGTGGCGGCGGCTTTCAGTTTCGAACCAGCGGACAGTTTGACACCGTGACCGGCTGGGATTTCGATTGCTTCGCCGGTGCGTGGGTTACGACCGGTGCGCGCTGCACGGTTGGTGCGTTCTACCGAGAACCAGCCTGGGATGGTGATTTTTTCGCCTTTGGAAACCTGCGATGCAAAGACTTCAAATACGGCGTCGAGCACACCATTGACGGCGGTAGCAGAGTTGCCGGATTTTTCGGCGACTGCTGCAACAAGTTCACTGCGGTTCATAGCCATATGTCCTCCTGGACTTAGGTTGTCTTAAACCCGACGTTCGCCGGGCTCCTTTTGGAAAAACTACCACCATTGGCGCGGTTTGTGGCGCTTTTGGCGGCGGTTTTTGCGGAATTTCGCGGAAATCCGCCTTTTTAGGGCAAAAAGTCGCCGAAATCTCAGCTGCCTTCCAGCAACTGCCTCCCTATTGTGTGACGTATGCGGTTGAGTTTTCCGTACAGAAACTCAAGGTTGTGGCTTATTTTGACGAAAACTGCGATAACTCACGTTCGTCATTAACAGGCTCAGCAGGGTTATCGCCAGGGTGAGAATGATGCCCGCAATCTTGGTCTCGAGCATCAAAGCGTTCTCGGTGAAAAAGAGCATGGTTGCCATGACCACTAACACCACGCCGATGATGCTGAGCAGTCCAAAAACAAATAACCCAACAAAACCGAAAATTTGGTTGACGTTGGAGGCTGGGCGAGAAGTTCTGCTCACCCGCGGACGTTCAGATACTTTGAGCGCCGGAGCCGTCTGGGATTGCGATGCCACGGCCGCTGGTTCTAGGGTGCGCTCGCCGATTGGTGTGACGACGGGCGGTCTGGCAGAGCTCGAACCGGCAGGACTCTCACTGGGTTCGGCACGATGAGGCTTGTCTTGTGGGCTGTCTGACAACACGTCGTCTGCGATTATCAGAGGTGCTGGCTCAGCTTGTTCAGTCTCAGCGGACTCTGGGCCCTGCTGTGCAATCTTCTCAGGAAGTGCCCCGTCGAGGAAGGCTGGTTGTGCTTCAGGTTCCTGAGGTTCAGTCGCGTCTTCAACGACATCCTCGACTGGTGTAGCCTCAGCTGATGCTCCCGATTCTTCATGTCGAGCGGTCGAGGCAAGCGGCTGGCTCTGGTTGGCGTCGGTAGGAAGCGCTTCAACGCTCTGATCGCCAGCGGTGTCGTCAACATCAGAGAAGGCTACCAACCGGTCTTCTTCATCCAGTGTGGAGTCGATTGATTCCACAGACTCGTCATCAGACGCTGCGAGCTCTGACGAGGTGGCTGTCGTGGCACCGGCAAGCTCAGAAGCAGTATCTAGTGTCTCGTCTGGCTGGGTTGCTTCGTTGTGCGGATCATCATCGTAAGGAGGTTCTTGTAAGAACATCGGCAGTTCGCTTGAGCCTGTCGCAGGGGTCGGCATCTGCTCAACGTCAGGCTCCACCTGCTGGTCTGGCGGCTGCGAGTCGGCTTGTGTACTAGCATGCACCTCGGCTGCCTCATCGGGCGATGGTGACTGCCCCGGGGATGCTGACGCTTCGCTGGATTCGTCCTGTGGTGTTTCAGCTGGAGCAGTATCAGCGGATATAGGTTCAGCAGCATGCTCCGTTTGCTCAGTTTGGGCAGAGACTCCCGCTGCTGGCGCGAATGGCAGAACCTCTGCGGCTAATGGCGCATCGATCATGGCGTCGTCATCTGTTGAACTACCTGACTCTGCAGCCCCTTCGAAGGTGGAATCGAGACCCAGTAGATTCTCTGGCTGGTCGTAGAGCTCATCCCAGAGTTGTGCAACCGTCTGAGCGCCTTGACGTTGGGCAAGTGCTATCACGATTTGAGTTGTCTGTTCGACAGCACTGCTATCGGCATAGTCGTCATAGAGGTCGAGTGTTTTCAGCACCGTGGATAATTGCACATCTGGCAGCTCAGGAAGCAGTTTCCGCGCCAGCTCACGACAGTCCAACCAGTGCAGCACCGGGGGCTCGATATTGAGCTGTCGGGACGCCGCGTGGAAGATTTCCTTATCGGCATCGCGATAGTAGCTGACGATCGGTAATTTGCCAATCATCATGCCTAGCTTTTCAAGCGCCGCGCTCCAGGTCGTCAGTGAACTTTCGGCTTGGTCGTCCAGCACGTTGTTCTTGCCGGTAGGAGGAATGATAGGGATATCGTCTTGCCGGGTGATGTTTCCGTCGACGAGTTTCACATAGGTGACTTTTGAAACCGAGGCCGGATCCAAGTGTGTGGTCTGCAAGGAGAGGGCCACAAAACTCAACTTTGACATGACGATAACGCCTTCTCTCTGAGCAACTGATATGGCAAGGATAACGCATGGTTTCGCCGGTCGATATCTTCTCTGTGCGTCGCCGTGTCAAGCGTGTTGTTCTGCAGTGCAATCCCGGAAGAGGGTTAAAAGAAAAATCTGGCCGATGGGTTTCCCATCGGCCAGATTTCGTTAACGCTTTACGTGATTACCAGGATGATTTAGTAACGCCTGGCAGTTCACCACGGTGAGCCATTTCGCGGAGGCGGACACGTGAGATACCGAACTTCTGCAGGGTACCGCGTGGACGTCCGTCAATGGAGTCACGGTTGCGAACACGAACCGGAGAGGCGTCGCGTGGCAGTTTCTGCAGGCCAAGGCGTGCTTCTTCGCGCTCTTCGTCGGTTGCGTTCGGGTCGATCAGCTGTGCTTTCAGCTTTTTGCGACGTTCGTCGTAACGAGCAACGATTTCTTTACGTTTCTCGTTTTTCGCGATCATAGATTTCTTAGCCAATGCTTAGCGCTCCTCTCGAAAATCAACATGCTTGCGGGCTACTGGGTCGTATTTTTTCAAAGTAATACGGTCGGGGTTGTTCCGACGGTTCTTACGAGTGACGTAAGTGTAACCAGTGCCAGCGGTTGATTTCAGTTTGATGATGGGGCGCAAGCCCTTATCTTTTGCCATGGTTAGAGCTTCACTCCCTTAGCGACCAGTTCTGAAATGACAGAATCGATGCCGCGTGCATCAATGACTTTGATACCGCGGGCGGATACGTTGAGCGTTACTTTGCGACCCAAGGATGGGACGAAGTAGCTCTTTTTTTGAATATTTGGGTTGAACCGGCGTTTGGTTTTGCGGTTCGAGTGGGAAACTCGGTTTCCTGATCCCGGTCCAGCTCCGGTTACCTGGCAGTGTGCTGCCATGATCACTCCTCGTGTTAAGCAGTAGTAAAAGTACGGGCGAAATAATGGTCTGGCTGATGGAATCAGCAGAACTTTCGCCACCAGTTGTTACACCGCGCTCTTACTGCGACCTTCTCGAAGGAATACCAGGCTGGGTGAGAACCAACCGAAGTGCCCTTTTTATCGCTAGGGTGAAGACGGTGAGTCTCCGTCGGCACAAAGTACCGAAAGAGAGCCATATTTCGGTTGTCGTGCACGCTCTCCGTCGCCTCATTTGGTCATGGTCGAACCAAAATCGGCACAGTGCAGACAACAACCCCACAGTCTAGTATGAGCAAATCATTTAATCAAACTAAAACCGTGGGGTCGTGTTCTGTGCAATGCGACCGGAGTGATCGGTAATTGTTAGTAGGAGAAGAGCCAGTGATTCGGCTCGTTTTTGCGCAGCATACTGTCGAGCAGACCGGTGACCTGACGGAGTTCATCCGGTGAGAGGGACTGCAGGACGCGCGTTTCAACTGATTGACGGTAAATCTCACGGATTCCATCAACGAGCTTTCTGCCTTCTGCGGTGAGTTCAGCCACCGTGACGCGTTTGTCCTCTTCAGACAGTTGGCGGGTCAGCAACTTGCGCCCTTCCAGTTTCCGTGCGACATGCGAGAGGCGAGACAACGATGAGTTACACCTGGTGGCCAACTGCGTCATGCTCATGGCACCGTCGATTGATGAGAGATGTTCCAGCACCTGGTATTCGAAGAAGCTGAGTTTTCCAGCTCTTTGGAGGTCACGTTCCAGCTCGGGGAGCACCCCCATATAAACCGCGACGACTCGATGCCAGAACCCTAGTTCTTCTGAGGTCCAAAGTGCGTCGTTGTAATCTCGTTCATCAATATCATGTGTTGTAGTCAAAACCATGTCCCTTCTAGCTGTCTTCGAAACCTTTGGTCTGCGAGCGCCTGAAGGGCAACATGTTCGATGCGTTCAAGGCACTCATTGTCGTAAGGATCCGAATGTTGGAAAGCTTCGCCATGATGGTTTCAGCACTCCGATCAATGATTGCCTTTTACGTTAATGTTAAATTTCCATCTTTTGGCGTTTTCGGGTCGACATCATCCTCAAAATCACCCCGCCCGCGCTAAGCCCATTTCCGTCGCAATCGATTCACTATGATCAGGACACCGCCGACGGCTATTGTGCCAAGCGCTACAAGAATGTTCCGTGTTTGATGTGCTCCTGTTTCGGCGAGTTCTTCGGTAGCTGTGTGTTGTGCCTGAACCGTTTCTTCGGTTTCGATGGTGTCAACTTCGGCCTGGGTCGGTGCTGGTGTGCCCGGTGGGTTCTGCAAGGTCACGGTGGTCGATAGTTCCTGATTGGTTTGCTGTTCTTGGGTGGGGTTTGCTGTGACTGTTTGTGCTACTGAGGTTATCTCTTCGTCAGAAAGGGTTTCTTCGGTCGCATGATCAGCAACCTCTTCTTCACGGGGCTCTTCCACTGGTGGTTCAGCCAGTTCAGCTTTCTCCCAATGCAAGGCCAGCTCGGTAGTGGCGATATTTGAAATCTGATCTACCACCACAATGGTTTGGAACCGGCGGTCAGGTGCAGGTTCGGGAATGATCAAGCGGCCCGTATAGCCGTATTCGGTAGACTCAGCTGACAGTTGCACGCCGCCTGAGGCTGTATCGGCTGGTACCAGCACCCACAGTTCCTGGACCCCTATGGGCTTTGTGGTGTCGATGGCTTGTCCTTGTGCATCTAATAGCGTGAGCTCTTCTGGTGACACGGCAAGATTCGTGGTGTCAAGGCGCAAGCTGACGTGATCTGATGAACTCTTGACAGTTACGGGTCCGAGGAGATGATCTCCATCATCAGTTTTGGCTTCCAGGACAGGGCCGGGCGCACTGACTTCGGAGCCGCTGGCATCGTGCAGCGTGACACTGGCTTGAACTTCGTGTTCCGTCAGGCCGGTGTTCTGGTCCCCGGTGAGATATGCGAAGATCTGATGGACATTTGCAGCAGAGGTCGCAGTCAAGCTTGCAGCATCATCAGGAGCTGCCTCAACGGTCAGGACCCCGTCGGAGACGAAATCATCGGTGTAGAACCAGATGGCTGCCTGCGTTGCTGCGATTGCTTCTGCTGCGGTGAGGTTGGTGACCGCTGTACGTGCTGCCAGTTCGTCTATGGAAAGTGCCGGATAGGAATTATGCAAAATCCATGCGACAGCTTGCCGAACCTGCGGATTGGTTTTGAAGTGATTATCTCCAGTGAAACCATCCCAGGTGGTGACAGCTGCTTGATGGCCAGGTGCTGCAGCCCGGACCCAGTATTCAATACAGTAGGCGAGAATAGTTTCCTCATCGACCGTCACTGACCGAAGTGTCGGCGCGACACCGTTGACGGCCAAACCCCGCTGATATTCTTGCTCCGGCCCCATCACAGCGCTCACCTCGTGGTCGAGCTCGGAGGTATGACTGGCGTGAGCGGGTGCTGTCCCCAAAAATGCTGTTGTACCTAGGATGACGGCGGCTAGAGACGCCAAGAGGGTGTGCTTCAACGTGTCTCCTCAACTCAGTTGGACTGCCGTGTGCAGTCTGATGTGAGTTCGAGACTATGCAACCGCTGCGATGAACACGCCCGGCACCCGTGTCAACTGTGGATAACTCCACGACATTGCCCGGTTGCGTTGCGCGCTATGATCCGATGCTTGCGGCTGCTTCTTGGGCCAGTTGCCGGCTGCGAGCGCGATGGTCAATGCCGGCGAAGACCAGCGCGACCAGCGAGAATACGATCAGGACGGCCATCGCCATTTGGAAGGCATACGCGTAGGCGGCCACACTCGATGGATCCGTGGGGTCGGGCAGGCCGGACGCATCCCGCGGCACGGCTACGACTAGCGCATAGAAGATTGCCGAGCCTACAGCGATGCCGATCGCATTGCCAAGTCGTTGTCCGACTTGTTGGAAGGACCCGGCGACACCGCCCTGGGTGATCGGTACGTCCATGAGGGTGCGCATTTGGTTTGCGGCCATAATGAAACCGGGTCCAACGCCGGCTATCGCGAGCACGATGGCCATAGCCAGTGGGTTATGCTCCGGCGGGACCACCACGGCCACGGCCACCAGTCCGATCAGTGCGGCGATAAAGATGATGAAACCCCAGATGATGAGGCTGGTGGCATGCCGGTAGGTATATTTGCCAACGACCGCTGCCACGACGGCAGATACCACGGCGTAGGGCACGGTGATCAGTCCCACGACCACGGGATCATGGCCAAGTCCTTGTTGATTGAACAGCGTCATGACTAAGAACATCGCAGGCATCGCCGCGAAGAACAGTGTCGTGATGATGACGCCGTTGCGGTAAGAGGAGAAAGTAAACAAGGTGAAATCCAACACGGGGCTTTTTCCTGCAGCCCGGTAGCGGTTTTCCCACCGCACGAATGCATAGGCGGTGATAACCCCCAGGCCCAATAAGGCCCAGCGCGCGGGGTGATCACCGGATCCTATTGTCAACACAAAC
>ERZ1032895.193-NODE-193-length-13403-cov-5.574543_pt1 | contig 13403 bp, 14 predicted proteins | sample MGYA00516687_ERZ1032895 | MGnify/ENA primary metagenome ERZ1032895 (study PRJEB33719, sample SAMN04261600) | wastewater metagenome | biome: rural village; feature: latrine urine exit; material: soil | place: El Salvador | collected 2013-01-14 ... | reverse complement strand
TTCCATCAGTTCATAGATGGTGCGTAAGTACATTTCCGTTGTGTCAATCAGATCGGCCACAGCCACATTCCCTCGCTACGATATGCGTCTTCAGTATTCTGTAATCACCAATCATCATACGGTTGCAACGAATACCCGGCCAGAATTTATCCACAGGCTGTCGTATTCGGTGTTTTGTTAACCACATTTTGAGCCAAACCGTAGTCATATGTTGGCTTAATCTGATGTTTCAGGCTCGCCGAAGTCCACAATAGAAACGTATTCTGCCACCTTGCTATAAGGAGTAGCCCATGTCCACACCGGCCGTCGAAATCCCCGAGAACCTAAAACCAGCGGATGGTCGCTTTGGTGCTGGACCATCGAAGGTCAGCACGCAACTGTCTCAAGCCGTTGCAGCAGCAGGCGCGAACTTGTTGGGAACTTCGCACCGTCAGGCACCAGTTCGCGATTTGGTCGCCTCTGTTCAAGAAGGGATCACCCAGCTGTTTAGCGCACCAGAAGACTATCGGGTGGTGTTAGGCGTGGGCGGCGCTACAGCATTTTGGGACATCGCAACGTTTGGGCTGATTCGCAACAAGGCCCAACACCTTTCGTTTGGTGAATTCGGCTCGAAGTTTGCCAAAGCAACAAATAATGCGCCCTTCCTGGAAGACTCCGTGATTTTGCAGGCGGACCCTGGCTCGCGTCCGACGCCGCGCGCCGAAAACAACGTCGACGTCTACGCCTGGCCACATAATGAGACCTCGACGGGGGTCGCAGCACCGGTCCATCGCGTCGATGGTGCCAACGACGACGCCCTGGTCCTGATTGACGCGACATCCGGAGCGGGTGGCCTACCGGTCGATGTCAGCCAAGCGGATGTGTACTACTTCTCGCCACAGAAAAACTTCGCATCGGACGGCGGACTCTGGCTGGGCTTGTTTTCGCCTGCAGCCATTGACCGTGCAGAAGAAATTGCTGCCACCGATCGCTGGATTCCAGACTTCTTGAACCTCAAGACGGCAATCGACAACTCGGCCAAGAACCAGACCTACAACACCCCGGCGCTGGCCACGTTGATCATGCTGCATGAACAACTCAACTGGATGAATACCAATGGTGGTCTAGATTTCGTGACGGCCCGGACCAAAGATTCCTCCGACCGGTTATATAACTGGGCAGAGGCTTCCAGCTACGCTACACCGTTTGTGACTCGCCCGGAGGACCGTTCGCAAGTCATCGTGACCATCGATTTCGATGAGACCGTTGATGCCGCAGCCGTGGCTTCGATCCTGCGCGCTAACGGCATCGTGGACACCGAACCGTACCGTAAGCTCGGCCGCAACCAGTTACGCATCGCAACCTTTGCAGCCATCGACCCGGAAGACGTCTCCGCACTCACCGCGTGCATCGACTACGTGGTGGATCGTCTCTAAGCAGCGATAAGAACCAGCGCTGGCCGGTCGCGATGAAGAATATTCTTTATCGCTACCGGCCAGCGTTGTTTAGCTAGAACATGGACACCACCATGCGGCTTAGGTGCCACACTCCTTGGGAGGTCGTGGAATACCACTGCGTGCTCAAGTTTGCTTGAGCACGCATCATCGTTGAGATTTAGTTTTCTGTCTTGTCAGCCTTGTTCGAGCCAGCAGATTTTTTCTGCTGCTTCCTGCGAGCCGCTTGCTGGCGCGCCCTGCGACGCTTGGCTTCCCGGCGGGCCTGCTTGGCCTTGTCGCTATTGTCTTTGGGTGCCGGTTGCTCAGTCGAGTCGACCGGCACTTCTTCAACAGCCTTGGGCCCAAAGCCTGCGGCCTCCAGCGCCTTGGCTGGATCCTCGCCAGCTGCGATGGCATCAAGACGGATGCGTTCTTCTTCTGAGGCGCGATCGCGCCACGGCACCCATGCGGGAGCCAGCAATGCGTCTTCGCCGGGGAGCATGCCAGTTTCGCTGACCGTGACCACTTTGGAACGTGGGGCACGTGCTAGCGTGACAAAAAAATGCCAGCCGCGATACCCGGGCACATGGGCAACAAACCGGTGGGTCACCACCCGCTCATCATCGGCGGTGATCCCCAGGTGTTCCCCGATGTCGCCGTCGTCGGCATAGCTTTCCAACGCTTCTTTGGCGATATCAACCGCCTCCGCTAAGACGGTATCGACCCGTGGCTTACGGGTGACACTTCGGGGTGGCCCGAACGTCGGGTGAACGGGTTCAGTGATAGCAGCGGTATCTTCAGCGGTATCAGGCATCAAATGCATCAGCCACCCTTCGCATAATGGTGGCCATTTGTTCGGCCTGTTTGGTTGCTGGATAGCGGCCTCGGCGCAGCCCAGTTGAAGCATTGTCGAGCATGCGGATCAGATCGTCCACGATGCCGGCCATGTCTTGGGCTTTGGGCCTGGTGGCTCGGACGACCGAAGGCAATTTCTCAAGCACTTCGACAGATAGTGCTTGTGGGCCGCGTCGTGAGTCGACAATGCCAAATTCCACCCGGGTCCCCGGGCGTAACTGGGTTACCCCTGAGGGCAGGGCGGAAGACGGCAGATGGATATCATCGCCGTCGTCGGTGGTAATAAAACCAAAGCCCTTTGTATGGTCGTAAAATTTCACTCTGCCGGTTGGCATGGATCTACTATTCCTTCATCACGTACATCATTCACAAAGGGTCCCCGTCACACATCCCTTACAGGTGCGGTTACAGGAACCCTCAAAGCCTATCGGAGGCCAGTATAACGTCTATTGCGTCTAAACTTTCGCAATGATCGGGCACCTGTGCTGCAAGCGTAGAATAACGCCCATGACCACCCAAAAATCTCAAAACTTAGACGCGACACCTGCCTGGATTGCCGCCGCATTATGGATCGGGGTCGCCATTGTCGTTGTCTCATTCCTCGCGCTGATCGGCGTGCTGGTGTATTATTTCGCCGGCGTCACCCCCGCCACTTGGCTATTCTGGCTGGCACTGTTGGCCTTTCCAACCGGCTTCATCTTGATGCTCGTGGCACTGGTGGGCAACGTGTTTCTGCGCAGAAAACGGCAACACGCACAGCACTCCATCCAGTAAACACACAGCAACCTCACAGGTTAGTTTTTTTAGAATAGGCGTATGACGTCGCAATCTTATGAAGCAAAACTCCTAGTCGTCGATGATGAACCAAACATCCGCGAACTACTGTCCACCTCTTTACGGTTCGCCGGATTCGAAGTTGTTGCCGCTGCTAACGGCCGGGAAGCTCTCGAAGCCGCTGAGGCCCACAATCCTGATCTGGCGGTGCTTGACGTCATGCTGCCGGACATGGACGGTTTCACTGTCACCCGCAAACTGCGCGCCTCAGGCCGCTTCTTTCCCGTCGTGTTCTTGACCGCACGGGATGAGACCGAAGACAAAGTCACCGGCCTGACCGTTGGCGGCGATGACTATGTGACCAAACCGTTTAGCCTCGATGAAGTGGTCGCTCGAATCCGTGCCGTGTTACGCCGCACCGCACCCGCAGAAGACGACGATGCGATGTTGATCGTGGATGATCTCGAACTGGATGACGACGCTCACGAGGTTCGACGCGGTGGCGAAATTATTGACCTGTCCCCCACCGAGTTCAAACTGCTGCGCTATTTGATGATGAACCCCAACCGGGTACTGTCCAAAGCCCAGATCCTGGATCACGTCTGGGAATACGACTTCAACGGTGACGCATCGATCGTAGAATCCTATATTTCCTATTTGCGACGTAAAATCGACGTCGAAGATCGACCCAAGATGATTCAAACCAAACGCGGGGTCGGATATCTCCTAAGGACACAAGACAAGCGCTAGATGGCCAGACCCCAACCGCTGCAATGGATAGCCCGCCGATGGCAGGCTACTTCGTTGCGCACCCAGCTCACGCTGATCACCGGATTGCTGATGGCGCTCACGGTTGCGCTGACCGCTATTTTGACGGCGTCACTATATCGACAGGAACTGATCCGGCAGATCGATGAGGACATCTTTACCAATCGCCACAACGTGTCGATGTATTTGACCTCGATGGGCTCCGCCGGACCGTATGAGACCGGAAGCTTCGAACAAACGATTGTCCGGTTTTACGGTGAATCCTGGAATAACGACGGCGAATTCGTGACCCGAATTTTCGCTGAAGGGTCAGACGTGCCCGATATTGAACCGATGACTGCCCGCCAGGCGGCCGCTCACGGTTCGACCCCGTTCAACGTACCAGGGCTGGCGATGCCCCAGCACCAGTGGCGGGTACAGATTTATCGCCTCGAATCCGACAGCGGCACCGTGGCCATCGCCTTACCTCTGGACCCGGTAGAGCGTTCGGTCGAGCGGGTGACCACCCTGGTCATTACCATCGGGTTCTTGGCAACGCTGGTCGTCACCATGATCGCCTACGGTTTGGTGACCACGGCGTTTCGCCCGCTGAACCGGGTGGAGCGAACCGCCGCCGGCATTGCAGCGGGTGATCTTTCCAAACGTGTTCCCACCGGGGCCCCGGACACCGAGGTCGGGCGCCTGTCACGGTCACTGAACGCGATGTTGGCGCACATCGAAATCGCCTTCCGCGCAAATGAGCAATCCGAAGAGCGCATGCGCCGTTTCGTCCAGGACGCCTCGCATGAGCTACGCACCCCGCTGGTCACCATCCGCGGCTTTTCGGAATTATATCGCCATGGGGCGCTGGCGTCTGAGGAAGACGTCTCGACCGCGATGGGCCGCATCGAATCAGAAGCCAAACGCATGACCCAGCTGGTCGAAGACCTCCTGACGCTGGCGCGGCTCGATGAGCAACGCACGATGGATACTGATCCCATTGATCTGTTGCAACTGGCATCAGACTTGGTGCTCGATACGCGGGCAACCGCACCGGATCGCCACATCACGTTGACGGGTCTCACCCCTGGCTCCTCGCCGCAGTCAGCACCCACCCTGGGCGATGCCAACCGACTCCGACAAGTTATTTCGAACCTGATGACCAACGTGTTGCGATACACCCCGGATGGCACCGATATTGAAATCGCCGTGGGTACCGCACCATCCGAAAACGGCGCGGTCACCGAGTCCGTCATCAAAATTTGTGACCACGGACCGGGGATCTCGGACAGTGATGCCGAAAAAATCTTCCAACGCTTCTACCGTGCCGATACCTCCCGAGATCGCGATACCGGTGGCAGTGGTCTGGGGCTGGCAATTGTGGCTGGCATCGTCAGTCAACACAACGGCACCGTGAGACATGAAGAAACCCCGGGCGGAGGCGCCACCATGGTCGTCCGACTCCCCTATCATCCTCTCGATCATGACGACGACGATGACTGGGATTCCGACGACGAGACGGATTTTTCCACAGCCGAATAAAGCTGCTTTGAGTTGTCCACAGTACTGAGCAAAGCGCGCCTACCCAAGCTGGGATCTTTCTATGCTGGCGATACCGCATCACAACCGTGATGAACGCTCGATACAGGAGGCCCAGATGGCTCGTATTCAGATTGATGTCCAAGAACTTTTTGCCAAAGCCAGCAATGTCCAATCCACCGCTGATCGCATCCAAGCCGAAGTCAACACGATGGACGCGGCGTTACGTCAGCTCCAAGAGTCGTGGATCGGTCAAGCGTCTTCCAATTTTCAAGGAGTCGTCACCGAGTGGCGAGCCACCCAGCAGCGTGTTGAAGAGTCACTACGTTCCATCCGCGAAGCGATGCAACACGCAGGCCAGCAATACGAAGCCACCGAACAAGCAAACGCTGCCATGTTCCGCGGCTAAAAATCTATCCAAACCTCCGCCCGGTCCCCTGACATGGCACCGAGCGAAAGGTTTGGTGGGTAGGCTAGGGGCATGGCCATATTGATCGATCCCGCACGGTGGCCAGCCCATGGCACCGTGTTTTCTCATCTTGTCTCAGATGAGTCCCTTGAGGAACTGCATGCTTTTGCTCGTGCAAACGGGGTCCCGCCAAATGCCTTCGACGGCGACCACTACGATATTCCGGTGAGTCAGTACAAGACGCTTGTCGCAGCCGGAGCCCAAGAAGTCTCAGGCTCCGAGTTAGTCCGCAGACTGGTGAAATCCGGGTTACGCATTACCGCCGCCGAGCGAGCCTCAAAGCTGGAGAAGATTCTCCACCAACGCTTTGACAGGCTTTTTCCCAATACGTCTGAACTCGATCGTGGACCGATCTGTGATGCGCTGATTGAACGCTGGGGTGAAGACCACCGTCATTATCATGATCTGACGCACCTGATGTCTGTGCTCAAAAATATCGATTACTTAGAACGTCAGGGTGAGCCGATGGGGCCATTTCCAAGAGCCGTCAAGCTCGCCGGTTGGTTCCACGATGCGATCTATCGCGCTGATCCCATCCTGCCCCCCGGCCAAGATGAAGAAGACTCCGCCCGTCTCGCCGAACGCGTCTTACCCGAACTCGGCGTGCCCGGTCCCGAGATTTTAGAAACAGCTCGACTGATCCGGCTCACGTTCACGCATGATCCCCACGAAGAAGATTACGGCGGGAAAGTGTTATGTGATGCTGATCTTGAAGTGCTGTCCCGGAACTCGGGGGGTTACCAGCGCTATCGGGAGGGCATTCGCCAAGATTTTCTGAAAGTCAGCGACGATGATTTCGCAACCGGTCGAGAAAAATTCTTGCGCCGCATGCTCGCGCGAAACCCGATTTTCAACACGGCTACCGCACGGCGACGCTGGGAACGATCTGCCCGTCGAAATCTGATGTCAGAGTTGTATCCAAGACGAGGCAAATCTCAGGACTGAGTCTCAACAGGTGCGGCACGTCCGGTGAAATGATCCATCGTCGAATTGATCCCCAGCAAGTCGCTGACTTGATCCGCTACTGGGACCGGCAAGAGCTGCAGCCACTTAGCAAGTGCAGCCGTCGAGGGCAAAATCAGTTGACGCTTGCCGGATTCAATAGCGCGGAAAATTTTGTGCACCACGGTCTCGGGCTCCAAGATAGGTAACAACATATTCGGTGAGCTGGCACCTTGGAACATCCCGGTGTTCACATAGAAGGGATGGACCGAAAGCGTATGAATAGCATGACCGTAGTGGCGCATCTCGGCGCGCAAAGACTCGATAAAACCGTGTGCCGCCCACTTTGAGGCTGCGTAATCCGTCTGTCGGGCAACTCCGGTGAGCGAAGCCGCTGAAGCGACCACAGTGATAGACCCGAAGTCATTGGCAACCATATTGGGAAGAAACTGTCGGGTCACCCGATATAACGCCAGGGTGTTGATCTGGAAGGTCCGTTCCACGTCGTGGTGGTTTTGTTCGAGAAAAGTCTTCCCGGTGACGATACCAGCGTTGTTGATGAGAAAATCAATACCGCCGATACGTTGGCGCACCGCTGCACCCGCAGCATCGACGGACGCGTCATCGGCGAGGTCGACCACGTCATAAGAAGCATCGAGACCGTAGGCTAGGATCTCCTCGACTACGTCGTGAGCAGACCGTTCATTGATATCCCACACCACGACATGTGCTGCGTTGCGCTGTGCTGCCCCGAGCGCCAGTAGCCGACCGAGCCCGGAGCCTGCCCCGGTTACCAGCACCGTTTGGGCACGCATGGACAGATGCCGTTCTGCACGTTTGCGATACCACACACCGGCGGCACCCACGGCGCCTGCCGTGACACCAAGATTACGAACGGCCCGAAGAAGTTTTCCCACGACTCTTTCCTTTCTCGCCTATCGATACATTCTACAAAGTCGAGTAGCAGCTGTCGGGTTAAACACCGATGTCCCGGTCGTGTGACCGGGACATCGAGAAGATAGGGGTATCTTCGTGTGTTGCTTGGCAGCAAGCAGACTTACATCATGCCGCCCATGCCACCCATACCGTCCATGCCAGCGGCTGCAGCAGCTGGATCGACAGGTTCTGGTTTGTCAGCGATGACAGCTTCGGTGGTCAGGAACAGGCCTGCAATCGAAGCGGCGTTTTCTAGTGCGGAGCGAGTGACTTTGACTGGGTCGTTGATGCCAGCTTCCAGCAGGTTGACGTATTCACCAGTTGCGGCGTTCAGGCCGTTTTCTGCTGGCAGGTTCTTCACTTTGTCGACGACCACGCCTGGTTCGAGGCCAGCGTTTTGGGCGATCTGCTTCAGTGGAGCTTCAACACCGACCTGAACGATGCGTGCACCGGTGGCCTCGTCATCATCCAGCTTCAGATCAGCAAATGCGGTCTGGGCTGCTTCGATCAGGGCCACGCCACCACCGGCTACGATGCCTTCTTCAACAGCGGCTTTTGCGTTACGAATGGCGTCTTCGATGCGTGCTTTGCGTTCTTTGAGTTCGACTTCGGTAGCAGCACCGGCGCGAATCACGGCAACACCGCCGGCCAGTTTGGCCAAGCGTTCTTGCAGTTTTTCACGGTCGTAGTCGGAATCGGTGGTTTCGATTTCGCCGCGAATCTGGCTGACGCGACCAGCGATCTGATCGGAGTCGCCAGCACCTTCTACGATGGTGGTTTCGTCCTTGGAAACGACAACCTTGCGGGCGGTGCCCAGCATGTCCAGGGTGGCGTTTTCCAGGGTCAGGCCAACCTCTTCGGAAATGACCTGGCCGCCGGTTAGGATGGCGATGTCGTTGAGCATAGCCTTGCGACGGTCACCGAAGCCTGGGGCTTTGACGGCAACGGACTTGAAGGTCCCACGAATCTTGTTGACCACCAGAGTTGCCAGGGCTTCACCTTCGACATCTTCGGCGATGATCAGCAGTGGTTTGCCCGACTGCATGACTTTTTCCAAGATGCCCACCATGTCACGAGCATTGGAAATCTTGGAGTTGACGATCAGGATGTATGGGTCTTCCAGGACGGCTTCCTGGCGTTCGCTATCGGTGGCGAAGTAACCGGAGATGTAGCCCTTGTCGAAGCGCATCCCTTCAGTCAGTTCCAGATCCAGGCCAAAGGTGTTGGACTCTTCAACGGTCACAACGCCTTCTTTACCAACCTTATCCAGCGCTTCAGCGATGATACGACCGATTTCGTCGTCGCCGGCCGAGATGGAGGCGGTGTTTGCGATCTGTTCTTTGGTTTCGACTTCGCGAGCCTGATCCTGCAGCGCTGCGGTGACAGCCGTAACGGCTTTGTCGATGCCGCGACGCAGAGCGATTGGGTCAGCACCGGCAGCAACGTTGCGCAGGCCTTCAGAGACCAGAGCCTGGGCCAGCACGGTTGCGGTGGTGGTACCGTCACCGGCTACGTCATCGGTGCGCTTGGCAACCTCTTTGACGAGCTCGGCACCAATTTTTTCGTAGGGGTCTTCGAGTTCGATTTCTTTAGCGATCGACACACCATCGTTGGTGATGGTGGGAGCGCCCCACTGTTTCTCGAGTACGACGTTGCGCCCGCGTGGGCCCAAGGTAACCTTGACTGCCTCAGCCAGGGTGTTCAGACCCGTTTCGAGGCCGCGGCGAGCTTCTTCGTCAAATGCAATGGTCTTAGCCATGTATTGCACGGTCCTTTCGGGACGATTAGGTGTTCCACACCTGCACCACAGTGCCCGCGACGGCAAACCCCGACACCTAACCGGGTGGCGGTGCCCAGGGTTTCAGCTGATGGTGAGGTAATCCCTCCGAATGAACTTTGGCAGTCACACCCGGAGAGTGCTAAGTCTAGTTTTAGCACTCGGAGCACTCGAGTGCAAGTATCGCCCGGAGTGTTAGTTCGCCGTTAAGACGACGAGCACACCGTCCACCGAGGGCTCATACACCGCAACGGCGCCAACCTCTTCGGCCACAGCTAAAGCCGTAGCTTCGTCCGAGGAGAAATATACCGTCGTTTGTGACGGGACATTTCCGCTCCAATTGTCTGCAATCGGGACGGTAAATCCAGCCCCACCGAGCTCTTGGGCCACCGAGGACGCATAACCCTGGATATTCGAAGCGTTATAGACCCCGATCGGTAACGAGTAATCTACGGCTTCGTCCGGCTCGTCGGTCTCTTCCTCAGTGGGTTCTGGTGTCGGGGACGGCTCGGGCTCTTCAGACTCTTCCACCGGTTCTGGCTCGACGAGTTCTTCGGCCTCTTCGGACTCTTCTGCTGTCGGCTCCGGTTCCGCTGATTCTTCCTCAACCGGTTCGCTCGCCGTTTCGGTGGGCTCCGGTGAGGCCATATTCAACGGATCGCTGGGTGCCAACCACAAATACGACCCGACCCCGATGGCTAAGGCCGCGCCGCCGGCCAGAATAATCGCGTTGAGCTGTCCGGCACCCTTGGGGGTCGAGAACTCTTTGCGGTGGGCCCCTTGCTGGGTGGTATACGGTTCGACGTCGTCGAAGCGATCGCGAGGATACTTGGAAGTAGTCTGGACGTCCTGACTCAAGATGCCATACCTTCTGCACGGTGAATTGTGGAACGGGAATTCAACAGGCGCTCAACCAACATCGGGTCATATGCATACGCCTGTTCCGTGATGATCAGCCGCGCCAATTTCTGATAATACCTGGTCGGCGTCATGCCAAAAGTATCGGAAATATCCCGATCCTTGGCACCTGCATAATGCCAGGAGCGTTTTTCAAACTCCAGCATTTGCTGGTCGATCTCGCTCAACCCAGCCATGCTTCCCCTCTCAGATCATTCATCGCCACCAGTCTAAACTACCGGATGCCGCTCGATTCGTTAGGCTAACCGCATGACCTTATCCGTCTGGCCCGAAATCCACTCCTCGTGGTATCCGATCCTAGACCCCGTGTCCGACCAGCTGCAGGGAATCATGGAGCACATCGCCTCGCGTCGCGACGACGGCGAGCACATCGAACCTGCACACCACAATGTGCTGCGTGTTTTCCAGATGCCCTTCGACGCCGTGAAAGTCGTCATTGTCGGTCAAGACCCTTACCCCACACCGGGGCATGCGGTGGGTCTCAGCTTTGCCTTACACCCCGATGTTCGACCGCTGGCCCGGTCCCTGGTCAACATCTATAAGGAACTCGAAGACGACTTGGGTATCGCCCCGGCTGCCACGGGTGACCTCTCGGGGTGGGAAGCTCAGGGCGTCTTTCTGCTCAACCGGGTGCTCACGGTCACCGCGCATGCCGCCGGGTCGCATAAGGGCCTGGGGTGGGAAGCCATCACCGATGCGGTGGTGGATGCTCTGGCCGCCCGCGGCACTGCCCTGGTGGTCATCCTGTGGGGCGGGCAAGCTAAAACTTTGGCCCCGCGCTTCACCGATGACAATACCCTGGTCCTCACCTCGGCCCACCCCTCCCCGCTGTCTGCGCGCCGCGGGTTTTTTGGGTCTCAACCGTTTTCCAAGACCAATCAGTTTCTGGCTGAACACGGCGTCGAACCGATTGACTGGGCGGCCAATTCGTTAGAGCAGCCCGCACAGTCCGAACTGTTCTAACGTGCCGCGAGCGCGCCTAGCGGTGACCGGAGCGCCGTCGTTCATTGGATTTCAGCTCGGCGGTTAACGGCCGTGCCAGGGAGTCACCTAATACCAGTCCCGTGGCCATGGCCATGATGATCACCGAGGCTTGTAACAGGACCATCACTCCGCCCGACATCATCTCCACGTTGGTGCCGATCTCATACATTGCCCGAAAGATCATGAGTCCGGGCAGCAAGAAAATGCTGGCGGGGACCGCGACCACCAGCTGTGGTGCATCCAGGCTCAACGCCACAATGCGAGCGCAAAACCCGACGACGACGGCTGCTGCCGCCGGGGCGATGCTAGGGCCGAACCCCAGGTCGACGGCGCCCGCGTAGACGAGATATCCCACTGCTGAGACGAGTCCGGTGGGCAAAATGAGGCGCATGCGTGTTTGTTCGGCAACCGACATCCCCATCGCTGCGATCGCTACGATGACGGTGATCAACCAGTGCGGGTACTGGCGTGAGGGCATTGCGGTGATGTCGATTTCGGGTGCGCCCAGCATACTGACCGCTACAATGCCGATGGCAATACCGGCCACGAGCCCCACGTAGATGAGAGCTGAAGACACCATGCGCCCGGCGGAGGTGACTGGGAACCCGTTAATACCGTCCTGGACGGCGGACACGATCCGTAATGCCGGGACGAGGGTCAACAAGGAGGCGGCAATCATCAGTGCCGGATCGCGGAACACCTCGGACCAATACAGGCCGAAAGCGATGAGCGTTGCCATGAGTCCACCGGCCATGGTCGCAAAGACATCCGGAGCCCGCAATCGACCCATCAGGTGCACGGTGGCCATAATGAGCGACGTGACACCCAAGGTCAGCAGTGCCGAAAACCAGGAGCCACCGATGAAGATCACAAACGCCGAAGCCCACACCCCATTGGCAACAAACGACATCCAGGTAGGGAATGTTTTCTTGCGCTGTCGAATGGCGGCCAAGCGCGCGTGCGCGTCGTCGCGCTCGACCTCACCGGCTGCGATCTCGGTGACCAACAGGTGCAGATCTGCCAACCCTGCGTAATCAGACCCCCAGGTGCGGACCACGCGCTGGTAGGTGGCAGGTGGTTCACCGATCGGCGCGAAGTTCAACGAAATAGACTGGTTGGTGATATCGACTTCAGCATCGAAGACCCCGTATGCCTGGGTCACCACGATGATCGAGGTTTCCACCTCCAGGGCGCCGGCACCGAATCGAAACATGGTTTCGCCCAGCTTGAGAGCCAACAGCATGGTGTTGTGCGCTTCTTTTGCTTCAGCGACCGCTTTATAGCGTGCTCCGGTCAGCTGATAGGGCGAGTCCTGGAGCCGATCTACCAGCCGCAGCGCCTGCGTCGGCAGCGATTCGGTGTAGGGGGCATATTCTTCGGTAAAGCTGGCCCGGCTGCCGTCGTGGTCGACGCTTTTGTCTTTGGTGCGATCCGTCAACCCTTGGAAGGCTTGGCGCCACGTTGTCAGGGCCGGGAATTTCCGAGTGTCCGGGGCTGGTTTTTCCTGGACGTAGGCGGCTTCTTGTTCGGGTTTAGGAAGTTCCCGCAACGGTGCGACCGTCTCGGGCTCGTCACCGGCGGCTAATACCGACGTCGGGACTGGATCTTCTGGAACGGTATCGGGCTCAGGGACCTGTAGGGCCATCTGACGGGCGTCCACATCGGGGTTCGGCAGCGTCACCGCCGGGCGAATCACCGGTAAGATACTCACCTCGGCGGGTGGTTCCTGCGGGTTGTGGAGATCATCCACCGACTCTTGACCGTTTTGTGGTTCCATCTGCTCTTCAGCTTCAGATACACCGCGTTGCTCGTTGGCCACAGCCGCCCTCCCTCCAAGGAAAAGTCCCGGGCTTTTCCACCCGGGACTCCGGGACCATGGTTCGTTGTCCAGCTGCTGAACCAAGGATCCCAACACGCATTTACAGTATTAGAATCCCACACTTTTGGCAGTGCTCCAAACCGCGAAACGGCGAAGAGAAACCTGGGATCTGGCTAGTCAATGTTGTCGAATGCGTAGTCGATTTCCGAGTCCTGAAACCCGGCGTAT
>ERZ1032895.192-NODE-192-length-13425-cov-4.449215_pt1 | contig 13425 bp, 13 predicted proteins | sample MGYA00516687_ERZ1032895 | MGnify/ENA primary metagenome ERZ1032895 (study PRJEB33719, sample SAMN04261600) | wastewater metagenome | biome: rural village; feature: latrine urine exit; material: soil | place: El Salvador | collected 2013-01-14 ... | reverse complement strand
GGCTCGGGGCAGCGCTGGGATCTCGCGCCGCTGCTCGCGCGCCGTCCGGCCGGAAACTGGCTGCTCGCGGGCGGTCTCACGCCCGCCAACGTGGCCGAGGCCATCGCCACGGCCCGTCCGTACGGGGTCGACGTCTCCAGCGGCGTCGAGTCGAGCCCCGGGGTCAAGGACCCGGCGCTCGTCCGGGCGTTCGTCACGGCGGCAAAGGTCGAGCCGACGCACTGAGAGGGTCGAACAGTTGCCGAGACGTCTACACACCGGCTACGGGCTTCGCGTCGCCGGTCGCGCCCGGGCTCACGCTCGTCTCTGTTTCGCCGCGGCCGGTGCGCTGTCCGCAGTGGGCGGACCCTACGCTGGCGGGCATGACCGCGTTCAGCTCACTGCCGGTGCGACGGGTCGATGCCCAGCCCGGCACAGAGTGCCACGGCTGGCCCTTCGATCTCGCCCCGGTGGCCCAACTCCTGCGCGAGGGGCTTGAGCTCGGCGAGCTGACGATCCTGGTCGGCGAGAACGGCGTCGGCAAGTCCACGATCATCGAGGCCATCGCCATGGCCTACGGATTCAGCCCGGAGGGCGGAAGCAAGGTAACCCGGGAGTCCGCGCGCCCCTCCGAATCTGAGCTACACCGACACATCCGACTCTCACGCGGCCTCGCCCGATCCCGCTGGGGCTACTTCGTGCGAGCCGAGACCATGCACGGTCTGCTCACCTACCTCGAGCAGCATCCAGGCGCCGACCCGCGCTACCACGAGCAGTCCCACGGCGAGGCCTTCTCCGAACTGCTCGCCACCAAGCTCGCATTCATGTACGAGGACGGCGGCTTTCTCGTCATGGACGAACCCGAGGCCGGGCTGTCGCTGGTTTCACAGATCACCCTCGCGAACCAGCTCGCCGAACTGCGCGAGTACGACATTCAGGTGCTCATCGCCACGCATTCGCCCGTCCTGGCCGCCACGCCGGGAGCGCGGATCATCGAACTCGACGAGCACGGCTTCCAGTCCTGCCGGTGGAACGAACTCACCAGCGTTTCGCTGTACCGCCGCTTCCTCGGCGACCCGGGATTCTTCGGTCTGGGATGAGACCGGATCGAGGCGGCGCGCCTACGTGCGCTGCCGTCGGATTCAGTACGTGAGGGTCTGCACGCCGCGCTCGGTGCCGAGAAGGGTGACCGCGGCCCTCTGATGGGCGAACACGCCGACCGTCACGACGCCGGGCCAGTTGTTCACGGTGGATTCGAAGGCGAGTGGTTCGGCGATCTGCAATCCATGCACGTCGAGGATGTGCTGTCCGTTGTCCGTGATGAACGGCTCGCCGTTCGCGTCACGCCGCAGCACCGCCTTACCCGAACATCCGAGCACACCCGCGGCGAACCGTCGTGACACGGCGGCTTCGGCCATCGGCAGCACCTCCACCGGCAACCCGAACGCGCCGAGAACATCGACGGCCTTCGACCCATCGACGATGCAGATGAACCTGTCCGCGAGCGCGGCGATGATCTTCTCGCGGGTGAGCGCGCCCCCTCCGCCTTTGAGCATGTAGCCACGGGGATCGATCTCGTCGGCGCCGTCTACGTAGACATCGAGCCGCTCGACCTCGTTGGCATCCAGCACGGGGATACCGAGTGCCTCGAGAGCAGCCGTCGACCGTACTGAGCTGGAGACGGCGCCTGCCACGCGCTCCGGCATGTCGCCGAGCCCGGCGATGAAGTGGGCTGCCGTCGATCCCGTACCCACCCCGACGATGGTGCCTGGTCGCACGTAGTCGACGGCTGCGCGGCCGACCTGTGCCTTGAGCTCGTCTTGCGTGGGCTTGCTCATCGATGTCTCCTCCCGGCACCGTCAGCGGAGCGGTACCGTCCGGAACCATCCTGCCCCCTGCGCCGAGGTCGGAGCAGGTTATCGCCACGAGTTGCACGCGGTACCGCCGTCGCGCCGCGCCAGTGGGCCGGGAGACGGACATATGCTCAAGCCGGACGATCCAACCCTCCGGGGCGCCCACGACCCGAACGCGCTGCTAGCGTCGCAGGCGCCGGATAGCTCTCCCGAAAGTCCGGTGCTCCCAATACGATTCACCGCCTCAGGGCCCATCTGACGGAGAACAGATTCATGCGCACTGCACGAAGACGGCGCCGCCTTCTGACCACCATGGCCGGACCATTGGCTCTCGCAGCCGCCACCCTCGCCCCGATGAGCGCCCACGCGCAGAGCGCCGACAACGGCCCGCGTGTAGGCAACCACTACGTCTACTACAACAGCAACGAAGGCACCGCCACCGGCCACTTCACCTTCGGCCGAGCGGGCGACCAGGTGGCGTTCGGCGATTGGGACGGCGACGGCAGAGACACCATCGCCGTCTACCGAGACGGCTCGGTTTTCATCAAGAACAGCCTCGCCGGAGGCGAGGCGGACTTTCGGTTCGCCTACGGCCGCCCAGGCGATCAGGTTCTCGCGGGCGACTGGAACGGAGACGGCAAAGACACCATCGCGATCCGCCGAGGCAACACGTTCCACATCAAGAACAGCCTGACCGGCGGCAGCGCCGACCTCACCTTCGAGTATGGCAGGGCATCGGACAAGGTGGTCGTGGGCGACTGGAACGGAGACGGCAAGGACACGGTGGGCATCTACCGCGGCGACATGTTCATGCTCAAGAACACCCTGGCCGGCGGCGATGCCGACATCACGTACACCTTCGGCTTCGAAGGTGAGCGCCCCATCGCGGGTGACTGGGACGGCGACGGCAGGGACGACCTCGGCCTGCAACTCGGCAACAGTCTCCACCGTGTTGTGTGGGCGGCCCGGGCGACCTCCCCCGCCGCTGACGTGGGATCAGGCGCGGAAACCTCCGGCGACGTCGCCTTCGCGGGCGACTGGAACGGGGACGGTCTCGACACCCTCATCCTTCGGCGCGCTCCGCAGGGCTAGAGCCGTCGCGACAACGAGAACACCCCCGGAGCCGAAACTTCCGGGGGTGTTCTGCGTACTCGCTCACGAGTTCCGTTGCTTGCAGCGGGGATCGGCATACTTGCGCGACACTCGGAGGCGCGGCCGGAAAATGCCCTGCGAACCGATGCCGATGCCGGGTAGTAATGGATTCAAGCCAGTTCCATCCGTCGCGTCGCGCCGGGCTCTTCACCCAGTGAGGAAAACCGTATGAAATATGCAGGAATAGTGGGTAACAACTCGACCGACTCGACGAACCGAACTCTGCTGCGGTTCGTCGCCAAGCACTTCAGTGATCGCGCGGAGGTCGAGCTTGTCGAGGTCCGCCCGCTGCCGCCGTTCAAGCAGACGGGCGACCACACCCCTCCTCCCGAGGTGCAGAAGCTCATCGATGCGATAGCGGCCAGTGACGGCGTCATCATCGCGACTCCCGAGTACAACCACACGATCCCCGCCGCCCTGCGTAGTGCCCTGGAATGGCTCAGCTACACGTCGGACGTCCTGCGCGGCAAGCCGGTCCTGATGATCGGCGCCTCCTACGGACGGCTGGGCACCTCGCGAGCCCAGGGTCACCTGCGGCAGATCCTCACCTGTCCCGGTCTTCGTGCCCGGGTCATGTCTTCGGAGTTCTTCCTCGGCAGCTCGCTGCAGGCCTTCGACGACAACGGAGATCTCATCCTTGAATCCGACGTCGCGAGCCTGGAATCCACGTTCGATGATTTCGTGTCGTTCAGCGAGATCATCAAGGAAGTCTCCGTCCGAGAAGGGGCCAAGTGAACATGAAGATCATCGGCATCGTCGGCTCGAGTGCGGATTTCTCCTACAACCGTGTCCTGCTGCAGTTCATCGAACGTCATTTTGAAGACGCTTTCGAATTCGAGATCTGCGAATCCGGGGCTCTCCCGATGTTCGACGCGAGCAACGATCAGTCCGAGTCCGAGCCCATCGCTTCGGCTGCCCGGAAGATCGCCGAGGCGGACGGCGTCATCATTTCCACCCCAGAATACAACCATTCGATTTCTTCGTCATTGGGCAGCTTTCTGGAGTGGATGTCGCACACACTTCACCCGTTCGAGGGCAAACCCGTCATGATCGTGGGGTCCTCGAAAGATGTCCAGGGGTCCTCTCGCGCCCAGTTGCACTTGCGGCAGATCCTCGACGCGCCGGGGGTCGACGCGAACGTGCTGCCGGGCAACGAGTTTCTGCTCGGCTCCGTGCATGAGGCCTTCGACGACGACGGAAACCTCAAGGACGCCGGGACGGTCGCGTTCCTGGAATCCTGCGTCAAGCGCTTCCTGCGCTTCGTCGACGTCGCCAACATCCTCAACCTTCCCGAGGACATCAAGTTCGAGCCCGGCACCTACGCGGTGAGCGCGGTCGGTTACAACGGCAAGTTGCCGATGACCGTCACGCTCGGCAGCGATCGGATCGAAGACATCCAGATCGACACCTCCGGCGAGACCCAGGGCATCGCAGACGTGGTGTTCACCCGCATCCCCGAGCAGATCATCGCGGGTCAGACGCTCAACATCGATACGATCTCCGGCGCGACCGGCACCAGCCAGGGCGTGCTCGACGGCGTGGCCGACGCGGTGCGGCTCGCGAATGCCGACCCGGACATCCTGCGCAACCGTCCCCGGCCCCGTAAGGACGCGGTGCAGGATCCGATCACCATGGAGACCGATGTGGTCGTCGTGGGAGGCGGTGGCGCCGGCCTGTCGGCCGCAGCCTCGGTGATCCAGAACGGCAAGCGTGTCGTGCTGCTGGAGAAGTTCCCGGCGATCGGTGGCAACACCATCCGCACCGGCGGCCCGATGAATGCCGCCGATCCCGAGTGGCAGAAGACCTTCTCCGCACTCGATGGCGAGGACGTCACGCTGCAGAAGTTTCTGGAGACCCCCGATTCCGAGGTCGATGCCGAGTACCTCGACGACTTCCGAGAACTGCAGGCTCAGATCGAGAAATACCTGCAGGGTGCGAGCAGCGGCGAGGACTTCCTCTTCGACTCGCATCTGCTGCACCGGATGCAGACCTATTTCGGAGGCAAGCGCACCGACCTGACCGGCACGCGCATCTACGGCGATTACGACCTGGTGAAGATCCTCACCGACGAGGTGTTGGACTCCGTTCACTGGCTCGAGGACATCGGCGTCGAGTTCGACTACGGCGAGGTCTCCATGCCGGTGGGGGCTCTGTGGCGTCGCGGCCACAAGCCGGTCGCCAACGAGGGCTTCGCCTACGTTTCGGCACTCTCGAAGTGGGTCGAGGCCAACGGCGGCGAGATCCAGACCGAAATGGACGTCAAGAAACTCATCATCGAAGACGGCCGTATGGTCGGAGTCGAGGCCCGCAACAACGGGCGAAAGGTGATCGTCCGAGCGGGTGCGGTGGTTCTGGCCAGCGGTGGTTTCGGCTCGAACACCAAGATGCTGCAGGAGTACAACACCTACTGGGCCGAGATCGCCGACGACACCACGACATCGAACTCCCCGGCCATCCAGGGCGACGGCATCCTTCTCGGGCTGCAGGCCGACGCCGAACTCGTCGGCATGGGCTTCATCCAGATGCTGCCCACCTGCGACCCCAAGACCGGCGAGCTGTTCACGGGCTTGCAGGTACCGCCCGCCAACTTCGTGATGGTCAACAAGCAGGGTCGCCGGTTCGTCAACGAGTTCGCAGGGCGTGACGAGATCTCTCAGGCCGCCATCGAGAACGGCACGCTGTACTACCTGATCGCCGACGACGAGATCAAGAAGACGGCGTTCAACACGAACCAGGAGAAGCTGGACGCCCAGGTCGCCAAGGACGACGGCACGCTCTACCGGGCCGACACTCTCGAAGAGCTCGCCGAGCAGATCGGCATCGACCCCGCTGTGCTGGTCGAGGAGATCGGCAAGTACAACTCTCACGTCGACGCCGGCACGGATCCGGAGTTCAACAAGTCTGCGTTCGATCTCAAGGTCGTGCAGCCGCCGTTCTACGCGACGCCGCGGCGCCCCGCGGTCCACCACACGATGGGCGGCCTGCGGATCACCACCGACACGCAGGTGGTCAACACCGCCGGCGACGTGATCCCGGGTCTGTACGCGGCCGGAGAGGTGGCCGGTGGCATCCACGCCGGTAACCGGCTCGGCGGCAACGCACTGGCCGACATCTTCACCTTCGGACGTTTCGCCGGCGCTCACGCGGCGAAGTTCGCGGGGTGATCCCCGGCCACTGATCGCAGACGCCCTCGTACCGTGTGCGGGGGCGGCTGCCGTCTGTGGGACCGACCCGATGGTCCGATGGTGAGGTGAGCAGGAGAGCGATGGCGGTCGAGAGCACACGCGTGTCTCTGATGGGCACGGTCATCGAGGTGCAGGTGGAGGCCGACGCGCCTCGCCGGCTGCTGGAGGATGCGGTCAGGCTCCTACATGTGTATGAGCACCGCTTCAGTGCCAACGATCCTGACTCGGAGCTCGGTGAACTCAATCGCGCTGCGGGCCATGATCCGGTGCGGGTGCATCCGCAGTTGTTCGAGTTGATCGCACTGGGTACCGAGCACAGCCTCGCGCCCGGGTCGATGCTCAACATCGCGATCGGCCCGGTGGTGCAGTTGTGGCGCATCGGCTTCTCCGACGCGAACGTCCCCAGCCAGGAGCGGATCGCGGCCGCACTCGAACTCACCGACCCCCGGCTGATCGAACTCGACGACGCCACCAGAGAGGTCCGCCTGGCGCGGGAGGGGATGCGGATCGACCTCGGTGCGCTCGCGAAGGGGCACATCGCCGATCTGCTGATCGCGCACCTCCGCACGGAGGGTGCCACATCGGCCTTCATCAATCTCGGCGGCAACGTGCTCACCTTCGGCCGCTCCCCGCGGCAGGAGGACGGCCGCTGGCGCATCGGCCTGCGGCATCCGCGACACCCCGATGATCAGATGGTCGGCGCTCTCGCGGTGGATGGGGGTTCCGTGGTGACCTCCGGCATCTACCGGAGACAGCTCCAGCAGGGCGGCCGGACCTTCCACCACCTGATGGATCCGGGCACCGGCCATCCCGTCCAGACCGATGTCGCCTCGCTCACCATCGCGTCATCGCGATCCGTGGACGGTGAGATCTGGACCGGCCGCCTGTTCGGCCGCCCGGTACAGCAGATCCTGCAGGCGACGCAGGCAATGCCAGGCCTCAGCGCCGTGGTCATCACGGATGACCTGCGGCTCTATGCCTCCCCCGAGCTGAGGGACACGCTCACGTTGAGTTCCCAAACTCGCGCGCCGTGACCGCAACCGCGTCGAGTTCACCCGTGCCCGGCGCGTGAGGTCACTGACCGGGAGCATCCGGGGCGGCCTCGCCGAACTCGCCCAGGATCTGCCGGATGGTGCGGGCAACGCACGCGGCATCGCATCGCTGGGCCAGGTACCCCGAGCCGCAGACGTAGACCTCCTTCATCACCGCGTCGAGTTCTCGCTCCTCCCGCGCGGACTCGGTCGTCGGTGCGCCGTCCGTCTGCGTGCCCGCTGCGGTGAGTGCCGCCTCGCCGTCGGAGTACGTACGCACCGCTCGCACCATCGCGTGCGCCATGTCGTTCGCCTCGCGCTGTCCGGAGAGAAAGTCAGGGCCCAGCGCGAGTACCGGGTCCAGGGCATTGCGCATCCCCTGAGCGCGGTCGACCGGTGTTGTTGATCCCGTCATCGTGTTCACCCTCCTCTCCCCATGGTCCACCCGGCCGTCCAAGTCCGCGACGCGAGCCTTCATGGCCCCTTCACGGGAGGCAGGATGGTGGCATGTCGAGTGATCAGGCGATGGCGTTCAGTGACCGTTGGCAGACCGATCGGCTCGATCTCCAGGGGTACCTGCAGCGGGTGAGGCTCGAAGCGCGGCCGCCGAGCCGCGAGGCACTGGCCGAACTGCTTCGCGCGCACCGGCAGACCTTCACATTCGACAACATCGACGTACTGCTGCGGCAGCACCCAGGGGTGGCGCTCGAGGCGATCCAGGAGAAGTTCATCGGGCGAGGTCGCGGCGGCTACTGCTTCGAGCACGCCACCTTGTTCGCAGCGGTCCTCGATCGATTGGGCTACAGCGTCTCCGTGCAGCTCGGCCGAGTCGGCAACCGGCAGCGCGCCGCGCGTACGCACATGCTCGCGGTCGTCGACCTCGACGGGCAGCACCTGATGACCGACCCCGGGTTCGGCTTCACCTTTCCCGAGCCGCTGCCGCTCGCCGACGGCGTCGAGCACGAGCAGGACGCAGAGCGATACCGGGTGTCGCGCGTCGACGACGGTCCCTGTCCTGCATGGGCATTGAGCCGTCTGCGGTCCGACGGGTGGCAGGTGCAGCACACCACCGACATGCTGCCCGTGCGACGTGTCGATGTGGAGATGGGGCACCTGTGCACCAACGACCGGCCCGATACCCACTTCCGGCGCCGCCTCATGATCTCGCTGCTGCACGCCGACGGGTCGCACACCAGCGTCACGCACGAAGCGATCACCGTGCGCAGGCCGGGAGAGCCGACGACCAGCCGAGAATTCACGATGACCGACCTCCCCCGCGTGCTCGACGATCTGCAGGTGCACCTCACCCCCGACGAGCGGCAGCGACTCACAGATCGGGTGCGAACGCTCGTCACGGGCTGATCGGGCGTTCGGCACGGGGATCCCGCGACCTCAACGCGTCCGGGATCGATCCGTTGCTCTCCAAGATCGTCCGGATGGTCGCCGCGGCGTTCACCGCCGGCGAGCGCTGTCCTCCTTCGAAGCGTCTTCCGCGGCCTGCACGGCCGGCAGTCGCTTCAGTCCACGGCGTTGGATGGCGGCCAGGAGGGCGAAGGTCGCGAGCGAGGCGAGCGCGCCGAAGTGAGCGTCGGTGATGTCCTTCGTGTTCCAGAGGGTGAGCCCCATCTCGTAGGCGTAGTTGGCGGCGATGACAGCGGCTGTGAATATCGCGATCTCGCGCAAGCGGGCCCCGCAGAGCAGGCGGAGCAACCCGTACGTCACGATGAGTCCGTACGAGATCAGCACGTTGGAGGCGTGAGCGTAGAACTCCGGGACTATCGCCTCCACGTCGATGATCTGACTCGACCGGTCTACGTAACCCAGCGCGACGAGCCCGGCCAGCGCGAAAACCACGAAGTATGCGGCGATGGCCCATGGCCGCAGAGTCAGCGCGGTTGTGAATCCACGCGCCACCGAACCCTCCTCGGTCAACCGTTGTCGAGCAGGGCCCTCTTGTCGGCCAGCTCGGTCTTCGCCGGCCCCTCGATGACCGACCCGTCGGGCGCGAACTGCGACCCGTGGCACGGACAGTTCCAGCGAGTGTGGTCGCGATCCCAGAGCACGATACAGCCGGCATGGGTGCAGACCGCGGAGACCACGTCGAGTTCGCCGTCAGGCTTCCGGTACACGCCGAGTTGCTGCCCGCGCCGCCGCACGACGGCGGCCTGACCAGGGGCGAGAGCGCTGACCACCTCGAGCGCGTCCTGGTCGGTACCGCTGCTCGTGTGCGCGGAGATCAGAGAGTCGTCGACCGTGCCGAGTTCTCGCTTCGGGTCGAAGATGCGGTCGCGCTCCTCGTCGGTGGAATCCCCGGTGATCAGCTCACTGATGATCGCGGCTGCCACCCCGCCCGTGGTCATGCCCCACCCTCCGAAGCCGGTCGCGATGTAGAGCCCGGGGTCACTGAGCGCGCCGATGAGCGGCACCCCGTCGGCCGTCGAGTAGTCCTGTGTCGTCCAGCGATACTCAGCCGGGCCGACATCGAAGTGTTCGCGCCCCCAGGCTTCGAGGTCGTCGTAGGGGGTGTCTCCCTCGTTCGGATTCTCGACGTAGGAGGCGCCCCCGACCTGGAGGAGGCGCCCGTGCTCGCGCGCGATCGTCCGGATCGAGCGCATCGGTCGCTCGTGGGTGATGAACACTCCCTCGGGCCCGTCGCCCCGGAGCGGCAGCGCGACGGCGAAGCCCTGGTGGCAGTACATGTGCTCCCACAGATCGTCGCCTGCCCCGGCGACTGGCGTGAGGGCCGCGACGACCACGTCCTCCGCCCTGACGACGCCCTGCTCGCAGGTGATCTCCCAGCGGTCGCGACGCTCGATGCTTTTCGCCCGGCTGGATTCGAAGATGCGCACCCCCTGCTCCGCCAGCGCGCTCGCCAGCGGCACGAGCAGCTTGCGCGGGTGGATCTGCGCCTGATCGGCGAATCGCACGGCGCCGGCCGTCGCGAACGGCAGCGGGACCTCGGTGGTGAACGACGCCGGCAGCCCCGCTTCCGCGGCAGCCTGCACCTCGGACCGCAGTTCGTCGAGGTGCTCCGCCTCGGTGGCATAGACGTACGCATCCCGCGGCTCCACGTCGCCGGCGATAGCGAGATCGGCGACGATCTGCCGGATGCGGTGCAAGGCGGCCTGGTTGGCCCGGCCGTAGGCGCGAGCGGCCTCCGCGCCGAGTTCGTCGGTGAGACGCCGGTAGCGCAACCCGTGCTGCGAGGTCAGCTTGGCAGTGGTGAAGCCGGTGACCGAGGAGACGATCCGATCACGCTCCAGCAGGACGACGCTCCGTCCCGCCTCCGCGAGCTCGTAGGCGCACAACAACCCGGTGATCCCGCCGCCGACAACGCAGACGTCGGCCTCCACATCTCCGGAGAGCACCGGCATCGAGGTGGCCGGCACCGAGGCCATCCAATAGGAGTTTCCGTCCGTGACCGGGCTCATGGCCGTTCCTTCCTCACAGTCGAACTCGCCGCCGGCAAAAGGCCGGTGGCGCACGATGTGGCGGAACACCACCGGCGGAGAAGCCGGGGTCACACTCCAACGTAGGTGCGTTACGGGTGGTCCTCAATCCGACCCAGCGGCGGGCCGTCCTGATGCGCCGCCGGCGTCCAGCCGCGATCCGCACGCGGGCACTTCACCCCACAGTGCGCGCGAGGAACTCGAGCACGTCGGCCGTGACCTCCTCACGGTTGGTCTCGTTGAGCAGTTCGTGGCGCGCGCCCGGATAGAGCCGCACGTCAACCTCACGGAGCCCCGCCTCGGAGTATCGCCGCCCGACCGTTTCGACGCCGGCGCCGCCTTCGCCCCCGACCGGATCCTCACTGCCTGAGACGAGAAGGACCGGCAGATCCGCCCGGACGGCTGCCAACGCATCGGGTTCTGCCGCTCGTGCGAGCGACGCAATGCCGGCCGGCGACGGCGCGGCCCAGCCGCACATCGGATCGGCGACATAGGCGTCGACCTCGGCAGTATCGCGGGAGAGCCACTCGAACCCCGTGCGGTTTTCGAACGGAGCGTTGAACGCACTGAGGTCGGTCGGCGCGTCCGAAGCTAGCATCGCGGCGATGCCCGCGGGATCGCCCGTGCCCGACAGGATCACGGCATCCACATCATCGGCGTGCTCGAGCAGGTACTGCTGGGTCGCGAACGATCCCATCGAGTGACCGAAGATGGCGACGCGCATCCCTGAGTTGTCGCGGCGGATGCGGCGATTCACAACGTCGAGGTCGTCCACCCAGCCCGCCCAACCGTCCGGGCCCCAGGCACCGTAGTCACCACCGACAGTACGTCCGGAGCCGCGAGCGTCGGGCGCGTAAACCAGGTAGCCGGCTTCGGTCAGGCCCTGTGCGAATCGGCGATACCGCCCGGCGTGCTCAGCGAGCCCGTGCTGGATCTGCACCACAGCGCGGGCCTCGCGATCCGGAGCCCACCGGTACACCTGCAGATCTATGTCGTCGTTGCTGGTCACAGTGAGAGTGCTCTCGTGCATTCACCGACTCTGACACCGCGATTCCCGCCGGGCAAGGGCCATCGAGGCGGTTACGGCAGGCCGGCGTCACGGCCCTTGGTCGTGCGCAGCATCGGGACCGAACCGTCGACGTGGAGGTGGCCTCACGGGACGTGAGAATCCTTCAGCTATGTAGGCGCTGCGATCTTCGCTATACGCGAAGATCGCGGCGCCTACATAGCTGAACGAATCCGATCACGCGCGTGACCCGGGTGGGTTCGGGGATTTCAGGTGCCGCCGGGTACGCAGCATCGTGGTCAGCCACGATTGTGTTCGCTGCCATCTCAACCAGATCTGTTCATAGCTGAGTCGGTCGCGGATGTACCCGAGTTCACGCGCGGTGAGGTCTCGTTCGCGGTCGATCGCGACGTTGCTCGGCGAGGAGTGATGTCTTTCGCTGTCGGCCTCGATGATCCAAGATCTCCCGACGAGGAGATCGACGTGTCCCACCCCGGCGACGAGAGCTTGTGGCTGTACGGGAACCCGAAGGCGCTGGAAGAACAATCGCAATCGAGTTTCCGACCCCGACTGTGCGAGCGCGGAGAAGTGCTGTCCGGTGCGCGCGCCCCGAATTGACCAGTCGGCCAGCAAGCCACGCGCGTCGGCCACATGCAATCGCTTCATATTGACCGCCGATTCGAGCACCACCAGGCCGGTCTCCTCGTCATGACGGTGCAGAACGTGCGCGATGCTCGCCTCGAGGGGCGCCACCGCGCTCAGACATGGCTCCGAGATGCGGTGGAACTGCACACCTTTCGGCGTCTGTGCCGGCAGTCTCACCCCGGGATTGATCACGACATGCACGTCCGTGGAATTCGGCACCCAGAGTCCGTGCACCTTGCAGGCGCTCAGGCAACCCAGCCGACCGCCCAACTGGACCGCCCGTATCGCGGCTTCCGGCGAGAACGCGTCGGCATACCAGCCCCGCGAGACCCTGCGCAGTCGTCCCTGCGCCACGAGTTCGGTCAGCTGCTTCGTCTCGATCCCTTGAAGCTTGAGCTGCGCCCTCGTATAAGGACCCGGGTCGATCATGCGGTCGACATTGCCAGCCTTGGGGATGCCCCGCCACGACCCGACCGGAGACTGTGGACAACCAGGGGATCGCTCGATGGGCAAGAGAGCAGTCGCAGCTCACCCACCTCCTGCGCGTCGGCGAGTCTCCTCCACGTAGATCGCTCCCAAGCCCCACGGTGGAGGCGACGCTCGCGATCCGCGGCCCGGCTACACTCGCGGCGTGCCCACACCCGACGGTTTCGACTACACCGTGCGCGGAGACGAGGTGCTGATCAGCCACCGCGGTCGTCCTGCCACGACACTGCGCGGCAGGCGTGCCGCGGCCTTCTTGCAGGACATCGAGTCCGAGAACCCTCAAGAGCTGATGGCACGGCTCACCGGCAACTATCGCCGGGGCAACGAACGCCAGGCCCGCAACCACCCCCGCAACCGGTGAGCCACCGGGGCGCCGCGCAGGTCGAGGGCGACGTCTAGGCGCGCGACGCCATCCGCCGTCACCGCAGGGCCGACGCAATGCGGGCCGTCGTCACGTGCCGGAGAGCCGTATCCGGCTCACATCAGCGCGAGTGTCTCCACCGGTTGCCCCCTGATCTCGGCGATCAGGTCGAAGTCCTGGCCCACGGCCAGCACCGTGAGCCCGGCTTTCCGCCGTCGCCGCCATCAGCAGATCTGGGACGGACCGGCCCGGCCCGCGTCCGCTCCCACTGACCGCGC
>ERZ1032895.191-NODE-191-length-13431-cov-10.069004_pt1 | contig 13431 bp, 10 predicted proteins | sample MGYA00516687_ERZ1032895 | MGnify/ENA primary metagenome ERZ1032895 (study PRJEB33719, sample SAMN04261600) | wastewater metagenome | biome: rural village; feature: latrine urine exit; material: soil | place: El Salvador | collected 2013-01-14 ... | reverse complement strand
TTGATATCCAGCAGCCGCGCGCCGCTCACCGCCAGCACCCGCCCGAAGCCTGCCAGCTGGCCCGGTGCCGCCACTCCGCTGGCGCGGATCAATAGTCGTCGTGTCATTTAACTTTCTCCCTCAACGGCCAAGCGGTCGACTTTTTGCAGGCCTCTGGGCAGCTTGCTGCCGCGACGGCCCCGCTCTCCACGATAGTAGTCGAGCTCGGCCGCCTTGAGCGTCAGCTTGCGCTTGCCGGCATGCACGACCAGGCTCTGCCCCGGCGCCAGCAGCACCAGTCCGCGCAGGAACTCTTCGCGCCGAGCGGCCCGCGCCGAGGGGATATCGATCATCTTGTTGCCCTTGCCCCTGGCCATCTCGGGCAGCTGGTCAAGCGGGAAAACCAATAGCCGCCCTTCGTTTGAAACCGCGGCGACACTGATCTCGTCGCCTTCAGGTACGACCTGAGGCGGCATCACGCTGCAGCCCTTGGGAACGCTAAGCGCCGCCTTGCCGGACTTGCTCCTGCCGACCAGCGACTCGAGCTGGACGACAAAGCCATAGCCGCCGTCCGAGGCGAGCAGATAGCGGGTGGTTGGCGGTGCCAGCATCAGACCGGTCATCAGCGCCCCGGCGGCCACGTTGGCACGCCCGGTGACCGGCTCACCCTGGCTGCGGGCGCTGGGCAAGTTATGGGCGGACAGGGTATAGGCACGGCCGGTGTCATCGAGCAGCACCAGCGGCTGGTTGGTCTTGCCCCGGGCCGCCAGGGAAAAGCGGTCGCCGGACTTGAACGACAGGCCTTCGGGATCGATCTCATGGCCCTTGGCGGCGCGAATCCAGCCTTTCTCGGAGAGCACCACGGTAACCGGGTCGGCACCGACAAGCTCGACCTCGGACAGCGCCCGGGCCTCTTCGCGTTCGACCAGCGGTGAACGGCGGGCGTCACCGTGCTCCTCGGCGGCGGCCTTGAGTTCTTCTTCGATCAGGTCGGTCAGCGCGGCTTCGCTGCCCAGCAGGGCCTCGAGCCGGTCGCGCTCGGCGGCAAGCTCGTCCTGCTCGCCGCGAATCTTCATTTCCTCGAGCTTGGCCAGGTGGCGCAGGCGCAGCTCGAGGATCGCCTCGGCCTGACGCTCGCTGAGCGAAAAAGCCTGAATCAGCGCGGCCTTGGGCTCGTCCTCCTCGCGGATGATGCGAATCACCTCGTCGATATTGAGGAAGGCGGCCAGCAGCCCCTCGAGAATATGCAGGCGGTCGCGCACCTTGCCCAGCCGATGCTCCAGCCGCCGGCGCACGGTGGTCCGCCGGAACGTCAGCCACTCGCCCAGCATGTCAGGCAGCGGCATGACCCGCGGCCGGCCGTCCAGGCCGATCACGTTCATGTTGACCCGGGCGTTCTTCTCCAGATCGGTGGTGGCGAACAGGTGCGCCATCAGCGCCTCGACATCGACCCGGTTGGAGCGCGGTTCGATCACCAGCCGCGTTGGCTCCTCGTGGGTCGACTCGTCGCGCAGATCGGCCACCATGGGCAGCTTCCTGGCCTGCATCTGCGCGGCGATCTGCTCCAGCACCTTGGCGCCGCTGACCTGATACGGCACCGCGGTAACCACCACGTTGCCGGCTTCCACCACGTACCGGGCGCGCATCTTGACCGAGCCGCGGCCGCTCTCGTAGATCTTTCGCAGATCGGCCCGCGGCGTGATGATTTCGGCGTCGGTGGGAAAATCCGGCGCCGGCACGAACTTGACGAGATCCGCCGTGGTCGCCTCGGGATGACGCAGCAGATGACAGGTGGCCGCTACCACCTCATGGACGTTATGCGGCGGAATATCGGTGGCCATGCCCACGGCAATACCGGCGCCGCCGTTGAGCAGCACATGGGGCAGGCGCGCCGGCAGTACCACCGGTTCCTGCATGGTGCCGTCGAAGTTGGGCGTCCAGTCCACGGTGCCCTGGCCAAGCTCGGCCAGAAGCACCTCGGAGAACTTCGACAGCCGCGATTCGGTGTAGCGCATCGCCGCAAACGACTTGGGATCATCCGGGCTGCCCCAGTTGCCCTGGCCGTCCACCAGCGGATAGCGGTAGGAAAACGGCTGGGCCATCAGCACCATGGCCTCATAGCAGGCGCTGTCGCCGTGGGGGTGAAACTTGCCCAGCACATCGCCCACGGTGCGCGCCGACTTCTTGTACTTGGCGCTGGCGGAGAGCGCCAGCTCGCGCATGGCGTAGATGATACGCCGCTGCACCGGCTTCAAACCGTCGCCGATATGCGGCAGAGCGCGGTCGAGAATGACGTACATCGAATAGTCGAGGTAGGCCTTCTCGGTATATTCGCGTAGGGACAGACGTTCGACGTCGCCCTCCGCGACCTGGATATCCATACTCATAGTACAGTGACCTTGTTCACACTGGTGGGGCCGCTCGGGGCTGAGCCCTCGGCAATCTCTGAAACTAGCTGTAAGCCGTAAGTTATAAGCTGTAAGCAACCCCATGACCGTTGATTTTTCTTACAGCTTACGGCTTAAAGCGACAGGCGAAGCCGGGTCAGACTTCTATCTCCGCCAGATTGCCGTAGTCCTCCAGCCAGCTCTTGCGGTCGGCGGCGCGCTTCTTGGCCAGCAGCATGTCCATCATTTCCATGGTGCCGTCGCCTTCTTCGCGGGTCAGCTGCACCAGCCGGCGGGTGTCGGGCGCCATGGTGGTTTCACGCAGCTGCAGGGGGCTCATCTCACCCAGGCCCTTGAAGCGCTGCAGGTTGGGCGTGCCACGCTTGCCTTCCAGCTGGCGCAGAATCGCCGCCTTCTCGCTTTCATCCAGGGCGTAGTGCACTTCCTTGCCCAGGTCGATGCGATACAGTGGCGGCATCGCCACGTAGACATGACCGGCATCCACCAGCGCGGGGAAGTGGCGCACGAACAGCGCGCACAGCAGGGTGGCGATATGCAGGCCGTCGGAGTCGGCGTCGGCCAGGATGCAGATACGGTGATAGCGCAGTTGGCCGAGGTTGTCGCTGCCCGGATCCATGCCGATGGCCACGGCGATATCGTGCACTTCCTGGGAGCCGTAAATGTCATGGGGCTCGACTTCCCAGGTATTGAGAATCTTGCCGCGCAGCGGCAGGATCGCCTGGGTCTCGCGGTTGCGCGCCTGCTTGGCGCTGCCGCCGGCGCTGTCGCCCTCGACCAGAAACAGCTCGCTGGCCGCCGGGTCCTGACCGCTGCAGTCGGCCAGCTTGCCGGGCAGTGCAGGGCCAGACGTCACTTTTTTACGTGCCACCTTCCTGGCACTTTTCTGACGCCGCTGGGCGGCGCTGATCACCAGTTCAGCCAGCGCCTCGGCCTGGTCCACATGGTGATTGAGCCACAGCGAGAAGGCGTCCTTGACCACCCCGGAAACGAAGCCGGCCACGGTCCGCGAGGACAGACGCTCCTTGGTCTGACCGGAGAACTGCGGCTCCAGCATCTTCACCGACAGCACGAAAGACACCCGCTCCCACAGGTCTTCGGCGCTGAGCTTGACCCCGCGCGGCAGCAGGCTGCGATACTCGCAAAACTCGCGCAGTGCCTCCAGCAGGCCAGCACGCAGGCCATTCACATGGGTGCCGCCCTGGGCGGTGGGAATCAGGTTGACGTAGCTCTCCAGCAGCGGCTCGCCGCCCTCTGGAAGCCACTGAATCGCCCAGTCCACGGCCTGATCATCATCGGCAAAGTGGCCCACGAACGGTGATGACGGCAGCACTTCGAAGCCGTCGGTGGCCTGAGCCAGATAGTCGCGCAGGCCGTCTTCATATTGCCAGCGGCTTTCACTGCCATCGGCCTCCACCAGCGTGACCTCGAGCCCCGGGCACAGCACCGCCTTGGCCCGCAGCAGATGCTTGAGCCGCACCACCGAGAGCTTGGGCGTATCAAAGTAGCTGGTATCGGGCCAGAAGCGCACCAGGGTGCCGGTGGCCCGCTTGGGTGCGGTGCCGATCTCGCGCAGCGGCGATACCGGCTCGCCGTGCTCGAAGGCCGCAGAATGGCGGCTCCCGTCCTTGACGACTTCGACCTCAAGACGCCGCGACAGCGCATTGACCACCGACACGCCGACGCCGTGCAGTCCACCGGAGAACCGATAGCTTGACGACGAGAATTTTCCGCCCGCGTGCAGGCGCGTCATGATCAGCTCAAGCCCCGAGACGCCGTGTTCGGGATGAATGTCGATGGGCATGCCGCGGCCGTCATCGCTGACCTCGACCCCGCCGTCGTCGAGCAGCTTGACGCCAAGGCGTTTGGCGTGGCCTGCAAGAGCCTCATCGACGCTGTTGTCGATGACCTCCTGTACCAGATGGTTGGGCCGAGAGGTGTCGGTATACATGCCGGGGCGCTTGCGCACGGGCTCGAGCCCGGAAAGCACCTCGATGGAGCTGGCACTGTACTGGGTCATGCATCACCCGCAGTGGTATGAGTCATGGATCGTCACTCCTTCATTGTTGCGGCGAAGGTGAAGATGATGGTTCTGAAGCTGATGGTGCTGGCGGCGGCGGTGCTACCGCATCCGCTGCCAGCCGGTGCCCGCCCCAGGCCAGAATTGCCGGCAGGTAGCGGTGCAGCGCCGAGAAATTATGGTCTCCGCCCGGATGCAGAATGGTGCTCGCGCCGCGATACAGGGTAAAGGCCTCCCGGCAGTCCAGCCGCTCGTCGGCAGTGCCCAGCAGCAGGCGATAGCGCGATGGCTCGACACGCTCGGGCGTCACGGCTTCCAGATACTCGCCCTGGGCGATCGTTACCCTGAACTGCTCGCCGCTATAGGGGTTGGTGAAGGCCTCGTCCAGCCAGTCGGCGATCAGCCGCGCCGGCGCCACTGCCGGATTGATCAGCACCGCCCGCAGCCCGTGGCGCTCGGCAATCAGCGTGGCCATGAAACCGCCCATGGAGCTGCCGACCACCAGCGGGCAGGAGCCAAGCCGCTGCCGTCGCTCTTCGGCCAGGGCCATGGCCCGCTCGGGATCAGGCGGCAGGCTGGGAGACTCGCAGGGCAAATCCAGCACGGCACAGGCCTCACGCACCAGCGCCGCCTTCCATGAGGCGCTGCCGCTGTTGAAGCCGTGCAGATAGAGTACGCCGCTTGCTGGCCTGATGCCTGGTACTGTGCTCGAAGCAGGGCTAGACATAGGGCGCACTATACGCGCAACACTGTATGCATAACCAGCCGCTGCATCATGATGGTTCTCGACGGCTGTCATGCGTCACGCTCTGCCTCTCCCGCCCACACCGCCTCGATCAGCCCCCGGGTAGAGGCATCCACGCCATCGAGCCCCGCGTGCTGCTCGAGCATCTGCTGGGTTTCGTCGGCCAGGGTCTTGCCCAGCTCCACGCCCCACTGATCGAAGGGGTTGATGTCCCAGATGGTCGCCTGAACGAACACCTTGTGCTCGTAGAGGGCGATCAGGGCGCCAAGGGTATGCGGCGTCAGCCGGTCGAGCAAGATGGTGCTGGATGGCTGATTACCTTCGTACCGCTTGTACTCTGGCCGCGGTCCGTCTTCTTTTAGCGCCGAGTCGCCGAGCATCAGGGCGCGTGACTGGGCAAAGCAGTTGGCCAGCGTCAGGCGATGCTGGGCCATCAGGTGTCGCCGCGTGCCCGGGTCGGCCACGTCATCGTAGCGAACCCGGGGGGCGATGAAATCACACACCACGGCCTGGGTGCCCTGATGCAGCAACTGATAGAAAGCGTGCTGGGCATTGGGCCCGAGCTGCCCCCACAGCACCGGGCAGGTGGAGTAATCCACCGCCTTGCCATCGTGGGTCACCGACTTGCCGTTGGACTCCATCTCCAGCTGTTCCAGGTAGGCCGCGAAGTACTCCAGGCGACCGTCATAGGGCAGGATGGAATGGGCGCGGATATCGAGGAAGTTGACGTTCCAGATGCCCGCCAGCGCCAGCAGCACCGGGAGGTTATCGCCCAGCGGCGCTTCGCTGAAGTGGCGATCCATCCGGTGCGCGCCGGCCAGCATGGCACGGAAGTTGGCCATCCCCACCACCAAGGCAACGGGCAGACCGATGGCCCCCCATAGCGAATAACGCCCACCAACCCATTCCCAGAACTCCAGTTGGTGGGCGGCGGCGATGCCCCACTCGGTCATATTTTCCGGCCTGGAGGAAACCCCGATGAAGTGCTGGCGCAGAATCAGCGTTTCGTCCACGCGCAGGCGGCCCTGGGCATCGGGCCGCATCAGCCGCGAGGCGAGCCAGTCCTTCGCCGTGCGCGCATTGGACAGGGTGTCGATGGTGGTGAAGGACTTCGACGACAGCACAAACAGCGTCGTCTCGGGATCGAGCCGAGCCAGGTAGTCGGCCAGCTGCGAGCCATCCATGGTCGAGGCGAAGTGCACATTGATAGGGCGCACGCCTTCGGGGCGAAAGTCCGCCAGCGCATGGGTGGTCATCAGGGGGCCGAGGTCCGAACCGCCGACGCCGAGATTGACCACGTCGCTGATCGGCTTGCCGGTCGCGCCGCGCCACTGACCGGAATGAAACCGCGTGACCATTTCATCCATGCGCTCAAGGGTCGCATGCACCGATGGCACCAGCTCCTCGCCGTCTACCGTCAGGCGCGCGTCTTCTGGCAGCCGCAGCGCGGTATGCAACGCCGGGCGATGCTCGCTGCGGTTGACTCGTTCACCGGCCAGCAACCTCTGGATGGCACCCTCAACCCCCGCCTCTTCCGCCAGCGCCAGCAGCAGTCTCAGGGTCTCATCGCTCCAGCGCTGCTTGGAAAGATCCAGCAACAGACCGCCGGAGCGGCGAGAAAAGCGCGTGAAACGTCCCTCGTCTTCGGCAAACAGATCGCGCAGATGGCGCTGGCCCATGCTCTTGGCATGTGTCGCCAGGTCGCGCCAGGCGCGCTTCTGGCTGACGGACTGACAGCCGGGCTGATCGACGGGGGCGTGCGTCATGGTCTCTCCTGAAGATCCTGTTAAAGGCCCTGTTGAAGGTCCTGTCGTGCAGCAAGTGGCTGCGGGGCGTACAATATCGGGCTTTCAGCTCAAGCAGCCTGGCCGACCCATGAGTGACGCATCTTACCGTGACGCTATCTTTTCGACACCCCTCGACCGGGTGGCGCGCTTTTCCTTTGATGAGCGCGTGGTCGCCTGCTTCCCCGACATGATCCGCCGCTCGGTACCCGGCTACGGGCAGATTCTGGCCATGCTCGGCCCGCTGGCGCGCCGCCACCTGCGCCACGGCGGCCTGGTGCTTGACCTGGGCTGCTCGCTGGGCGCCAGCGGCCTGGCCCTGGCGGGACAGTTGCCGGCGGATGCCTTTCGCTATCTGGGCATCGACCTGTCACCGGCCATGGTCGAGCGCGCCCGCCACACCCTGAGCGAGGAGTACCCCAACCACGACATGCGCGTCGAGCAAGGCGACCTGCGCCGCCTGGATTACCCGGCTGCCGACATGATCGTGCTCAATTTCACGCTGCAGTTTCTCGACCCGGGCGAGCGCGATCGCGTGCTTGCTCAGGCGTTCGAAGCGCTCACCCCGGGTGGCGTGCTGGTGCTGTCGGAGAAGATCGTCGCCTCAGACGAGCAGGACAACGCCTGGCTGGTGGAGCGCTACCACGATTTCAAGCGTGCCAACGGTTACAGCGACATGGAAATCAGCCAGAAGCGCACGGCGCTGGAAAACGTGCTGATTCCCGACAGCCTGGATGCGCATCACCAGCGCCTGGCCCGAGCCGGTTTCACCCGTTCATTGACCTGGTTCCAGTACCTCAATTTCGCTTCGATGATCGCCTTCAAGGAGCCGGCATGAGCCTGCCCGAGCATCATCGTCCGCTGTATCAGGCGCTGCTTGACCATGGCCTTGAGCGCTGGCTTGCCCGGCTACCCAAGCAGCTCGCCCGCGGCCTCGACCGCACCCGCTACGGTGATCTGCCAGCCTGGGAGAAAGCCGTGGCCAAGCTGCCGCCGCTGCCCGAGACGCGCCAGGCAAGGCTGGACGAAGACACCGTCAGCGTCGAGCTCGAGCTTGACGACTCGCGCCGACGCCAGTGTCACAATCTGCTGAAAGCCCTGTCGCCGTGGCGCAAGGGACCCTATTCGCTGGGTGGGGTCGTGATCGACACCGAATGGCGCTCGGACTGGAAGTGGCGGCGTCTGGCGCCACATCTCTCCTCGCTTGAAGGCCGTCGGGTGCTGGATGTCGGCGGCGGCAACGGCTATCACGGCTGGCGCATGGCCGGCGCCGGTGCCAGCTTCGTGCTGGTCATCGACCCCTCACCGCGCTTTTACTGGCAGTATCGCGCCGTGCGCCACTTCGTCGGCGATGCCGACGGCGGCGCCGTGCAGTTCCTGCCGGTCGGCATTGAAGAGGTCCCGGAAAACCTCGGCTACTTCGATACGGTGTTCTCCATGGGCGTGCTCTACCATCGCCCCTCGCCGCTGGAACACCTGCTCCAGCTCAAGGACGCCCTGCGTCCCGGCGGCGAGCTGGTGCTGGAAACCCTGGTCGTGGAAGGCGACGAACACACCGTGCTGCTGCCCGGCGAGCGCTACGCGGCCATGCCCAACGTCTATTTCCTGCCGTCATCGGCGGCACTCTGCCACTGGCTTGCGCGCTGTGGCTTCAGCGATGTGCGCGTGGTCGACGAGGCGGCGACCAAGCTGGATGAACAGCGCGCGACCGAGTGGATGACCTTCCAGTCGCTGGCCGACTTCCTCGACCCCGACGATCCGACCAGGACGCGAGAAGGCTACCCTGCCCCGCGCCGCGCCGTGGTCATGGCTCAGCGCCCGCGCTGAGCCTCCCTTGATCTCGCCAAACCCTTTCTGTCAGTCTCGTTGAACAGGCTCCTCCTTGGTTCACGACATCTGCGCATGCTGAAAAAAAACGTCTTCTCTCGATTACGAGATACAACTAAAAGCTTAAACATAAGCTAATACTCATTCATCGCTTTATTCATCCCTCCACTCTTCGCCCTTTACTTATAACTATTCCCACATGAGGGAAAAGTTTACCAAAAATCACCCGAAACATATTTTCACAAACTGTACAATTAGTTTGTTCTGTGACCCAACAAGCTCATCAGCATGGGTGCGCTAAAACCGAACAGTGAATGAAATGTAAAATCACGTACATTCAACGTCTTCTACGAAGAGCAGCCACAATACCCATTGGAAGGGATGCCATGTTCGACTTCGACTCCGTCAGCGACCTGATTCGCCAGCCGTGCAATGCTTATGAAAACCGGAACCATCTGAAAGTGCAATCCGACAAGATTCGCGGCTTTAATGCCTACCTTATCGCTGAAGCTTTTCAATCCCGAGGATACCCCGTTACATGGCTCTCTAATTCTCGTTTTCAAGTGCTTGGGCGAAAGCCAACAATCTCTTTCATGAACTCTTACATCAGGGGAGAAGGCAAAAAAGGTGCCAATGAGCTGTTACGCTACAAGGATAAGTTCAAGAAATCTCTGGCGGCCAACGATATTCACATCTCACCAGGAAAGACTTTTTCTTCCGAGGAGGTTGACCTCGCCAGGGAATATGTCAAAAGCAGTAAAAACAGCCTGGTTATCAAACCCACCAGTGGCAACAAAGGACGTGGTGTCAGTGTTGGCATCAATGGATTAGAGCACTTCAATACGGCCTGGAAAGAAGCGCTCATGGCAAATAAACGCAATGACCGTGTATTGATTGAGGAGCAGTTCATCGGCGGCACCGAAGTACGCTTTTTAGTCGTGGCTGGCCGCTGCGTCAGTGCTTATCGACGCATTCCTCCCATTGTCGTCGGCGATGGCAGCACGACGCTTGAACAATTGATCGAGGAAAAAAACGAGATCAAGAGGCGTAACCCCCACCAGTACGGACTCACTATCAAGATAGATGAGCACCGCAAGAATATACTGGCTCAGCAGTCACTGACGCTGGACAGCATTCCCGCCAAAGGTGAGATGGTCCTGGTCGATTACAAGGGAAGTGTTAGCGCAGGAGCCGACCCCGCGGAAATCAGTGACGATATCAGTCCGGAGTTCATGCGGTTAGCCGAGAAGGTATCCATGGCGGCAGGCGGCGTACCCATCCTCGGCATCGATATTCTTGCTCACGACTTCAAGGCTTCGCCGGAAGACACCCAGTATGTCGTACTGGAGGCCAATACTGCTCCGGGCCTGGGTGGGCACCTTTATCTAAGTTACGGCGAGCCGATCGATGTCATCACGCCTATTGTCAATCACTGCCTCTCTATATCAGCGTCTGGCAGCATGTCACAAATCGATGATAATTACCGCATCGACATAGTCAGCGATAATGAAGAAGAAAGAAAGGCAATCGAGTCAATCGTCTTGCGCAAGGACTTCGGCTCTGCACCGGCCACAGTCACCGATACCCATCTTGAATTAATATCCAATGAACACAAGCTGTCCCTGTTGTTTGCAGAGCTGGCATCGAAAGAAAACAACCTGGCTGAAAAGTTGTTTATCTTACAGAGTCCTGTTATCAAAAAGACCGAGCCAACCAAAGGCATAAAGTCCTTATCTTTGACTATCCATGGGCGGGTCCAAGGCGTGGGCTATCGTCGCTGGCTGACCAGGCAGGCAACAGAAAAACAGGTGAATGGCTGGGCAAGAAACATCACCGATGGCTCGGTCAAGGCTGAGCTGACAGGTGAAGCCACAGCGGTACTTGATCTTGTCAGAAACTGTTTTACAGGCCCAAACCAAAGTGAAGTCACTGAGATAACGCTAAGACCCGAGACGTCGCCAAGCAAAAAGACGGGCTTTCAAATACTCAGCACAGTGTCGTCAACAGAGCTAGTCGAAGCTGAGGCTGTCGATGCTGAGCCTACTGAAATACAGTAGTAGCCTTGGAGCAGTGAGGTGGCGGTAACAATGCGTCATGGCAGTACCATACCGGATGAGTCAGGTATTGTACTTGGTCATTGAGACCGCCTTAACTTTTATTAAAGCAAAGGTAAAACAGCATGATTGTAAATCAGCCAATCAATGACGAGATCATCCGCTTGGAGCATATAGAACTGCCTAAGGGGTTTACTGGATCCGGAAAGCTAATGGCCAGAGCAGCGATCGAAAAGGGGTTAGAAGTAGAAGTTGTTTCACCCAAGGTTTTCATTATAAAGAGTACAGAGAAAAGCGAAGTTTTTACGCAGCAGATAGGTAGCTCAACTAGTTATGTTGGAGCAGCAATATCAGCAAACAAGGATCTAGCTAAAAGATTTATGCGGCGTTCAGGAGTAAGGGTTCCTGAAGGCATCATGTTTAATGTGAACAAGAAGCGTGACCGTGATCGCGCTGTAAAGTTCATGAAAAGCTATGGTGATAAGCCTCTGGTGCTCAAGCCATTAAACGGAAATCAGGGGACTAATGTTTTTCTCGATATCACTGGCATTGATGATATGTTAAGAAAATGCGATATTATTTCCCAAAACTTCAGTCGCGCTGTCCTCGAAGAACAGGTGCAGGGTATTGAATGCCGTTATTATGTAGTTGGTGACCAAGTGAGAGGGGTTATATTGAGAAAGGCTGCTAACGTTGTTGGGGATGGGAAAAACACTATCCAAGAGTTAGTTGAAATAAAGAATGAAGGCAGGAAGAACCGTTACGGATTGAAGGAAATAAAAATCGATAGTGAATCGCGATCTCTTCTTGAAGAGCAAGGCATGTCAGTCGGTACGGTGCCGGAGGCGGGGCAACATATAAAGCTTAAGCGAGTCTCTAACCTTCATCAAGGAGGGGATAGTATCGATATTACTGATGACGTGCATCAGGACATTAAAGATATTGCCGTAGCCGCATTGAAATCGATGCCGACAATGACTTACGCGGGCATTGATATTCTTGCCAAAGACCATTTTTCATCAGCATCGGGTCAGGACGTATGTGTTCTTGAAGTTAATAGTAGGCCAATGGCTAGCATGCATCATGCCCCCGCCTATGGAAAGGCCAGAAATGTATGCGGGGACGTGATCGACTATCTATTTTTTGACAAATGATCTAGGGAGCGTTAACAATCACGCCACCCATATCGTGGCCGAGGCAAGGCACAGCAATGAATGGTAGTTTCTTGCCAGTCGCTCATAGCGTGTTGCTACTCGGCGGAACTGTTTGATTTTCTGGAAAAAGCGCTCCACCAAATTGAGATCTTTGTTAAAGATGCCAGTCGATTTCTCGAGGCTCACGACGATTCTTTTTCGGGGGAATCACGGCCGTTGCCTCGCCCTCGGTAATCACCTCAATCAGGGCGTCGGAATCATAGCCCAGTACCACTTGCGGGGAAAAGCCTTCGAGCAGCGCTGGGGCGAGGCCGTACTCGGAGGCTTGACCAGGCGTCAGAAGAAGTCGCACGGGGTTACCCAAGGCGTCTACCGCCACATGAATCTTGGTGCTCAATCCGCCTCGAGATTTGCCCATGGCTTCGACGTCTTGCGTGTTTTTTTGACGCTCCATGCTGATGCACCCTGACTATACCGCATGTAGACGGTGTGCCAACGCTCAAAGGATTCGGGAAGGTCACGCCACGGGGCGCCGGTGCGAGCGATCCAGAGCACGGCTTCCACGAACAGGCGATTGTCCTTGGCGGTCACCCCACAGTCTGAGGCTTTGCCGGGGAGTAGGTGCTCGATTCGTTCCCACTGGTCATCACGCAACACCAGCCGATTCATGGTCCACCCAAATTCATCCATGCTAAATCAGCTAAAGTCACATTAGCAATTATGAACATTCACTAACTGGAAGGTCAGTATCTTTTTACTGGGCAGTCAAGCCACCATCTGCCACGAACTCGGCACCCGTCGAGTAGCTGGACTCATCCGAGGCCAAATACAATACCAGGCGCGAGACTTCTTCCGGCCTGGCCACGCGCTTGAGCGGAATCTGCTTGGCAAACTCATCCACCACAGCTTTGGTGTCGCCTTGGGCAATCATCGGCGTTTCAATGACGCCGGGATGCACCGAGTTCACGCGAATACCGTAGCCAGCGCACTCAATAGCGGCCGCCTTGGTCATGCCGCGCACGGCAAATTTTGTGTCGGTATAGCCAATGGCGCCGCCGACCAGGCCGTTGATCGATGAAATATTGACTATCGAGCCGCCGCCAACTTTTCTCATGGAAGCTATCACTGACTTCATGCCCAGGAATACAGAAACCTGGTTGATCTCCAGAATACGACGATAGTCTTCCAGCGACGTCTCCAGGATCGACTTTGACACGGTAATGCCGGCGTTATTGACCAGCACATCAACCGTGCCAAAGTGTTTTTCTGTCGCCTCAATGACACTTACCCAGTCTTCCTCACGGGTAACATCCTGCTTGAGGAAAACGGCGTTCTCTCCCAGCTCCGCTGCAAACGCCTGGCCTTTCTCTGCGTTTATATCTGTCAAGACAACCTTGGCACCTTCCTCGACAAACAGGCGTGCATGGGAAGACCCCATGCCTTGAGCGGCACCCGTCACAACC
>ERZ1032895.190-NODE-190-length-13445-cov-10.150336_pt1 | contig 13445 bp, 12 predicted proteins | sample MGYA00516687_ERZ1032895 | MGnify/ENA primary metagenome ERZ1032895 (study PRJEB33719, sample SAMN04261600) | wastewater metagenome | biome: rural village; feature: latrine urine exit; material: soil | place: El Salvador | collected 2013-01-14 ... | reverse complement strand
ACAGCTGGCAGCACACCGACTAGTTACTGGCAAGCGGTGTTGCCCGTTCGCTTACCTCGGGATGACAGCGACGGCGGTTGGTGTCTCATGGTGCAGCGGAAGTCCGACAGGCTGCTAGAAAGTTTTGCGCCATGCGGGTGGCACAGCCTGGCGGAGCGCGTCGAGCAAAGCGTCCAGGCGCCGGGGGCGCTGGCCATAGGGGGAGAGTAGGGTGACCGCCAGAGGTGTCGGACGCCACTCGGTCAGGCAGGGTACCAGTTCGCCGGGATGGTGATCTTCTCGCCCGGCGACGGTCCACTCCGGCAGCACCCCGATGCCTTGGCCCCGGACGATAGCATCCATTTGTAGCATCGGCAGATCGACGCACAGTCGTGAGCGTGGTGGGCGGAAGCAGAAAGAACCCTGTTCGGAGTGATGCAAAGTTAGCCCCTCATGCGTAGTGCCGAGCAGGTCGATCCAAGGATGATGCGCTAGCTCCTCGGGGTGTGTAGGCGCCCTGTGGCGTGTCAGGTAGTCGGGACTAGCGTAGAGCCTCTGAGAGAGTTGCCCCAGAGGCTCTGCTCTAAGGCTAATTTTTGAGGGCAGCTCACCCAGCCACACCTGCACGCACTGACACTCCGGCGAGCTCTCCGGTCGTTCGCGTGCCTGCAGGCTCAGCTCCACCTCAGGATGATTTGCCAAGAAGGCCTCCACCACTTTGGCCGCCCAGCTGCGCGCCAAGCCGCAGTGCACCGCAAGAGTAAGGCGCCCGCGCATTGCCTCGGAAAGGTCGGCCAGCGCCTCACGGCTTTGGCTGGCCAAGTTAAGCATCTGGCAGCAGTAGTCGTGAAATACCAGCCCTGCTTCGGTGGGTATCAGTCGGTTGGCCTGTCGCCGTAGCAGTCTCTGGCCAAGCCGCGACTCCAGCTGAGTGATACGGCGACTGAGTGTCGACTTGGCCAAGCCCATATCCCGGGCGCTACGGGTCAGGCTACCCGAGGTCATCACTGCATCGAAAGCGGCCAGTTCATCGAAGTCATGCATGGTCATGGGGACTATAGCGAGGGATTGTCAGCATATCATCATGTTAATCTAAATAAAAACGATTACTATTTGGGTGGGTTTTTATGCTAAGTCCAATAAGAAGACAAGGGTTAGGAACAAAAAGCTCCGACGTGGCCGGAGCGAAAGGACGATCTCGAAGCAGGAGTGAGACTCAGAAGTCCACGGTGAGTCCAACGCTGAGCTGGCGACCGTCAAGTACGACTTCGTAGTCTTCGTTGGTGATTTTCTTGTTACCGATGTTGTAGATACCGGCCTTGACGCGGGCATTGTCATTAAGGGCATAGACCAGACCGGCATCAATGAGGCCGTAGCCGGGGGTAGCATCGCTCATGCTGCTGCGACCAAGGTAGTTGCTGGTTTTGCCTCGAATGTTGTTCTGCACCCAGAGGTTGAGATCGCGACTGGCCTGCCAGTCGAAGAGCACATTGAACATGTGCTTAGGGATTTTGTTGAGCGGATTGCCGGCAAATTCCCCGGTCTTTTGCTCAGAATCGGTGTAAGTGTAGCTGGAGGTGATATTCAGTTGGTTTGTGATGTCATAGCCCAGTGACAACTCAACCCCTTGCATCTCTGCCTTGTCGATGTTTTTGCGGGTGCTCAGGAAGACAAATTCATTGCCGGCGTAGGGGCAGGCCCAAGTGGTGGGATCGTTGCGATCGACATTGGGTGTTTCGCAAAAACGGTCCTCGGCGATCTTGTCATCGAACTGAGTGTGGAACAGTGTCGCGTTGGCGTTCAGGCTCCCGGCGGTATTGTTGTAGGCGAGGCCGAACTCGTAGTTGGTGCTGGTTTCCGGGTCGAGGTCTGTGTTGCCGATGATCAGGGCGCGAGGGTGTGGTGCAGGGGAACCACCACCACCGGTGCCGCGACCGAAGCCCTCGGTGGCATCTGACAGGCTGGGCTGTTTGTAGCCGGTGGAAACACCGCTTTTAAGGGTCCACTCGGGGGTCAGGTGGTAGTTGGCATAGACGCGCGGCGAGAAATGACCGCCAAAGAGCTCGTCATCATCATAGCGTATCCCGGTGGTCAGGTTGAGGGCGTCAGTGATGCTCCACTCCATTTCCATGAACAGGGAGGCTAGCCAGCGATCCACGTTGTTGACGGCACCGGGTACGTTAGAAGACAGCAGGCCGTTGGTGTCGTCGGTCAGGTCTTCGTATTTGTATTGGCCACCGAACGTCAGCATGTGATTGCCCCAGAAGTAGGTTGTCTGGGTGTTGAAGGTGGTCATCTTATTGGTCTTTTCCTCGCTGGCATCGCTGAGATGCCGGTCGGAAATGTCGTGCTGCAGATAGGTGTCGGTCAAGAACCCACTATAGTTGCCGCTGTGCGACAGGGTGTAGACATCTTTGTCGTAACGGGTGGTGTTGGCTTCCGTGGGGTTGCCGCGGCTATCCACCCGATCCATGCTGCGTCCGGGGGTGTGAGTGTATTCCTTGGTGGAGGAGGTATAACCCAGGGAAAACTCGTTGCTGTCGTCTGGGGTCAGGATCAGCTCGAGGCCGCCCTGACGGATATCACTTTTGGGTTTGCTCTCAGCGTTGTCGCTGCCACCGACATAGTCGCTTTCCTCATTGCCGAGCCAGCTGCCGTGGAAGCGGGCGCCGAGCAGGCCCTTTATCAGTGGGCCGCCGGTGAAGAAGCTGACCTGCTGGGCATCGTTGTTGATGTCATTGAGTGAGTGCGTGTATTCGGTGGTGACCGAGCCCGCCCATTGGTCGGTGACCTTCTTGGTAATGATGTTGACGACGCCACCCATGGCTTGAGAGCCGTAGAGCGATGACATTGGCCCGCGGATGACTTCTACACGCTCGATCATCGAGATCGGCGGCAGGCCGATCTGCTTACCGCCGTCGGATCCGTTGGTGTTGACTGTGCGGCCGTCGTTGATCGGGCGACCATCGATCAGATACAGCGTATAGCTTTCATCCATGCCACGGATGCTGATGTCCTTCGACAGCCCACCGCCGGTGACGTAGACGCCGGGAATGTTGTCCATGGCATCCACGATGCTCGAGTAAGACTGCTTGTTGAGCTCTTCGCCGCTGATTACCGAGATGCTGGCCGGGGCGTCGGAGATGACCTGTTCGAAGCCCGATGCAGTGACTACCAGTGGCTCCAGTTCGGTGGTGTCCTGAGCTAGGCAGGCACCGCTGACGAAAGTAGTGGAGATCGCCAGGGCCAGGGCTGAGCGGCAATCGGGAAAGGGCTGAGAGACAGACATCTTGCGTGTTCCTTGTTCATGGGAGGGTGGGGTTGGCAGCGTCATTTTTGTAATGATAAAGATTATCATTTGTTTTCAAAGGTCTGTTTTATCGAAGGCTATGTTCCTGATATTGCAACGTGAACGGTGTTAGTCTTTCGACGTTGTTGCAATCGATTCCCATTTCGAGAGGCTGTTCATGAAAGGATTTAGTATCTGTGCACTGACATTGGCGGTGGCAACGCTGCCCTTGGCGGGGCTGGCTAACGCTGAGACTCAGGCTTTCCAAGGGCCGAGGGTGGTTAGCTACGATTGGGGCAGCGTCGATACCCTAGAGTCGCTGGGGCTCGAGGCGCATGTAGTGGGACTGCCGTCTCAGGCCGCACCGGCCTATATGCAGCACCTACTCGAGGGTCGCGTAGATGTAGGCAGCCTAAAGACTCCGGATGCCGAGGCGGTCACCGTGGCCGAGCCACAGCTGATCCTGGTCACCGGTCGCCAGGGCAAGGCAGCTGAGTCGCTTGGTGAGATTGCAGAGGTGGTGGATGTGGGCCTCGCAGAGGGCCCGTATTTTGCTGCATTTAGCGACAAGGTGTTGGGCCTGGCCGAGCGCTTCGACGCCGAGACTGAGGCCGAGACAGCGCTTGCTAACTTGTCCGAGCATATCGAGCAGGCGCGCGCCTCCCTTCCCGAAACGCTCTCGGTGATGGTGGTTACCCACAACAACGGCAATTTCTCTCTGCGCCAGGAGCCGGTGGTCGGCGAACTGCTGCAACTTGCCGCCCCAGCGGTGCCTGAGGATGTTGAGTCGGTGCAGCGCGGAGCGCGGACCTTCACGCCCCTGACCCCCGAGATCATGGTACGTATGTCGCCGGATGCGCTGCTGGTGGTGGATCGCAGCTCGGCGATCGGCGAGGAACCGCTGGAAGTATCGGCGCTGCAGGACACGCTCGCCGACCAGGGTGGTGAGTCCATCGAGGTGGTGCCGCTGTCGGCGGACCTCTGGTACATCTCTGGTGACGGCCTTGGCAGCATTCGGGCGCAAGTGGACGAAGTGGTCGAGGCAATCGGTCACTGATTCCGTTGTGGTATCTCGAGCGAAGCATTATTTGCACGACGTAATGCAAATGATTCTGATATACATTTCCATGCCTGATGATCAAGGAACCCCCTGCCGATGTTGCATTTCACACGTCTCACCGCCGCCCTGGCCGGCCTGACTACTCTTTTGACCTTTTCTACGGCCCAGGCCGCCAGCGTTACCACCGCCCACGGCGAGATTGAGGTCCCCGATGCCCCAGAGCGGGTGGTGACCCTCTATGAAGGCGCCCTGGATGCCGCCCTGGCGGTGGAGGTGACGCCTGTGGGCGCCGTCACCACCCGCGGTGGCGATGGCGTGGCGCGCTATATCGAAGCCTATCTCGATGAAGAAACCCGTCCGGCCATTGTCGGGGTGGTGCGCGAGGTCAACCTGGAAGCGGTGCTGGCCGAGCGGCCGGACTTAATCCTGGCGGCCCCGCAGCTCTCCGACGAACAGTACACGCTGCTGTCGAAGATCGCGCCCACCGTGGTGCCCGCGGCCCGCGAACTGGCTCCCGATAATTGGCAACATGAGGCGCGCCTCTTTGGCGAGGCCCTGGGTCGTGAGGAGGCACTGGAAAGCGCCATCACTGAGGTGGAAGAGCGCGCCGCGGCATTGGCCGGGGCTATCGCCGAGGCAGGCGAGGGCGGCAGCGCCAACCTGGTGCGCTGGATGCCTCAGGGACCGTTGGTGATGTCCGATGCGCTGTTTTCCACCGGCATGCTGGCGGCGGTCGGCCTCGAGGTGACCGATGCTGGGTTGGTCAATCAGCGCGGGGCGCACAGCGACCCACTGAGTCTCGAGAATCTCTCGCAGCTGGAAGGGGACTGGCTGTTTCTGGCCACCTTGAATGAAGAAGGCGACCAGGCCCTGGCAGCGGCCAAGCAGTCGGCCGCCTTCGCCCGCCTGCCGGTTGTTGAGAGCGACCGAGTGGTCGCGGTGGATGGTCAACTATGGACCAGCGCCAGTGGCCCGCTGGCCGCCCAGGCGATCCTGGACGACATCGAAGCCGCGCTGCTGCCCTGATGACAGCGAGCAGCTTCTGTCTTCAGCCCCGCCGCCCGGCGGGGCTGTGGTGCGTCATGATACTCCTGCTGGTGCTGCTGGCAGCGGTGGCCATCGTCAGCCTGATGCTGGGCGCCGGTGAGGTAACCCCGGGGCGCGCCTTGGCCGTGCTGGCAGGGCGCGGTGATGACGAGGCCTCCTTCGTGGTGGGCTCGCTGCGTGCACCGCGCACCCTTATTGGCATTGTCGTCGGTATATCGCTGGGGCTGGCCGGGGCGCTGCTGCAGGCGGTGTCGCGCAACCCGCTAGCCGAGCCCGGGTTGCTGGGAGTCAGTGCTGGCGCGGCGTTCGCCGTGGGTGTGGCGCTGTGGCTGGGTGCCAGCGCGGCGACGCTGCGCATCGCGGTGGGACAGGTGGGCGCGCTGCTGGGCTGCCTGGCCGTACTCAGCGTGGTGCGTCTGAGTAGCATGGCCAGTAATCCGGTGCGCCTGGTGCTGGCCGGTGCCGCCTTCTCGGCGCTGCTTGCCTCGCTCACCTCGCTGTTGCTGTTGTTCGATCAGCGCACCGCTGACGAGATTCGCTTCTGGGTCGTGGGCAGCCTGGCGGGACGCCGCCTCGAGGACCTCTTGGCGGTGCTGCCCAGCCTGGGCCTGGCGCTGGTGATCATCGTCATCACTGCCCGGCCCCTGGCCGCCCTGGCGCTGGGCGAGCGGGTCGCCTCGGGCCTGGGTCACCATCCACGGCGCGTTCGCCTGCTGGTGATTCTGGCGGTGGCTTTGATGGTGGGGGCGGCCACCGCGGTGGCCGGTCCGATCGCCTTCGTCGGCCTGGTCGTCCCATTCGCCGCTCGCGCCCTGGCCGGCCCCGATATCCGCCGCACCCTGTGGCTCTGCCTGCCGCTAGGGCCGCTGATGGTGCTGGCGGCGGATATTATCTCACGCCTGGTCGTGGCGCCGTCGGAGCTGCCTATCGGGGTGCTGACCGCTCTACTCGGGGCCCCGGTGCTGGTGGCCGTAGTGCGCACACGGCGACTGCCGACACTGTAAGGAGGCGAAGAGAATGAACATGGAGAGCCTAGAACGGTTCGCTCCCTGGAGATCCATCTTGGCCGGATCAAGGGCCGCCCGCGTAAAGGGTGTTCCGCCGCCGCCCGGGCACTGGCGTCTGGCGGTGGGGGGTATCAGCCTGCTGGTCGAGCGCCGTGCCCTGTGGGTCAGCGCGCTGCTGCTGCTGGCCCTGCTGGTGGCATCGCTGACTTATCTGGCGCTGGGTACCGGGCGCCTGACGCCGCCGGCGGTCTGGCGGGCGCTTGCCGGCCACGGGGACCCGGTCGCCACCTTTTTGGTGCAGGAGTTGCGCCTGCCGCGTCTGGTCGCGGCATGGTTGACCGGCGCCGCCTTCGCGCTGTCCGGCTGTTTGATGCAGACTCTGGCCCGCAACCGCCTGGCCACGCCGGGGATCATCGGCATCGATAACGGCGCCACGGCCTTCGCGGTGGCCTCGGTGGTGGGGCTCGGCACTTCCCTGGCGCCGCCCGCCATGGCACTCGTCGGCGGTGCCACTGCGGCAGCCATCACCTTCGGCCTGGCCAGCGGCGGGGATACCCGCGGCTATCGTTTTATCGTGGCCGGCATCGGGATCGGCGCGGTGTTCGGTGCCGTGACCCAGCTGCTGCTGGCCCAGGTGGCTATCGACAGCGCCAATGCGGCTTACCCCTGGACCGTGGGCACACTAAACGCCCGCTCCGGCGGCGCGATACTGGCGCTGGCCGGCGGCTGCGCCGTGGGGCTGCCCCTGGCGCTGGTGTTGGCCCGCTCGCTGGGCAATATGCGCTTCTCCGATGCCATCGCCCAGGGCTTCGGCGTGCCCTTGAGGCGCCGCCGCATTCAGGTGCTGAGCCTCGCGGTAATGCTGACCGCCCTGGCCGTGGCGGTGGCCGGGCCGGTGGGCATGGTGGGCCTGATCGGCCCGGAAATCGCGCGCTCGCTTTCTTCATCCCGGGGCGTACCCCTGCTAGCCTCGGCACTGGCCGGTGCCTTGGTGATGGTGCTGGCTGATCTGGTCGGCCGGCTGCTGCTGGCGCCCATCGAGCTGCCGGTCGGCATCGTCACCGCCATCGTCGGCGGCCCCTGGCTGCTGTGGATCCTGCTGCGACCCTCGAGGAACCCCGCATGAACGCCCCTGTGTACCCCGCCAACCTGTTGCAGGCCAGCGAGCTTCGCCTGGCCCACGGCAGCACGACTATTATCGAGAACCTGGCCCTGACCCTGCCGCCGGGTCGGGTAACCGCCATCGTGGGTCCTAACGGCTGCGGCAAGTCGACCCTGCTGGCAGGCCTGGCCCGGCTGCACGCCCCGGGCGGCGGCGCTGTGCTGCTCGACGGCATTGATGTTCAGCGACTGCCGGCCCGGGAGATGGCTCGGCGCCTGGCGCTATTGCCCCAGGAGGCCGGCGCGCCGGAGGGGATGACCGTGGGGGATCTGGTGCGTTTCGGTCGCCAGCCCCACCAGAACTGGCTGCGCCAGTGGTCGTCCGATGATCAGCGGGCGGTAGACAAAGCGCTGTCCGCCGCCGGCCTTGAGGCCCTGGCGGAGCGCCCGCTGGAGTCGCTGTCCGGCGGGCAGCGTCAGCGCGCCTGGATCGCCATGACCATCGCACAGCAGACGCCGCTGCTGCTGCTGGATGAGCCTACCTCGGCGCTGGACCTAGGGCACCAGCTAGAGGTCTTCGAGCTGGTGTGCAGGCTGGCGGCCCGCGGACGCACCATCGCCCTGGTGCTCCACGATCTGGCCAGCGCTTGTCGCTACGCCGATCATCTCGTGGCTATGCGCGGTGGGCGCATCGTAGCCCAGGGCGCTCCAAGAGAGGTGGTCTCTGAGGCACTGGTGGCTGAGCTCTACGGTGTTACTTGCACACTACTCCACGATCCTGCGACCGGTGCTCCGATCCTCACCGACCTGCGTCGCCTGTCCTAAGCCTGGGCTTACCCAGCATGAGAAGACTTTGCTCACATTTGCGTTTTGAAAGGTGTCGGATGCATACCTGACTGCGCTGCCAAGGCCATTGTACAGCGCATGGGGGAGGACAAATCGCCAGTTACACGGGTGCTTAACGACCTGGTGTAAGAAGGGCTCATCAATCGAACAGACAATCCAAGCGATCGCTGCAGCCAGCTGTTGGCACTGACAGATGCTGGTGTGGAGATGCTCGAGAAGATATCCGTGCTGGAGGAAGGGGCCGCTGACTGTCTGACCGAAGGGGCAGCGCCGATGAGCTACAGGTTTTTTCGTATCGCCGCCATCATGACGGCGAATGTCATTGATCACGAGACAGGATCACACGGGAGTCATAAGCATGAGTAAGTCCGCAAAAAGAGAACTGGAAGTAGTGCGCTCCACCCGGTTAACACCACACATGCAGCGCATCACCTTGGGCGGAGAGGGGTTGGCAGATTTTCCTACAGATCAGGAAAGCGCCTATATCAAGTTGATTTTCCCACGCGGTGAAGCGGAAAAGCCCTTGATGCGCACTTATACCATTCGGCATCAGCGCGCGTCGGAGATCGATGTCGACTTTGTCCTGCACGAGCACATGGGTCCGGCGTCTGAGTGGGCTGTCAATGCGAAGCCGAGTGATCGCATTTTGGTGGGTGGCCCTGGCGCCAAGAAGCTTATTCAACCTCAGGCCGACTGGTTTCTCCTGGCTGGCGATATGACGGCCTTGCCCGCCATCAGCGTGAACCTTGCTGCGCTGCCTGACGACGTTCGGGGCCACGCCGTCATCGAGATTGCTCATCCAGCAGACAAACAGCCTCTCGTGCATCCCGAGAAACTCCAGTTGCACTGGGTCATTAACCCACAGCCGGATCCAACCGGCTCACCACTGTTGGACAAAGTAAAAAGCTTGCCCTGGCTTGATGGCCAGCCGGCGGTATGGGCGGCCTGTGAGTTCGGGAGCATGCGCGCTTTGCGTCGCTGGCTCAAGCAGACGCTTGATGTACCTAGGTCGCACTTGTATGTCTCTAGCTACTGGAAGATCGGCCAGACCGAGGATGGTCACAAGCTGGCCAAGCAGCAGGATACAATGGCAGAGGCGGTCAGCTAGTGATGTTGCCACGTCGCCGTCGTTTTGCCCTGGTGGGTGTGCTGCGGTGGCAGAAGGTGTCTTGATAGTTGGGGAAGGGTGGACTCTTGCGGGTGAAGGCGGCAATTGCGAGCGAGTTTTCGAAACACATTGCGTGGCGCGCGGTCCACGAGTACGGAATGGTTCGGATCGAGAGCGCAGCTTGTATCATTGTGATGGCGATTCCGTCTTTAGCAGTGTGATATGGCTGTAACAATGGGCCATGGTAGTGCTAAAACAAATGGGTTAGGTGCTGCACTTATTACTTGAATCCAGGCATCAAGTACTTATGGGTAACTGCAAGCCGGTAAACACACCTTACGCGGAGAGTCCTGACCAGCGACATTAGGTACCCACGTATTAATAAATGGGTACCTATTCATGACATCCCCTACGACCGAACGAGAGGTTCGTCGCCGTCGCCGATATACCCCGTCATTCAAGGCTAAGATTGTTGCAGCCTATCTGCAGGGCGACACCTCGATCGCTCAGATTGCTTTGCAACACGGGCTCAACGCCAATCTCGTCCAGACCTGGATTCGCAAGGCCAAACGCCAGGGGCAGTTATCGACCGTGCCGGACTTCGTGCCACTGCCGGCGCCACCCTCACCGCCTGACTTGCCAGCGTCACCGACCGTCACCGGCGACATCCGCATTGAGCTGCCCTCGGTGCAGGGCACGATCACCATTCATTGGCCGGTGGCCAAGGCAGCCCAGTGTGCGCAGTGGCTGAAGGGGTTTCTGTGATGATTCGCATCGACAAGATCTGGCTGGCCACCGAACCATTGGACATGCGGGCCGGCCCGGATACCGCGCTGGCTCGGGTAGTGAAGGTCTTCGGTGCCGCCCAGCCACACTGCGCCTATCTGTTCGCTAATCGGCGCGGCAACCGCATGAAGGTACTGATCCATGACGGCCTGGGTGTCTGGCTCTGTGCCCGACGCTTGAACCAGGGAAAGTTTCACTGGGCCGGTAATTGGCACGGTGATCGTGTTGAGCTGTGCTCCGAGCAGGTCACGGCATTGGTGCAAGGCCTGCCCTGGCAGCGTCTCGGCGCTGGTGGGGTGATTTCGGTGGTCTGAAGCCTGCGCCATGAGCAGCACAGGCGCGACGCCCCGACTATTCGCTGATGTGCTAATCCCGCTTCCGTCGACAGGCTGGCATACTGGGCAAATGAGTACGCCACCCGACCTGTCCCAGCTCTCTTCCGATCAGCTCCGCCATTTGGCGACAACGCTGATGACGCAGGTTGAGCAGCAGGAACAGGCGCTGGCAAAAAGCCAGAAAACGCTACGCCATACCGAGCAGGTCAACCAGAAACTGACCTATGAACTGGCGCTGCTCAAACGCCATGCGTTCGGTAAGCGCAGCGAGCAACTCAACGTCCTTCAGATCAGCCTGCTGGACGAGGTGGTCGATGCTGACATCGCCACCATTGAGAGCGAGCTCGTCGACCTGGTCACATCCAATACGCCACCGGCAACCAAAAAAACGCCCAAGCGTGCCCCACTGCCCGAAGATCTGTTGCGCATCGAGATCCATCACGACCCAGAGAGCGAGCATTGCGCCTGTGGTTGCAAGCTACGACGGGGCGGCGAAGAAATCAGCGAGAAACTCGACTACACACCGGGTGTATTCCACGTCGAGCGCCATATCCGTGGCAAGTGGGTCTGCAAGCAGTGCGAAACGCTGACCCAATCACCGATGCCTGCGCAGATCATCGACAAGGGCATCCCCACTGCCGGTTTGCTGGCCCAGGTCTTGATTGCCAAGTATGCCGATCACTTGCCGTTGTATCGGCAGGAACAGATCTTCGCCCGTGCCGGCGTGGCGATTCCGCGCTCTACTCTGGCCGAGTGGGTCGGTATCTGTGGTGTGCGGCTTCAGCCGCTGATCGATGCCTTGCATGAGCTGCTGCTTAGCGAGCCAGTCCTGCATGCCGACGAGACCCCGGTGCCAATGCTGGCCCCAGGTAAGAAGACGACCCACAAGGCCTACTTGTGGGCCTATGCCACCACACCTTACGCCAGCTTGAAGGCGGTGATTTACGACTTCAGCGAGGGACGCGGTGGACAGCATGCGCGCGATTTTCTCGGCGCCTGGCGGGGCAAGTTGATCTGCGACGACTACAGCGGCTACAAGCAGAGCTTCGCCAATGGTGTCACCGAAATCGGCTGCATGGCCCATGCACGACGCAAGTTTGTCGACTTGCACGTGGCCGGCAAGAGCCAGATCGCTGGTCAGGCCGTCGAACTGATCGGCCAGCTTTACCAGATAGAGCGCGAGGCGCAATCGCTAACCGCAGAAGAACGCCAACGACTGCGAGATACCAGAGCGAGGCCCATTGCCGATGCACTACACCGCTGGATGCTGGCCCATCGCCAGAAGGTACCGAACGGTTCGGCGACAGCGAAAGCGCTGGATTACAGCCTGAAACGCTGGACTGCACTGACGCGTTACCTAGATGACGGCGAGCTGCCCATTGATAACAATCGGGTGGAGAACCTGATTCGTCCCTGGGCGCTGGGTCGCCGCAACTGGCTGTTTGCCGGATCACTGCGCAGTGGCCAGCGGGCCGCGACCATCATGAGCCTGATCCAGTGCGCCAAGCTGAACGGCCACGAGCCCTATGCCTACCTGAAAGATGTATTGGAACGGTTGCCGACACACAAAGCCAGCCAACTCCACGAACTCTTACCCCACAGCTGGCAGCACACCGACTAGTTACTGGCAAGCGGTGTTGCCCGTTCGCTTACGCTGCAGCGGGCGATGGGCTGGATCGACCTCAGCGATACCGACACGCTGCGGCGTGATCCGCTCTGGCAACTGGCCTGCAGCGATGCCCGCGGGCTGACACCTCTGGCCCAGGATCGGCCGTCTCAGGCCACGCTGTCGCGGCTGCTGACCTGCCTCGGGCGCAACGACAACATCGATGCCGTTCACGAAGGCCTGCTGAGACTGGTGGTCTGGCGCCTGACCTCGCTGAATAACGGTGAGCGACCCAAGCAACTGACCCTGGACATTGACGGTCTGCCGATTGAGGTCCATGGTCACCAAGGCGGCTCGGCCTATCATGGCCTTTACGGGGTCCGCATCTACTCGCCGCTGGTCGCCTCGCTGGCCGAAACCGGTGACATGGTGGGCGGCCTGCTGCGCGAAGGCAACGCCGGCCCGGCCGAAAACGCCGATACCTGGATCCCGCACCTGGTGAAGCGGCTCAACGAAAGCACTGGCGCCCAGGTTCGGGTGCGTATCGACGCCGGATTCACCGACAACGACACGCTGGAGGCGTTGGAAGATCGCGGCATCGAGTACCTAGCAGTCTGTCGGACTTGAGATTAATTAAAGGAACCGAGGCGCGGATCTAGCACCAACCTCTTAGGTTGGTGCTGCTATATGATTTTTAACCTGCCCCTCAGCCCCTACTCGGTAAAGTAGTTATCAGGTCTTGCTGGTTGAGCGCTGCGAGCGCTCAGCCCGCCGCCAATCGGTGCATCCGTTTGATGTTCCACGCCATGGTGGCCAACCGCCATTCACCGCTGACGTTCTCGAGGCCTCGCAGCGAGAACTGCCGGAACCCCATCACATGCTTGATGATCCCGAAGACCGGCTCCACGGTATGTTTGCGCAGCGCATAGCGTGCTCGACCTGCCTGCGTCTTCAAGTGGTGTGCCATTTGCTCAACAGGATCCTTGCTCGCTGGAGCAGGCGGGTCAGCAGCAAAGCGCTCGAAGACCGGAAGATGGTGGACGTCGCGCTTCTTCGCGATCAGAGGCTTGATAAGGTGGTCATGACAGGCCTGGACATTGGCTGCACTGAAGTAGCCGGTATCGGCCAGCAGACAAGTCGGTCGACCCAGCACCTCCGGGTAGCCTTGCCAAGCCGTCAGCAACGGCATGACTTGCTGCTTGTCGTTGGTGGCCTGGGTGACGTGAACATGGGTCACCAGCATGCTGTCGGTATCGACGGCAGCCTGGGCGTTGTAGCACT
>ERZ1032895.189-NODE-189-length-13549-cov-7.474804_pt1 | contig 13549 bp, 10 predicted proteins | sample MGYA00516687_ERZ1032895 | MGnify/ENA primary metagenome ERZ1032895 (study PRJEB33719, sample SAMN04261600) | wastewater metagenome | biome: rural village; feature: latrine urine exit; material: soil | place: El Salvador | collected 2013-01-14 ... | reverse complement strand
GGTGCGGTCGGCACGCTCGGGCAGCAGCGGCAGCAGGTCGCGCAGCACATCGCGCACCGCCGGCCCCGGCTTTCCGACCTTGCGGGGCTCGCCGTCAGGCACCCAGCGGCCGAGTTGTGCGACGTAGTTCGGGCCGCCCGCCTTCGCGCCGGGGCCCACCGACGACTGCTTCCAGCCACCGAAGCTCTGCCGCCGCACGATGGCCCCGGTGATGTGCCGGTTGATGTAGGCGTTGCCCACCTCGATGTTCTTCAGCCAGTACTCGATCTCGCTCTCGTCGAGGCTGTGCAGGCCGCTGGTGAGACCGAAGTCGACGGCATTGGCCAGCTCGACGGCCTCTTCGAGGGTGTCGACCCGCATGACGCCGAGCACCGGGCCGAAGACCTCGGTGAGGTGGAAGAACGACTCGGGAGCCACGTTGTCGCGCAGGCCGGGCGACCAGAGACGGCCGGAGTCGTCGAGTTTCTGCGGCTCGACGAGCCACTTCTCGCCCGGCTCCAACGTGGTGAGGGCGCGCAGCAGTTTGCCGCCGGCGGGCTCGATGATCGGGCCCATCATCGTCGAGACGTCTTGCGGCCAGCCGACCTTCACGGAGCCGACGCCGTCGATGAGTTGCCGCATGAACCGCTCGGAGGTGCCCACCGAGCCGACGAGGATCGTCAGCGACGCGGCCGAGCACTTCTGGCCGGCGTGACCGAACGCCGAGGTGACGATGTCGGCGACCGCCAGGTCGAGGTCGGCGGCCGGTGTGACGATGATCGAGTTCTTGCCCGAGGTCTCGCCGAGCACCTTCGCTCCGCCGGGCCGGTCGTAGCGCCAGCCCGCGAACATGCGCGCGGTCTCGCTGGCACCGGTGAGCACGACGATGTCGACGTCCTTGTGCGCGACGAGCGCGCGCCCGACCTCCCGCTCGTCGGTGCGCACCACCTGGAACAGGTCGCGCGGCACACCGGCGGCCCAGAGAGCCTCGGCCGCCACCTCGACACAGCCCGGAGTGGGGTGGGCCGGCTTGATGATGACCGCCGAGCCGGCCGCGAGCCCGGCGAGAACGCCGCCGATCGGGATGGCGACGGGGAAGTTCCACGGCGGCGTGACCAGTACGAGCGGGCTCGGCTCGAACTTCGCACCGTCGGTGCCCAGGCCCGAGTCGACGTCGATCGCCGAGTCGGCGTAGTACCGGGCGAAGTCGATCGCCTCGGAGATCTCCGGGTCGGACTGCGCAGCGGTCTTGCCGCCCTCCGCAGCCATCACGGTGAGCAGCTCACCGCGCCTGTGCTCGATCTCGCGGGCGGCCTCGCGCAGGATCTCGGCGCGCTCGGAAGTGTCGTCCGGCGCCGGCGTTTCCTGCTCGGCCTGCGGCTTGAGGGTGACCTTCTTGCGCACGACCACGTCGACCGTCTGGCGGTTTTTGCCGCCGCCGACGGTGAGTTCCTGCTTGCGGCTGCGGTTGAGCGTGATCCTGCGCGGCGAGCCGGCCTCGCCAGAGGCGCCTTTGCCGTGCATGCGCCGCAGGAAGCCCAGCAGCTTCACCTTCTCGGTGCTGGTCACGACCTGGTCGGGATCGCTGAACTCCATGCCGGCCTCGGCCAGCTGTTCCAGCAGTTTTTCGACCGGCGTGTTCACCAGGGCGGCAAGCTTGCGGATGGTGGTTTGTTGCGACATTCGGATTCCGTGTCCAGGGCGACGGCGCATTGCCGCCGCGGATGTATCGATTCTAACGGGTGCCGGGGGATTCTTCCGGTCAGCGCCGCGCTGGCGCGCCCGGAACCGGCGGGTGGATGCGGGGGGCCTGGCGTCAGTCCCCCGCCTCCAGGCGGGCGATTTCCTCGGCCCGCGCGGCCAGGATCAGGGCCGATGCCTGCTCCTCTTCCAGGCCCTCGATGCCGAACTCCATGAGCTCGTCCGTGGCCAGGTCCGACAGGTCCTCGGCGGTGCGCACCCCGTGGGAAGCGAGCGAGTACGCCAGGATCTCGTCCATGCCCTCCAGCCCCAGCAGGTCCTCGGTGGGGGCGTTGCCGCTGATCTCCTCCTCGAACGCCAGGGCGTCGTTGAGCAGCGACTCGCGGGCGCGGGCGCGCAGTTCCTCGACAATGTCCTCGTCGAAGCCCTCGATCGCCAGCAGCTCGCCAACCGGCACGTAGGCGATCTCCTCGACCGAGCTGAAGCCCTCGGCGACCAGGATCCCGGCGATCTCCTCGTCCACTTCCAGCTTTTCCTGGAACAGCTCGCGGGCCACGGCCTGCTCGGCCTCGGACTTGGCGGTCACCTGGTCCTGGGTCATGACGTTCAGCTGCCAGCCGGTCATGCGGCTGGCCAGGCGCACGTTCTGCCCGCCCTTTCCGATCGCCTTGGCCAGCAGTTCCTCGGCCACCGCCAGGTCCATCGAGTGCTTGTCCTCGTCGACCACGATCGACTGCACCTCGGCCGGCGCCATGGCGTTGATCACGAACTGGGCCGGGTTGTCCGACCACAGCACGATGTCCACGCGCTCGCCGTTGAGCTCGTTCGACACCGCCTGCACGCGCGAGCCGCGCATGCCGATGCAGGCGCCGATCGGGTCGGTGCGGTTGTCGTAGGCGACCACCGCGATCTTGGCGCGGTCGCCCGGGTCGCGGGCGCAGGCCTTGATCTCGACCAGGCCCTGGCCGACCTCCGGCACTTCGAGCTTGAACAGCTCGATCATGAACTCGGGCGCGGCGCGGCTGATGAACAGCTGCGGGCCACGGGGCTCGCTGCGCACGTCGTACAGGTAGCCGCGGATGCGGTCGCCGGCGCGCACCGCGTCGCGCGGGATCGCCTTGTCCCTGGGAATGAACGCCTCGGCGTTGCCGCCCAGGTCCACGTACACGTTGCCGCGCTCGACGCGCTTGACCACGCCGGTCACCAGCTCGCCCACGCGGTCCTTCCAGGCGTCGACCACCTGGGCGCGCTCGGCTTCGCGCACGCGCTGCACGATCACCTGCTTGGCGGCCTGCGCGGCAATGCGCCCGAACTCGGCGTTCTCGATCTGCTCCTCGATGTAGTCGCCGACCTCGACGCCCTCGGCCTCGTCGACGGCGTCCATCAGGCGGATCTGGCGGTCCGGCGACTCCATTACCTCGTCGTCGGCCACCACTTCCCAGCGGCGGAAGGTCTCGTAGGTGCCGTCCTTCGGATCGACCGACACGCGGGTCAGCACGTCCTGCTCCGGATAGCGCTTCTTCGCCGCCGTTGCCAGCGCCGCCTCGATCGCCTCCAGGATCACCGACTCCGGCACGCCCTTCTCGGCGGCAACGGCGTCGACGACCATCAACAGTTCCTTGCTCATCTCTGTTACGCCTCTGATGTCTCTGTTCAGTGCTTGCGCTTTCCCGGACGCGAACCGCGCCCGGACCTGTCCTTCGCCGGGGCCAGCCCCAGCGCCGCCCAGTCGGGCACGAGCCGCGCCCGATCGACGTTCCCGAATGCAATCTCGAACGGTGCTCCATCCACGTCCAGGCGGATGGTCTCGCCCTCGACCGCGACGATCCGGCCCTGCAGCCGGCGGCGCCCGTCCTGGGGCAGCTTCAGCCCGATCTTCACCGTCTCGCCGGCAAAGCGCGCGACCTGTTCCGGCGTGAACAGCGGCCGGTCCAGGCCGGGCGACGACACCTCCAGCGTGTAGTTGCCGCTGATAGGGTCCTCCACGTCGAGCTGGGCCGACACCTCGCGACTGACGTCCTCGCAGTCATCCACGGTCACGCCCTGCCCTTCCATCTCCGCCCCGGGCGCTGCGCCCGGCCGGTCGATGTACAGCCGCAGCAGCGAGCCACCGGGCATCGGCAGGAACTCCACGCCCAGCAGCTCCAGCCCCAGCGCTTCCACTGTCGGTGCCAGGAGTTCGGTGATCGTGTCCGCCTTTTGGGCCAAGCGCGCGTCCCTCCGGATGCCTTTCAAATGCCGGAAAAGACAAGGGGCCCGGCGGGCCCCTTGTCCGATACCACTGGATTTCGGCGTCCCGGCGCGAGCAGTTGCGCCGTGACTCAACCCATTCCGCAGTGGATCAAAATATGAAAAAGCCTCCAGGGAGGCTTTCCATCAACCGCGGAAACATCTGGTAGCGGGGGCAGGATTTGAACCTGCGACCTTCGGGTTATGAGCCCGACGAGCTGCCAGACTGCTCCACCCCGCAACAGACGAACGATTATGGGCTCTTCCGTGATTTATTGCAAGGCCACGGAAGGCCCGGGAATGAACGGATGCCCTTCCGCTTCAGATGCCGGCGAAGGCCTGCTGGCAGAGCGCCATCAGCGGGCTCCAGAACAGGCCGAGCGCCAGCAGCGACAGCGCGTTGACCGCGAACACCGTGCGCAGCGCCCCGCCCTCGCGCTGGGCCAGCGGCTCGCCCGCCGGCTCATCGAAGTACATGACCTTGACCACGCGCAGGTAGTAGAAGCAGCCGATCACCGCGAACACGATGCCGACGATCGCCAGCCACATCAGGTCGCCTGCGATCGCCGCCTGCAGCACCGCCAGCTTGGCCCAGAAGCCGAGCAGCGGCGGGATGCCGGCCAGCGACACCATGATCACCAGCACCAGCGCCGCCATCCACGGGCTGCGCGCGTTCAGGCCCTTGAAGTCCTCGATCCTGTCGGCCTCGAAGCCCTTGCGCGACAGCATCACGATCGCGCCGAACGCGGCCGCCGACATGATCGCGTACACGATCGCATAGAACATCGCAGCGGCGAAGCCTTCAGGGCCACCGCCTGCAATGCCCAGGAACAGGAAGCCCACGTGCGAGACCGTCGAATAGGCCAGCATGCGCTTGAGGTTGGTCTGGGCGATCGCGACCACGTTGCCGATCGCGAGCGAGGCGGCGGCAAGCAGCGCCAGCAGCAGCTGCCAGTTGTCGGCCATCGGGCCCAGGCCCTGCTCGAACAGCCGCCAGGCCAGGCCGAACGCCGCCAGCTTGGGCGCCGAGCCGATGAACACCGTGATCGGGGTCGGGGCGCCGTGGTAGGTGTCCGGCAGCCACATGTGGAACGGGGCGGCGCCGAACTTGAAGGCAACGCCGACGACCGAGAACACCACGCCGGCCAGCAGCAGGGTGCGGTCCTCGCCGGCCACGGTGCCGGCGGCGGCGTGGATCGTATCCAGGTCGAGCGAGCCGGTGGCGCCATAGATCAGCGAAAGCCCGTACAGCAGCAGGCCGGAGGCCAGCGAGCCCAGCACGAAGTACTTCATGCCGGCCTCGGTGGCGAGCGAATTGTCGCGGTCCACCGCCACCAGCGCGTACGAGCACAGGGCCAGCAGCTCGAGCCCGAGGTAGATCAGGGTCAGGTTGCCGGCCGAGACCAGCAGCATGATCCCGATCACCGCGAACAGCACCAGGATCGAGACCTCGCCCTTGTACAGGCCGCGCTCGCGCATGTACGGCCACAGGTACACCAGGGCGACCGCCGAGATCAGCAGGGTGACGAACTTCAGCGCGTCGGCGCCGGTGTCACGGATGAACAGGCCTTCCATCACCTCGCCCTGCCCGCCCACGCCCAGCGCGATCATGAGCGCGGCCAGCAGCAGGGTGGCGATCGACAGCACGTGGGTGATCACCCGGCGGCGCTCGTCCAGGAAAAGGTCCAGCATCAGCAGCCCGAACGCGCCGGCAACCACGGTCAGCTCGGGGAGCAATGGTGCGAACTCTGCGAAGGTCCGGACCGGGGGCGTCATGGCAGTAGTGATCACGTCACGTATTCCTCAAATTCGTACGAGGCACGGTTCGCCGTACCCCAGCTATCTTGCATGCCATCCATGGCGTCGCACGGCCGGCTCCGGTTCGTCCTGCCCGGCCATCCATGGCCGGGCGTTCGCGGGCGACGCGCCCGCTCACCCTCAAAGCTTGGTGGTGGCCAGCAGTTCGGCCAGTTGCGCGATGGAAGGCTCCATCAGGTTGGTGAGCGGGTACGGCCAGACGCCGATCAGCAGCACGCCGGCGGCGAACACGCCCAGCACCACGGCCTCGCGGCCGTCGATGTCCTTGAGCCCCGCCACGTGGGCATTGCCGACCTCGCCATACAGGATCCGCTTGACCAGCCAGAGCGAGTACGAGGCGCCGATGATCAGCGTCAGCACGGCGGTGAAGGCAATCAACGGGTGGGCCTGGAACGAGGCCAGCACGACCATGAACTCGCCGACGAAGCCGGACGTGCCCGGCAGGCCCGAGTTGGCCATGCTGAAGAGCACGAAGAACGCCGCGAACCAGGGCATGACGCTGGCCACGCCGCCGTAGTCCCTGATCATGCGGGTATGCATGCGGTCGTAGAGCACGCCAACGCAACTGAACATCGCGCCGGAGATGAAGCCGTGGCTGATCATCTGCACCATCGCGCCCTGCAGGCCGAGCCGCGCGGCGTCGGTGTTGCCCTCGCGCACCAGGGCGAAGGCCAGGAAGATGCCGAGGGTGACGAAGCCCATGTGCGAGACCGACGAATAGGCGATCAGCTTCTTCATGTCCGACTGCACCAGCGCCACCAGGCCGACGTACACCACCGCGATCAGCGACAGCGCGATCATCAGCCAGGCCCACTCGTGGCCGGCGTCGGGCACGATCGGCAGCGAGAAGCGCAGGAAGCCGTAGCCGCCGATCTTCAGCATGATCGCCGCCAGGATCACCGAGCCGCCGGTCGGCGCCTCCACGTGCGCGTCCGGGAGCCAGGTGTGCACCGGGAACATCGGGATCTTGATCGCGAAGCCGGCGAAGAAGGCGAAGAACAGCCACATCTGCTCGGTCGCCGTGAGCGGCAGCGCGTACAGGTCGGGGAGCTGCCAGCTGCCCGCCTGCAGGTACAGGTAGATCAGGCCGACCAGCATGAAGATCGAGCCCAGGAACGTGTACAGGAAGAACTTGAGCGTCGCGTACACCCGGCGCGGCCCGCCCCACACGCCGATGATGATGAACATCGGGATCAGCATGGCCTCGAAGAACACGTAGAACAGCATCGCGTCCACGGCCGAGAACACGCCGATCATCAGGCCTTCCAGGATCAGCATGGCCGCGTAGTACTGGCTGACCCGGGTGGTGATCGACCCCCAGGCCCCGATCAGCACCAGCACGGTGGTGATCGTGGTCAGCACGATCAGGGCGACCGAGATGCCGTCCGCGCCCAGGTGGTACTGGATATCGAACGCGGGGATCCATTCGCGCCGCTCCAGGAACTGCAGCCCCGCATGGCCGAATTCGAATCCGGTCAGGAGCAGCAGGCTGAGCGCAAGTATCACCAGCGAGGCGCCAAAGGAAACCCAACGGGCGGCGGAGGGCCGCGCGTTGCCGCACGCCATCGCAAGCAGGCCGCCCAGGATGGGGAGCCAGATCAGGAGGCTGAGTAGAGGCCAGTTCGACACGTATCTTTTTCCGTCAGCGCCAGTGGCGGATGAGCACGGCCAGGAGCAGCACCAGGCCAATGATCATCACGAATGCATAGTGGTAGAGGAGACCGGACTGGGCCCGGCGCGAGACGGCGGCAACGAGGCCCACCACGCGCACCGCGCCGTTGACGATCAGGCCATCGATGATCTTCTCGTCGATCCAGCGGGAGATCCGGCCCAGCCCCAGGCTGCCGCCGGCGAAACCCTTGATCCACAGGTCATCGGCCCAGTACTTGTTCTCGAGCACCTTGACCGGCAGGCGGAACGTCTCGCGCGCCTTCGTCGCCAGCTCCGGGCGCCACCAGTACATGGCGGTCGCCAGGGCGAAGCCCGCCACCGTCAGCCAGAACACCGGCGTCAGGAAGCCGTGCAGCGCGAACGCCACCGGGCCGTGCCAGAGCTCCTGGCCAATCATGGCCACGGTGTCGCGGGCCGCATCCAGGTCGATCGCCCCGGTGAAGAACGGCACCTTTTCGATCGCGCCGGACCAGTTGGTCCCGAACAGGCATGAGGGTGTTTCCTGCGCATGCTGTGTTGAGGCCTCAATCGCCGGTGGCATGGGCATCCAGCCAAGGATAGAGTCAGACCAATAGGATGCCTCACCGAACTGATAGAGCCGATACCCTCCTGATGGGCCGAGATAGCCGGAGGCTACGACGTCATTGCCCAGCAACAGGAGGACCGTCGTTGAGTCCTTCGGCGCGTCGCTCATGGGTCGCCACTTTGGCTGCGCGGCCTCCGACGCCAGCCGCTCGTATTCATCGCACAGCGGCATCAAGTGTTTGAGCAGTACGCATGGCCAGGTCGCATGCGGCAGCCCGGCTTGTCGCCGGAGTTCGGCAATCAAGCCCTTTGGGGTCGTGTATGTAACCAATTCAGCGCTCCACTGGGTCCAAATACCAGCGCTTCATGGCGCCGGTCTGGAGGCCAAAGCCCCCGGCTCTCACCGCTTGGCCTCGTACTTGCCCAGCAGCACCGGCAGCGCCTCGTCTGCGGTGGCCACGGCCTCGCGGATGATGCCGGCCAGCTCCTGGCCGATCCTGGCGGCATCCTCACGGCCTCTTGGCAGGAGTTCGCGTGCTTTGTCGCCCCTGGGGTTGTTCCCCTCTGTCTTTGAATGTCGCATGAGCACCAGTCGTCGCATCGCTCAAGTGTAGGCACACGACCCGTGGCAGCTGCGGCGGCTCCCGCGCAGCGCGGGTTGTGCCAACCTATTCCGCGGGCTTGGTAGCGACGATCAGGTCGCGCCGGATAGAGGAATCCACCCGGTGGGCAAACTGGTGCCAGGGTCCGCCCGTGGCCACCTGCAGGCCTGCTTGCGTGAGCATCGCGGCTAAGTCCTCACGTGCCAGTCCTAATGTGTTCCAAGAGATCCCGATGGCGCCGCCGCGCATCAGCTGCCCGGACCAGATGGGGATCGCGCGGCGGAGCAGCTCGGCGGGGGTTCGCTCCCGGCTTCTTCCCGCACCGCTGTGGCGTGATTCCGAACCGTGCACCACCCCGTAAGGGGCGTCGGTCACGATAGCGTCAAACTTCTTTTTCCCGAACAGCTTGGCAGAGGAGAGGGTGTCGCCGGTGAAGGCCGTCAGCTGGAGCTTGGCAGCCGCCGTGCTTATGGTCGCGTCGAAACGTTTCCCGATGGACTTGCCTTCTCGCCGCACCGGGGTGGTGGCCAACTGGTGTTTGATGCGCTTGCGGCGCAGCCAGGTGGTGTAAAAGGCAGCCATCTGGTCGAAGGATTTCTTGTCCACCTCCACGCCGAAGGCATCGTGTCCCAGCAACAACGCGGTGGACAGCGTAGTGCCGCGCCCGGCCATCGGATCTAGCACCTGGCGCGCTCCGTGTGCTGCGCGGGTGACCGCGGCCAGGGTGACGTTCAACAGGAGGCGGGTGAACTGCTCGTTGGTCTTACCCTGATATTTCGGGATAGTGACTAGGTCGTCGTCCAGAGCGTCGGTGTTTGGCAGTTGGAGTGGCCGCAGTAGCGAGTCATTGGATTCGAAAAACGCGAACGAGGTTGACTGCCTGGCTAGGACCGCTAGCTCAGTTTCCGAAAGCTGCCCGGCGTTGAAACTCAGGTATCCCACGCCCGCGATTGTCGAGGGCGCGCAGTCTTTCGCGAACGGAGCAGTGACTTCCAGCTCGGCTGCGCTCAAGGAGGCGGCCTCGCCGGCGTAAACACGATTCGCCGACGGGTACCTCAGCATCAAGTAGTGGGGCATGCGCTGATTCTTCCAAACATCAGTGCTTGCCCGCACCGTGCCACGAGTCGACCACGGGCATCAACAGCAGCTCATCTGCATTGATGCTCCGTAGCCGTGGGTGGCCAGCTCTTCCAGGAGATAGGGAAAGTCAGTCGTCGTTCCCGACAGGAAGTTCGAAGGGAGTTCCCTTGGCGCGGTCGAAGGACGCCTTGATCTCATCTTCTGCATCGGCCTTGCCGGTCCAGGTCGCTCCCTCTACCGATTTGCCCGGCTCGAGGTCCTTGTAGACGGAGAAGAAGTGTTCGATCTCCAGCAGCATGTGTTCCGCCACGGAGTCCAGGTCCCGCACGTGATGGCGCCGAGTATCCGCGGTGGCCACGCAGAGAACCTTGTCGTCGCGACCCATTTCGTCCTTCATGCGGAACATGGCGACGGCGTAGCACTCGATCAGGCAACCCGGGAAGGTCGGCTCGGCGCCGATGACCATGGCATCCAGGGGGTCGCCGTCTAGGCCGAGGGTTCCTTCGATGTAGCCGTAGTCGTACGGGTACTGGGTGGACGTGAACAACGTGCGATCAAGCCGGATCCGCCCAGTGTTGTAATCCATCTCGTACTTGTTCTTGGTTCCCTTGGGAATCTCAACTGTCACATCGAAAAGAACCTGCCGCTCCGGGGGCAGAACCTCGATGTTCTCGACGACGTCTTCGCTCACTGACGCGCTCCTATGATTGTGACGATCCGCCACGCAGCGGATGGTATGTGCAGCACAATACAGCTTATGGAGCGGCAATGAAGTTTTTCCGCACTGGCCTTAAACGGGGCTTTGCGTGGATGGCGGGCCTGATCGTCGTTATCGCTGTCGCTGGTTGGCTTTTATTTCAACCGATGATGGTCATGGTTGGCGCCGAGGTCACTGGCGCACCCACAACTATCGATCCTTCGGTCTTTGAACCCCCCGAGGCGCTCGAGGGTGGGTCCCCGATGGGTGATGGCCTGATAGGCCCCGCGCTGTCCGGCGCCGACGGCGAGCTCCCAGACAAGAAGGTGCTGGAACAAAAACTGTCCGGCCTTGACGTCAGCAAGCTCGCAGCCGAGGCGGAGGAATTGGAGCTCGGCTACCAGGTATTGGACGCGGAAACCGGTGACGTGCTCGCCGAACATGAGGAAGACCTGCCCCTGATCCCGGCCTCGACCACCAAACTGCTCACGGTAACCGCGGCCATGGCGGCCTTCGAGGACACGGAGCGGTTTGCCACCCGGGTTGTGCAACCGGAAGCGGGCAGCATCGTGCTTGTCGGGGGTGGGGATCCGATGCTGACCAGCGTGCCAGTCAAAGATGACACCTACCCGGTGCCGGCCTCCTTGGAAGAACTAGCCTCCGGGACCGCGGAGGCCCTCTTGGAGGCCGGTGTGGAAACAGTCAAGCTGGGCTTTGACGAGTCGCTGTTCACCGAGGAGTGGAACGAGACCTGGCCTGAGAAATATCGTGACCAAGTGACCGCTATCAGCGCACTTTGGGCTGATGAAGGCAGAGACGCCAATAATGTGCGCAGCCGTGAGCCTGCGCTGTTGGCGGCTTCAACATTCGCATCCCAGCTCGAGGACGAAGGGATTACCGTAACGGGAAAACCCAAAGCAGCGGCTGCCGATGGTGATGAAATCGCCCGCGTGGAATCGTTGCCCTTGCACGTCCTAGCCGAGCAGGCAATGCTGGCCTCGAATAACTCCTACACCGAGGTACTTGGCCGACAGGTTGGGGTGCGCCTGGGGGAGCCGGGTACTTTCAAGGGTGCCGTCACCGCGCTGGAGAAGCAGCTGGATGAGATGGGCCTTTGGGACTCTGAAGCCGTGCTGCACGACACCTCCGGGTTGTCGCGAGAGAACCGGATCACGCCGGGCATGCTCGCGGCCACGATGCGGCACGTCGCCACAGAACCGCGGCTCTCCGTCATCCTCGAAGGCCTACCGGTGGCAGGAGTGACCGGATCCCTGGCGAACCGTTTCGGCGATCCGATGGCTGCCCCCGCCCGCGCGATCGCCCGCGCAAAGACCGGCACTCTCTCGTTCGTTTCCAGCCTGGTGGGGACAACGGTCACCCAAGACGGGCGAGAAGTGGTGTTCGCGTTCGTCACCAACGGCTCGGCAGATGGGTGGGCCGCCCAGATCTGGACGGAGCAAGGAGTGGGTCTAATCAGCGGGTGTGGATGCTGATGCAGACCCGTCCTACCATCAGCTGGGGCATCGCTAAGGCCGTCGCGGGACTCCTCGAAGGCCAACCGCCGGCGACGACCCGCCCGCAGGCAGCGCAAGCGGTCGCGTCGCTGCGACTCGCGGCGCGACGCGCAGGTCACCTGGCCCTGGAGGCCAGCCACCTGGGAGGGCTTCCCGCCATTAACATCAAAATCACCGACCGTGAATCTTGGGGCGATTCGGCGCACGTCATGATCGAGGAATTGCTGGACAGGTTCGAATGGGGCGAGGGATCCCATCGCCTGTCCTCCAAGGTGAAGGGTTTGGGTAACGGTTTGGCAGGCGGCTTCTTGCTGGCGTTCATGCAACGGAACCTGCTGGGGCAATATGACCCGTTTTCCAGGCCCGCGACCTTGTATCTGTTGGCACCCAACATCGTGGAGAACGAGCGGGTGCGCGGCCTCGATCCGGAGGATTTCAGGCTCTGGGTGAGTGTCCATGAGCAAACTCACGCCGTCCAGTTCAGTGCCGCGCCCTGGTTGCGCGACTACCTCTTGGAACGGTTGCTCTTCCTGGCCGAAGACGACTCCGGAATTCTCGAGACGCTGCGGAGCCTCACTGCCCACCGCGACTTGGAATCTGGGAACAACAAACCGAGCATCAGGGCGGCACTGGGGGAAATCATTGGGGTGATGACCTTCCTGGAGGGTCATGCGGACCACATTGCCGAGGAAGTGGGGCGAGTGCATATTCCCACCTGGGCCGCGCTTCGGCGGTCCTTTGCGCGCAGCCGCGTGAGCGCCGGACCAATGAAATGGCTACCTATCCTTAACAAGAATGCGCAGTATCGCGACGGTCTACGGTTCTGCAGGAAGGTTTCCAACCGGGTGGGAACCGGTGGCCTAGCCCTCGTCTTCGATGGCCCCAGCGCCCTGCCGACCAGGCGAGAGATCGCGGAGCCGGCAGCGTGGCTCAGGAGGGTTCATGGCGCGGCGTGAACTCGGTCCCGCTTCCTTGAGCGTGGCGCGTGCCGTGGCGGCATCCCTGCCGACGGGTGTAGCGGTGGTTGGGGTATCCGGGGGAGCGGACTCCCTCGCGCTCGCCCTGGGCGCCAAATGGGCGGCGGACAGATCCGGGACCCAGCTGAAGTGCGTGGTGATCGACCATCAGCTCCAGACGGGCTCTGATCAGGTAGCGGCGATGACGGTTGCGAAGCTCGAGGAGCGGGAACTGCCGGCAGAGGTGGTCGCGGTGGATGTGGAGGAGGGCGCCGCCGATGGACTTGAAGCCGCCGCCCGGCATGCGCGGTTGACGGCGCTGAGTGCCTTCGGTGCACCGGTGCTGCTCGGCCACACCCTCGACGACCAGGCCGAGACGGTCCTGTTGGGTTTGGCACGCGGGTCCGGGGCCCGCTCACTCAGCGGTATGGCGCCGGCGCGGAATCATTTCGTGCGGCCTTTTTTGGGTGTCCGCCGTGGGACCACCGAGGCCGCCTGCGCCGAGCTAGGGCTGAAGTTTTGGAAAGACCCCCATAACGAGGACTTGGGCTTCGCGCGTGTCCGCGTACGCAAGAAAGTCCTGCCGGTCATGGAGGCCGAGTTGGGACCCGGGATCGCCGAGGCGTTGGCCCGGACCGCGGTGTTGTTGCGTGATGATGCCCGGTTGTTGGACGGGTTGGCGCAGGAAGCGGTCCCCGACCCCCGGTTGGACGGACCGTTGCTGGTGGCCGATGTTCCTGGTGATCCAGCTCTGCGGCGGCGGGTGTTGCGGCGCTG
>ERZ1032895.188-NODE-188-length-13586-cov-5.345946_pt1 | contig 13586 bp, 12 predicted proteins | sample MGYA00516687_ERZ1032895 | MGnify/ENA primary metagenome ERZ1032895 (study PRJEB33719, sample SAMN04261600) | wastewater metagenome | biome: rural village; feature: latrine urine exit; material: soil | place: El Salvador | collected 2013-01-14 ... | reverse complement strand
TACGAGATCGGTCTCGGCATTCCTGCTGAACCGCTCTTCCGATCTAAGGTTTTGAGCAGCGCCACCACGTGGTCGCCAGCTGGGAATTCACCATAGATCGTGGTTTCTAACCACAGCGCGGATTCAGCAACGAAGATCGCATCGTTGTTGGTTTCGAGGTTGAGACCCTCGAAACGATCGGCGCCTTTGGCTGCCATCTGGCGGGCAATCGCTCCCTGACCTTCACTCAGAATTGAAATACCGATACGTTTGGTTTCGCGCAGCACGGGCCAGGTGGTGGAAGTGTTTTGCACTGCCACGGAGACTAAAGGTGGCTCCAAGGAAACACCCACGGTGAATGACGAAGCGACCATGCCTTGTGCGACACCGTCTTTGGTGTAGGCGGCTAGTGCTGCGACGCCAGACGGGAATTGGCCGAAGGCGCCGCGTAGCGATAGTGGCGAGAGGTCGTTGGACAGTTGGGTGGTGTGCAGGTGGTGGGCTTGCAAAGTAGTTGTCACAATCATGCCTTCAAAGTTTTGCGCCCGAATATGCGCTCGAACGCTGTACTTGCCCAACACGGGGTGTTCCGTGAGGCCGAATCATCACCTGGGGCACCCCACTACAACGTGGGAGGGTTGCCGTCTTACCAGCCAGGGCTACGGTGCGGTAAGAACTCGTGATTCTGCAAAACAGACTAACCTATTTCGATCAGCCAGGACAGTGCAGCTTGTCACATTCCGTTAAATCGCTGGGCGATCGCGGCCGCGTGCGCATGAAGTCCTTCGGAGGCAGCCAGCGTTTGGATACCCTCAGAGAGCGATTGCAGGCCGGTCTTGTCGTAGCGAATGCGTTGCTGCAACCGGAGAAAAGACACGGTGTTGAGACCCGACGAAAACCGAGCGGTCCCGGAGGTCGGCAAGACGTGATTGGAACCAGCAGAATAATCGCCCAGCGGAACCGGTGCGTATGGCCCCATGAAGATCGCCCCAGCGTGGGTGATCTTGGCCAGGACAGCCTCATTGTCTGCGGTCTGAATTTCCAGGTGCTCGGTTGCAATCGCGTTGGTGACTTCAATGGCTTCAGCCATCGTGGTCACGACCAGTGCACCCGACTGTTGTCTGGTCAGCGCCTCGCGAATCTGATCTTCTAACATCACACCGGGGACTTGCACCTCGATTTCTGCTACCACGGATTCTGCGAAGTCCATTGAGGTGGTCACCAGTACCGAGGCTGCCAGCGGATCATGTTCCGACTGCGAGATGAGATCCGCGGCGACCCAGGCGGGATTTGCGGTCTCATCGGCTAATACCAAGATTTCGGATGGCCCGGCAACGGCGTCGATACCGACCTGGCCGAAGAAGGCTTGTTTTGCCGCAGCAACATACACGTTGCCGGGTCCGGTGATCAGATCAACCGGGGCACAGACCTGGTTGCCCGCAGCGTCGCCCACCCCCAGGGCCAACATGGCGATGGCTTGCGCGCCTCCGGTTGCATATACCTCATCGACGCCAAGCAGCTTGCAGGCGGCCAAGATCGTGGGATGCGGCAGACCGTTGAAGTCGGCCTGTGGAGGAGACGTGACGACGATCCCCGGGACGCCGGCGGCTTGAGCAGGCACCACGTTCATAATGACCGACGACGGATATACGGCTCGTCCGCCGGGCACATACAACCCCACGCGCTGGATTGGGATCCAGTGGTTTTCTACGGCGGCACCGTCACCGAGCGGCACAACCGAATCGGACGGGAGCTGAGCGGCATGCACGGCCCGCGCGCGACGGATGGATTCTTCTAGCGCTGCGCGAACATCATCATCGAGTTCAGTTAGTGCTTGGTCGAGTGCGGCAGCCGGTACTCGCAGGCTGTCAGGACGTACGCGGTCGAACTGTTCGGTCAGTTCCAACACTGCTTCGGCACCACCGTTTTTGACCTTGTCAATGATGGGTTGCACGATGGCTGAGGCATCAGCAACTTCAAGTTTTGCCCGCGGCATCACGGTTGCTGGATCATAGGTTGTGTTACGCAAATCGGTGATGTGAAGCATGACTGTTAGTGTAGCCGTTTTCAGGTTTAATTCAGATCGCGCTGAGAGGATGGTGCCTATGTTGCGTCACGAAACCCAAGAGGCCCCGGCTGAGCCGACCGAGGTGCCTTCACTGCCGAATATGGAAGAAGCCGTCCCCGAGGATGTGCAGAATTCGGCATTAGAAAATATTGAATCCCTGGGCCCGCTTTTTGGCGTTTCGCTCAACATCGCCATCGGGGTGCTGGTAGGGCTGATCGTCACCGCTGCGGTCGCCTTAGTCGCTCGTTTCCTACTACGATCCCGCAAGCGGTTTTTATCCCATTTGAAAATTCTTTTGGTGCCCGCCTTCACCGCGATGGCTTTTCTCGGTGCTCGCATCGGGCTGGAGCTGTCCGGCCGCGACATCGCGATGTATGATCTGCTGGCCTTCTTACTGCTGATCGGTACGGCCTCAGGGTTTGCCTGGTTGGCGCTACGTCTCGTCAACGTCATTGAGCGTCGTGTGGAGGTCCGCTATGACGAAGTCACCGCCGAGGATCGACGCGGTCGACGCATCAAAACCCAGATGCAGCTGATTAAACGCGTCCTGCACGCCATTATTATCGTGATCGCTATCGCTGCGATCCTGCTGGCCATTCCGCAAGTACGCGCCCTTGGTGCCGGTCTGTTGGCCTCGGCCGGTTTAATTTCGGTGGTCGCAGCACTGGCTGTGCAAACCACGCTGACGAACGTCTTTGCCGGCATGCAGCTGGCCTTCACCGACGCGATCCGGGTGGGCGACGTCGTCGTCATGGACGATTACTACGGCACGATCGAAGACATCACGATGTCCTATGTCGTGCTGAAAATTTGGGACGGCCGACGCATCATTTATCCGTCGTCGTATTTCACCACCACCCCGTTTGAAAACTACACGCGGGTCGGCACGGAAATCTCTGCCGGGATCGACTTCCAAGTCGACTGGCGCGTGCCGGTTGATGCGCTGCGCGCCCGCTTGCGCGCGCTGGTCGAATCCTCGGATCTGTGGGATGGACGCGACGCCAAGATCCAGGTGTTAGACATCGCCAATGATCGGGCCACCCTGCGTGTGGCAGTTTCGGCACGCAATGCCGGGGAACTGTGGGATCTGCAGTGCCTGGTGCGCGAGGATTTCATTAAGTTCATCTCCGAGGAGCATCCATATGCGATGAACGTGATGCGCATCGAACAAGCCCCGCCAGAACCACTCGTCGAGACACCCGAACAACAACCCGAGCCCAAGCCCGAGCGCGAACCTGCTCAGCGCAAGCGCGCTAAGGAGCCCTCCCACCGCAGCAGTCGTTGGGATATGAATTCGGTGCCTAGTTTTGATCATGACAGGGCGCAGCGGTACAGTGCCGAACCACCGGTTGAGATCGGCACGATTCCTACGATTACCCGTCGCCAACAACAACAGGACGATGAGTTAGTCCCGACCGGCCCAGATACCTCATCGGTGCCGCTGACCAAACCGTCTGAAGACGGCACGATGTACACCGGATCAGTTTCTGCCATTGAACGCAGTGCGGATATGGCAGGCCCCGGCGAAGAGGCCTACCGGAGCCGTGCACAGAACACCAGCGAACTTGAGATCGTCGAGCAGGATCGCCGTGATGACGACGCCCCGGCATATGCCGCGGACGACGACGGCCGCCGTCGCAACGACTAGCCGCGCTCCAGGTGCACGTTGTAGAGCTGTTCCATATCTTTCGAAAACGGCACGAACACGACTGTGGACACCGAAACCTCAGACGCCATGGATCGTACGGTGTCCACCGCGACGGCCACGGCGTCATCATGAGGCCAACCATAGACGCCGGCGGAGATGGTGGGGAACGCGACCGATTTTGCCCCCAGTTCGTCTGCGACTTCAAGTGAGCGTTGATAACAGCTGACCAGCAGGTGGCGCCGATCCTTGGATTTGGCATAGACCGGACCCACGGTGTGAATGACCCAGCGGGCGGGCAGTTTCCCGGCTGTCGTTGCCACGGCGTCACCGGTTGGCAGACCGTCGGGGAGCTCGGCAGCCCGTAACGCTTTGGTTGCCTCCAGGATCTCGGGTCCGCCGGCCCGGTGGATCGCGCCGTCGACGCCGCCGCCGCCTAATAATGTTGTATTGGCGGCATTGACGATCGCATCAACCTCGACGGTGGTGATGTCACCGCGTTGGACAACCAGTTCCATGTCTATTCCTCTTCGTGATTCGTCTGTTTGGTAACGGACGTCTCTGGGACTTTGACCGACACGACCGGGACCGGCAGTTCGCGCAGCAATTCATCGGCAACAGAACCCATCATGAACTTGGAAAACCCAGAGCGCTTTGCTGTTCCGATGATCACCGCATAGGGGTGCAGCTCGGCGACGACATCTTTAAACTCGTCGGTGGTGGAACGGCCCCGCGAGTATTTTCGCAGTTCCGTTGGCACGGTGAAGCGGGCCAGATAGTTTTCTAGCTGTTCGGTTTGGGCTTGCGTGAGCTCCGACTCCGAGCGTCGTTCTGCACCGGGGCCGGCATTGATCACGACCAGGTTCATGGACAGTTTCTCGGCGAGGTCCAGCCCGAAGTCTAAGGCGGCTCGTGATGGTTCTGATTCGGTGTATCCCACAATAATGGTCATGTTTTAATCCTTCGGGTTGGTTAGCAGATAGTCCAGGGTTGCTGCCAGGGTTTTCATGGCAGGTCCGCGGACCACATCGGGCAGACTGGGATATAGGCGCATTGATAGGTCCCGCACGACGACCGATTCCCAGTCCACAGGCGTCAAAATGGGTGGTAAATCTCGGATCAGCTCGCGCACCTGGGTTACACGTTCGAGCCGGTGACTACGATATTCCTCGGCCGTACGAGCCACTGAGTCAAGCGTGGGGCCGTGGGCCGGCAGGACGGCAACCTGACGGCCGGCACCTTCCAACTCCGCTAGGGCGCCTAAGGACTCGAGGTAATCGGTGAGTGTGCCATCCGGGTAATCCAGCATGGTCGTGCCTTCGCCCAAAATCGTATCCCCGGTCAATACGGTCCCACCCGGGTGCGGAGCCGCATCATCGTCGGGGACGAAGAAGGAAACTGAATCTGAGGTGTGGCCGGGGGTCGCGACCACGCGGATCCGGGTTCCGCCACCGGTGAGGACTTCGCCGTCGATCAAGGGCAGTGCATTGCGGCACCAGTGCTCATCGGCTGCCCGCACCGGAGCGTCAAAGCGTTCAATAAATGCGGGCAGCGCACCCGTGTGGTCCAGATGATGGTGAGTGATCAAGATGGCATCCACACGGCGGCCATCCAAAACCCTGCTGACCGCATCGGCGTGGGCGGTGGCGCCGGTAGCATAACCCGGGTCAACGATCACCGCCGTATCCGCCCCGGGCGCGGCGATGACATACGTGTTCGTGCCGCTCAAGGTCATCCCGGAAGGATTATCCTGGGTGATTCGGGTTGTGAACTGGCTACTAGCCACAATGCTGGAAGAACTCATATATTGAAGTCTATGGACTCTTCGACCAATACTGGATACTCCACACCCGGCAAACCATTTACTCGCGATACAAACTATATTAATGATCGCATCGTCGCCGACCCCGAAGCACACCGGGCCGCCGATGAGTATGAATACAACACGATCGGGACCTTGACCACCGGTCTGACCAAAGATGCTGAAGCATGGCCGGTCGAGGCAGGCCGGTATCGGCTGGTGGCTGCTCGCGCGTGTCCGTGGGCTAACCGGACGATCATCGTGCGCCGGCTACTGGGACTGGAAGACGCCATCTCGCTTGGCACCCCGGGACCCACCCACGATGCGAACTCCTGGACTTTCGATCTGGATCCCGACGGCGTCGACCCGGTGCTGGGCACCCACCGGTTACAGGAAAACTATTTCAAACGCTTCCCAGATTACCCGCGCGGCATCACCGTGCCGGCGATCGTGGACATCTCAACCGGCGGCGTCGTCACCAATGACTACCCGCAGATCACCCTGGACTTTTCCACCGAATGGACCGCATTCCACCGCGACGGCGCACCAAACCTCCTGCCCGAAGAACACCTCGATGAAATGTTCGACATCATCAAGCGCATCTTCACCGAGGTCAATAACGGCGTCTACCGCGCCGGCTTCGCCGGTTCTCAAGAAGCCTATAACGACGCCTACAACCGGTTATTCACCGCGATGGACTGGCTGGAAGAACGCCTGACCACCCGGCGTTATTTGATGGGGGAACACATCACCGAAGCCGATGTCCGCCTGTTCACCACCCTGGTGCGTTTTGATCCTGCCTACCACGGGCATTTCAAATGCAACCGCAATAAGCTCATCGAATTCCCCGCGCTGTGGGCCTATGCTCGCGACCTGTTTCAAACCCCGGGCTTTGGCGACACCGTGGACTTCCAGCAGGTCAAAGACCACTACTACATCGTCCACCGAGACATTAACCCCACCGGCATTGTGCCCAAGGGGCCCGTCTTGACCGAATGGCTGACCGACCACGGCCGCCAAGACCTGGGTGGGTCACCATTTGGTGACGGCACGGCCCCCGGTCCGGTCCGTGATGGTGAAGGCGTCGACCCGGCCAATAACCCGCTGTACGCCTAACGTTCTCACCAACCGGTTAGGCTTCGGTGCGTGGTCGAATCCACACCTCGGTGATTTGGGTATCCGAGGGGGCTTCGATCACGTGCCGGATGGTCCGGGCAACCGTGGAGGGCTTGATGAGCGTTTCCGGTAGCAGCAGGGGATAAGCATCGTCCCAAGCAATCATCGGCGTATCAACATAGCCAGGAGCCACGGTCGCAACCCGAATCCGATCGGCCTCTGTGCGCATCCGGATCCCATCGGCCAGGGCTTGCAGAGCGTGTTTCGAGGCCGCATAGACCACATTATTAGGCGACGTCGTCCGCGAGGCTCCCGACCCTAAAAACACCACGGTCCCGGTGGCTTCTTGTAGCTGGGGCAACAGCGTGCGAGTCAATTCAGACGGCACGGTGACGTTAAGGTGCATGACTTCGGACCACACGGCCGCATTCGCGTCGTCGAAGGCGAACCGGGGCGCGATGGCCGCAACATTGAGCAGCGCATCGACGCGCGGCAACAACCCGAATGTCGTGGCAAACTCTTCGGTATTGACCAGATCGCATTGCACCGGATAAATTTCCTCGCCCAACCGGGACAGGGTCAACAAGCGAACCTCATCGCGGCCCTGCGCCACTACCGCGTAGTCACCCGCGAGTTCTTCGACGATCGCCCGGCCGATGCCACCGGTGGCGCCCGTAACCACCACAACTGGTTTATTCGTCACCGCCAAGGCCTTGAGATGATCGGCGATTTTGAGCTGTTGTTGAGCGGTATTCATCGTGCTCCTTAGCGAGTTTGATCAGCGAACATAGTGCGCAGTGACTGGTCGGGCAGGGAATGCGAAACTAACACGGCCAACAGGATCCGCGCCTGATACGTATTGAGTTGTTGCGCGCTCATAGCTCCCGCATCCAACAGCGTGACCGCCCCACCGTTGCCGTAGATGGGGGCCACCGGGCCGGCCGGCACCCGGGTCGAAAGCACCACCGGAACCCCGGCAGCCACGGCGGTTTTGACGGCGTCGGTAAACACCGGCGGGGCATTGCCGGCACCCACGCCTTGCAGCACCACACCATCCGCCCCGTGTTCCAACGCCGCATACAATAAGGTCGCATCCGTGCCCGGTGCCGCATCGATGACCGGGATGTTCAGCTGACCCAAGCGATCCGTTGGCTCTGGAATCACCGGATAGGACACCGGGGTGGCCAGCCGGGTGAGCTGATGGTGATAGAACTCAGCGATCAGCGTGCCACCGGAAAATGCCGACGTTGCCAACGTGTGCTGTTTGCGAGTGCGACGGGCCGCATGAAATTGCGCAGCAAATCCGACGACGACGCCGGCCCCGCGCAGCTTGTCAGACCCGGCCGCCAGTACGGCCTGGCGCAGGTTTTCTGGGCCATCAGTATTTGGTAAGTCGGCGGCACGTTGGGCCCCGGTGAGCACGACCGGTTTATCGGAATCGTGGAACAGGGATAAAAAGAATCCGGTTTCTTCCATGGTGTCGGTGCCGTGGGTCAGGACAATCCCGTCGATCTGCGGATCGGCAAGAGCTTCCGCGACGGCGGCCCGGATTGTGCGGAGATCGGCAAACGTCAGATGAAATGAGTTCATGTGCAACACGTCGTCGGTGGTGACCTTGGTGTCCAAGCCCGTGGCATCCAGCACATCGCCTGCCGAATCTGCCACAACGGAACCGCCGACGCTCGCGCGGGAGGCTATTGTGCCACCGGTACCTATTACATGCACATTGCTCATGAAGCCATTGTAAAGGTGCCCGGTTAGAAAAGCTCCCCGTCAACGTAGACCCAGCGAGTGTTTTCGCGAGCAAACCGGGAACGTTCATGCACGAAATCCCGGGCGCCGTCGGCCGTGCGAAAATGCGCGACGAACTCGACCTCTCCGGTTTCATCATCGGGACCGCCAGCAACGGTGTCACGAATGCGCAGTCGTCGCCAGTCGATACCCTGCGGTGCCGAGGGGTCGGCAGGCCGCGTTGCGGAATGCCAGCTGAGCGCAAGATACGCGTCGTCGCCGATGACGAATGCCGTGTACCGCGAGCGCATCAGGGCTTCGGCGGTCTGCGGGAATGCTGCCCCGCTGAGCAATGGTGCGCAACAGTCTTCGAAGCGGGCTGGCGTGCCACATGGGCATGGCGCATCGTTGGGTATTGTCATCGTGACCTTCCATTGCACGGTGGCGCCTTGGGTCGAGGGCCTCGGATTGCTACTTTAGTCTTAAGGGTTCCGGCTTGCGGCCGCTAATCGCCAAGATACGGGTAGCGCCAGTCCAGGGCAGGTGAATAGTTTTCGCGAATAAAGCGGCCACTGATCCAGCGTTGCAGCGCCAGTCGGGATCCGGTCTTGTCGTTGGTGCCGGAGGCCCGAGCCCCACCAAAGGATACTTGACCCATCAGGGCCCCGGTGGGTTTGTCGTTGATATAGGTCATCCCGGCGGCATAGCGCAACCGGTCCAATGCCTGGACGATGGCCCGCTGATTCCGGGAGAAGATGGACAAGGTGAGGGCATAATCGGTGGCGGTATCCACCAGGTCGAGTGTCTGGGTCCAATCGTCGTCGTCATATACATAGACGGTCAGGACCGGGCCGAAGAACTCATCGCGCAGCGTAAAAGCGTGTGGGTCGGTGGTACGCAGAATCGTGGGACGCACAAACCAACCGGTCGTGTCATCGACGGTCCCGCCGGCTAAGACCTCGTGGCTAGCTGACGTCCGGGCCTGTTCAATGACCCGTTGGATTCGTTGTAGCGCGGCCTGATCAATCACCGCCCCTAAGAAGGTGTCATGGTGGGCCACGTTTCCAACGGTGAGGGCTTCGGTGGTGGCCACCAGGTCGTCTTGGATCTGCTCCCACATCGAGGCCGGTAGGTAGGCCCGAGAGGCGGCAGAACATTTTTGGCCCTGATATTCAAATGCCCCTCGGATCAGGGCCACGCGGACGGCATCGGCATCGGCAGACGGGTGGACGACGACGGCGTTTTTGCCGCCGGTCTCACCGACCAGTCGCGGAAAGGTGCGGTGGGCGTGGATATTATGGCCTGCTTTGTGCCACAGCTTACGAAACACTTCGGCAGAGCCGGTGAAAGATAACCCGGCGAAATCTCGGTGAGCCATTGCGACATCAGAAACCAGCTCGCCCGAGCCGTGCACCAGATTGATGACGCCGGGCGGCAAGCCGGCCTCTTCAAAGAGTTCCATGAGCACCGCGTTACTATAGGCCGATTTCTCGGATGGTTTCCACACCACCACGTTGCCCATCAGCGCAGCCGTCGTCGGTAGATTCGAGGCAATCGCGGTGAAATTAAACGGCGTCATCGCCAACACAAAGCCCTCGAGGGGACGCTGATCCAGATAGGTCGTATCGCCCTGGAGGGCTTGTGGTTGGTCAGTGTAGATCTGTTGGGCGTTATATGCGTTGTAGCGGAAGAAATCGGCGGTCTCACACGGCGCATCAATTTCGGCCTGATGGAAAGTTTTGGATTGGCCCAGCATTGTGGTGGCCACCAATTCGGTGCGGTATTTACCGGCAGCCAGGTCTGCGGCGCGCAAGAAGATTGCGGTCCGGTCCCACCAGGGTGTCGATGCCCACTGTTCGCGGGCTTCCAGTGCGGCGTCGATCGCATCGTTGACAATGGATTCGGTCGCGGTCGACAGGTGCGCGATGACGCGCTGATGATCATGCGGTGGTACCACCGAGGTAGTCGACTCGGTCATCACTGGCTGCCCTGCAATGATATGAGGCAGCTGTCGGACCTGATCACAGCGTTCGGCAATACGCTGCAAAACTGCTTGAGCCTCGGCCGACCCCGGTGCATAGTCCAGGGGTGGCTCGTTGACGGGCTTGGGAACCCGGAAGTTTCCGGTCATACTGACACGAGGCCACATTGCTTTTCCTTTCGGCTGCCTGGATGATGCCAGGCAGCCCGTTAGTTGCCGACTACCGAGCGCAAGAAGAGCAATAAATTCGCCGGACGTTCTGCCATCCGACGCATCAAATACGGATACCATTCGGTCCCGTAGGGCAGATACACCCGGACCCGATAGCCTGCTTGCGCTAACTCGCGTTGTCTGTCCCGTCGGACCCCGTAGAGCATTTGAAATTCAAAATCCGACGGCGCAATACCCAGCTGCTGGGCCATGAATATGACGTAGCTGATACAGCTCTCGTCGTGCGTGCCAAATGCTGGATCCGGTAGCTGCTCCAGCGCCCATGCGGACAGGTATTTATACTGGTTGGTCACTTCAGTCGCATCTTGGATCGCGAGGGTGACAGGCTCAGCAAAGGCACCTTTGACTAACCGGATGCGTGGTCGCACATCGTCAAATGCCGTAAGGTCCGCCGATGTGGCGCGCAGATAGGCTTGAAACGCTTGGCGGAGCCTTGGAAATCGAGGCAGAAACGCACGGAAGATTTCAAGCGTAGGCCGGCCGGCGCTACTGTGCTCCATATCCAGCTCGACGCCAACGTTGTATTCTGCGGCGGTGTGCAAGAGGTCTTCCAGATGTCTGGCACACTGTTGTGGATCAATCAGCACACCCAGTTGCGAAAGCTTCACGGAGATGGTCGCCCCCGGTGACACTTCGGCCAGCCGTTCCATCGCCTTGCGATATTCACGGATCGCATCGGGAACCTGTGTGAGGTCTTGCACGGACTCTCCGAGAAAGTCCAGGCTGACATCAATCCCATGGCTTTTGAGTTCTGCTGCAATACGCCAGGCGTCGTCGACCGTATAGCCTGCAACATAACGATTCACCACCGAGCGCGTCAGCCGATTTTGCGTCGTCAACGTTTCGAGGCGTTTACTGTGTGCAGCTTTGAGTAATAACCGATTGGGCATGTCGCCTCCTGGTGGACCTACAGGGTGTGCAAACCTCACCACCCACCCGACAGTGCAGTGTGGTTTGTATCACAACTTGCGGTGTAGCTTTACGCTAGTCGAGGTGCCAGGTAACGGCAAGGGACCTAGGCAAGTGAGCCCTATTGCATAGATCGATCGGGATGACTATGCTGACGCTACGTTGTGGCGCTCGCCACAGTGTGTTATGGCCAGAAGGGCTTTGCCCCTCCATGAAGAGGAGGTATACCGTGAATTGGCATCCAGAAATTTTGCTCTACACTCGCCTGCGGAAATCACCCTATTTCCATGCCTCAGGGCGTCACGGGGTTGAAGCATACAGTGTCGTCAATCACCAATATCATCCACGCCGCTACGGCGATCCCATTGAAGAATACTGGGCACTCGTCAACGACGTCACCCTCTGGGACGTCGGGGCTGAACGACAGGTGGAAATTACCGGGCCTGATGCCTGGGAGTTTTCCAACATGTTGACCATGCGCGATCTCAGTGACCTGAAAGTGGATCAGGGTAAATACGCTCTGATTACCGCGGCTGACGGCGGGATCATTTCGGATCCGGTGTTATTGCGGGTCGATGATCAGCGCTTTTGGTTCTCGACTGCTGAATCGACTCTGATTGTCTGGGCATATGCCTGCGCCCACTGGTCGGGCATGGACGTTCAGGTCAAAGAAGCAGACGTCAGCCCGGTGCAAGTTCAAGGCCACAAAGCACTCGATGTGATGGTGGATTTATTCGATGATTCCATTCGAGACATGCGCCGCTACTGGTCGAAGCGTTATGAGCTCAACGGCATGGACGTGGTGGTGTCTCGAACAGGCTTCACTAATGTGGCCGGTTATGAGATCTACCTTGAAAACGCTACCCGAGACGCCGATACGCTCTGGGACACGGTGTTTGAAGCAGGACAACCCCACGGTATGCGCGTCACAGGGCCGGTTCATATCAGTCGCATCGAGGGTGGCATCCTGTCCTACGACGCAGATATGGATCTGAATACCAACCCATTCGAAGTGCTGTTCCACTATCCATGGCTGGATGAGATAGATCAAGCAACCTCATTTATTGGGCAACCCGCGCTCAAAGAAATCCGAGACAAAGGAGTCGAACGAAAACTGGTGGGTGTTGAAATCAGTGGGCGCTCAGTCGGTTCCTATATCGACGGGTCGATGCCTGAAGTGTTTCCCGTTCGCGACGACGGAACAGAAATCGGCTACGTCAGCTCCGCTTGCTATTCGCCACGTTTAGAAAAGAACATCGGCTTTGCGATGGTGCCGGTGCAATATGCTGACAATGGCACAACGTTTCAGGTCGAAACCCGCCACGGCATAGAGTCCGCCACAGTCGTAGACAAACCATTTCTAGGCTATCAAGGCTAAATCCTGACAACAGAAGAGTCGCCGCCGTCTGAACTTCAGCGTCATACCCTCAGCCTGCTCGATAGGCTAGCCTGTCGTTGTGACTGACCAACAACAATCCCAAATCCGTTCCCCGTGGATCGCCTTTGCCGTGACCGTCTCCGTGGCGGTATTAACCATCCTTGACGTCGTCAAGGTCAACGTCGTGTTGACTCCGTTGGAGGAGACACTGCAAGCAACCCCCACCCAAACAGGGCTGGTGGTTGCCGGCTACGTCTTGGCGTTTGGTATCGCACTGGTGCCCTCGGGGCGGCTCGGGGACCAGTGGAATCGCAAAGCGATGTTTATGATCGGGCTGATCATCTTCGCCGTCGCGTCACTCGGGGCCGCTCTAGCTCCGACTGCCAGCCTGTTGGTCATAGCTCGTATTCTGCAAGGAATCGCCGCTGGCATCCTCATGCCCCAAGTGCTAGGCATGATCCAGACGATCTTTCAGGGACAAGCCCGGGGCCAGGCTTTTGGCATCCTGGGCGCTGCCATTGGCCTGGGGACGGCGTTTGGGCCGACCATCGGCGGGCTCTTTCTCGGCGGTTTGGGATCTGAGCTTGGCTGGCGATGGACGTTCGGGATGAATGTCCCATTGGTGCTGCTCGTCATTCCGCTCGCGCTCTGGCTGATCCCGGCAGCCCAACCCCGCGAGGGACGCGCAGACCTCGATATCGTCGGCGTCCTGCTGATGGCGCTTACTGTCTTATGTGTCATGCTGCC
>ERZ1032895.187-NODE-187-length-13600-cov-5.581986_pt1 | contig 13600 bp, 10 predicted proteins | sample MGYA00516687_ERZ1032895 | MGnify/ENA primary metagenome ERZ1032895 (study PRJEB33719, sample SAMN04261600) | wastewater metagenome | biome: rural village; feature: latrine urine exit; material: soil | place: El Salvador | collected 2013-01-14 ... | reverse complement strand
AAAACCTGCCAAAAACCAAAATAGTTGGTTTGCCAGATTTGAAAATCGGATGGATAGGATAAGCGATAAAATTATGGGCCTTTTGAATCGCGTGTATCTGCCCATACTGAATTTTTCACTTCGTTTTAAAGCAGGGGTCGTAATAGGTGCGGTTGCCTTGCTATTGATTGCAGGATTTGTATTCAAAAATATGGGAGCTGAATTTATCCCGAAATTTGATGAGGGCGATATTGCCTTTCAAGCATTAATAAAACCGGGGAGTAGTCTTACAGAGACCATCGAGGCTTCAAAGAAACTTGAAAATCTAATAAATGAATTTCCCGAAGTTAAAACTGTAGTTTCAAGAATCGGGGTAGCCGAAATCCCAACCGACCCGATGCCAATGGACATTGCGGATAGTTACATTATTCTTGAAAAAGATAAAAGCAAATGGACTTCCGCCGACAGCAAAGAAGAACTCATTGAAAAAATACAAGAAAAGATTTCGGTTGTTCCCGGTGTCAATTTTGTATTTACCCAGCCCGTGGAACTTCGTTTTAATGAGTTGCTAACTGGAGTCCGTGAGGACGTGGCAATCAAATTGTACGGAGAAGATTTGGATGTGTTGGCAGATAAGGTACAGGAAATCGCAGCGGTAATACGTGAAGTACCGGGTGCAGCAGACCTTAACGTAGAGGCTACAAGCGGTTTGCCACAAATGACAGTGGTGTATAACCGCGCAAAAATGGCACAATACGGTGTAACCGTGGATAAATTGAATGATTATGTAAGTGCCGCCTTTGCAGGCGAAAAGGCAGGTGTGATTTTTGAAGGCGAAAAGCGTTTTGATGTGGTTATCAGGTTGGCAGAGGACTTTAGGCAAGACATCAATAGCTTAAAAAACCTTTACATAGACCTGCCGAACGGTGCTCAAGTACCTCTAAAGGAAGTTGCGGATATCAGTTATAAAGCTGGGCCAATGCAAATTTCAAGAGACAACACTATGCGTCGTATATCTGTGGGTGTAAATGTTCGTGGACGCGATGTAAAATCGATGGTCGAGGAAATTCAGCAAAAACTGGAAACGGAAGTGGAACTGCCACCAGGTTATTACGTCACTTATGGAGGATCATTTGAAAACCTGCAACGTGCATCAGACCGATTGATGATAGTAGTCCCCATCGTTCTGCTAACAATATTTATCCTGCTTTATTTCGCTTTAAATTCATTTTCACAGGCTTTGATGATTTATATGGCAGTGCCTTTGGCGGCAATAGGCGGGGTTTTCGTTTTGTTGATCCGTGGAATGCCTTTCAGTATTTCGGCAGGGGTCGGGTTTATCGTACTCTTTGGAGTGGCGGTTTTAAACGGTCTGATACTCATAAACAAATTTAATGAATTAAAAGAAAGTGGAATGACAGATATAAAAAAACGTATATACGAAGCTACGCACGAACGTTTACGTCCCATTTTATTGACTGCCATTACAACAATTATGGGCTTTATTCCAATGGCGGTTTCCACCTCTGGTGGTGCAGAAGTACAACGACCATTGGCAACAGTAGTCATTGGAGGAATGCTTACGGCAACATTTTTGACCTTGGTGGTTATTCCTATTATTTATTATTGGGTGGAATCGAGAAAGGAACGAAACAATACCGATAGAGGTGTAAGCTATATCAACAGGTCAACCAACATTATAACAGTATTATTGATGGTTGGAGGTTTGATGGCATCTGGTACTTCATTTGCCCAAAACACCAATCAAGATGGTACAATTCCAAAGACCTTGACCGTTGATGAGGCCATTGCTATGGCAAAACAGAATTATCCTACGCTCAAGGAAAGTCAGGCATTTATTGAACGGGAAAAGGCGATGAAAGGCACCAGTTTTGACCTTGGCAGCACCGAAGTTTTTACAGGCAAGGAAGAATATGGCAATAACCTACCCGGAATACAAACAACCGTTGGTGTGCAACAGGGAAATATTGATTTGCTTTCCGGTTTCTCAAAATCGAAGTTTTACAAAGAGCGCATTGCATTGGGAGAAAAGTTTTTTGTGGCAAGTGAACAACAGTTGGTGCGTAATGTGATGCAGGCGTATGACCAAATTAATTATTACAAGGCACAGTTGCGTTTTGCTGATCAATTGGTCAGTGTTTATGCCAATTTTAAGACCGCTGCCCAACTTCGGTATGATACCGGAGAAACAGGCAAGTTGGAATTTATTGCAGCCTCTTCCGAATTTCAACAGATACAAGTATTAAAACAACAAGCTTTTGATGATATTGAAATCGCCAAACGTGCCTTAAAACAATATTTGGGAACCGATGAAAACATCGAGACGGTTGATGTCGTTTACGAGCCATTGGATTTTATGGCTACATTAGATTCAACTTCAGTGGCAAATAATCCAATGTTGCAATATGCCTTGCAAAATGCCGAAGTAAGCAAGGCAAACGTGGGTGTCGAAAAATCCCAATTTCTACCTAAATTTAGTTTATCCTATGGCAGACAGGTTGTAGATGAAGTGTCAGGCTTCAATACTTTTCAGGCAGGCATTAGCATTCCACTATGGTTTTTTCCGCAAAAGGCAAGAGTCAAGTCAGCTAAGGCAGACGCAATGATGGCAGAATATCAATATTTGGAACAAAAAGAAGTTACGGAAAGCCGTGTTTCGCAATTGCTCCAATCCCTCGAAAAAACTAAGAAGACATTGCAATATTATAAAGAAGGCGCACTGCTATTGGCAGAGGAACAGATAGCCACGGCACAGTTGGCATCCAAGGAAGGCGAAATTGATTACGTTAATTACATTACAATTCTAAACAGTGCCATCCGCATCAAACAAAACCATTTACAATACATAAACCAGTTTAACCAGCAGACGATTGAGATACGATACCAACTGGGCAATTTATAATCAAAAAAAAGGAAAAATGAAGAATATATTAGTAATAAGTACCGTATTGTTTACACTTATGTTTATGAGTTGTAACGATGCCCCAAAATCTGAACTCGGGCATAACGAAGCGGAGGTTGGGGAAGATGCGCACGGCGAAGGCCACGACGAGGAAGAAGGTGTTGTGGAACTCACAAAACCACAGGCCGAAAACATCGGTTTAAAAACGAAAACTCTGGAGGAACGAACTTTAGGAAACAACATTAAGGTAACAGGAACGCTGCAACTTTTTCCACAGGATAAGGCGAACATCAGTCCGTTTGTTGGTGGAAATGTGAGTTCCATTAAGGTAGTACCTGGAGATAATGTAAGTAAAGGACAGGTATTGGCATATATTGAGCATCCCGATATCATAGCAATGCAACAGGAATATCAGGAAAAAAATGACGAACTGGTCTTTTTGAAACAGGATTTTGAGCGCAAAAAGACCCTTTATGACAAAGGTGTTTCTTCTGGCAAGGAATTTCAGATGGCGCAGTCAAAATTTCGTTCCACCACATCCAGTGTCAATGGGTTGCGTTCCCAATTGAAACTGTTGGGCATTAATCCCGACAAAGTGGCGGAAGGTCAAATATATTCCGCTGTTCCCATTACCACGCCAATAAGTGGATACGTGGCAGAAGTAAATATAAGTTTGGGCGATTATGTGGGCGCACAATCCAAAATGTTCTCAATAAGCGATAACTCAAAAATTTACGTCAATTTTAAAGTATATGAAAAGGACATATACCAAATAGAGAAAGGGCAACAAATATATTTTTCCACGGCCTCCCACCCGGACAATTTGCTTAAAGCCACCGTTCGGTCTGTTGGTAAAACCTTTAACACCGACCCAAAGGCTTTGGAAGTCTTGGCGGATATTGAAAACAAGGATAAAAACCTATTGCCGGGAATGTATGTGGAAGGGCGCATAGTGCAGGGCGAGAAAAAAGGTTTCGCTATTCCTGAAGCTGCTATCATAAAAGAAGGCGAGCAATCCTTCATTTTCATTTTGGATGAAGACGAAGAAATGGAAGCGGGCAAAATGAAATTCAAAATGATACCCGTAACGGTTGGTATTACTGATTTAGGCTTTGTTGAAGTCAATCTTCCTGCCGAAGTTTCAAAGGATGCCAAAGTTGTCATAAGTGGAGCTTATAACCTGTCTTCGGAAATGGTTAAAGGCGAACTGGAACACGCACATTAATTCAATCACCATCAAAGATTTTGATTCCGGGTTTGTTTATCGTCTTAATAAGTTAGTTAAAAATTAAAAAACAGGCTCGGTTCAAAATCGATTAAAAATTTAAAAAAATGAAGGAAATAAAAGCATTTATAAAACCGAACCGGATCCAAAGGGTAATTGAAGCTCTTGCTGATAGTGGTTTTAAAAGTATGACCCTGTCACAAGCAGAAGGCACGGGAGCGTTCAAGGCAAAAGGCGCAAGACCGTCGCTGGATTTTCACGTGACAGATAGTCCAGTGGTCAAGCTGGAACTGGTTTGTCAAAATGAGGAAGCCCAAGCCGCAATTGAAACAATTCTAAGAAATGGTAAAACGGAAGAACCAGGAGACGGGATTATTTATATCGCAAATATAGAAGATGCCTTTCACATTAAAACGGGGGAATCCTTAAAACGTTTCGACCTGTAAATCAATTTATAAACAAATGGAAAAAATAGTTCAATTTTTAGAAAGCAAAGGAATAAGGCCTACTGCAATGCGCCTTTTGACCTATAAGCGGTTGGCAGAGTTGAATGTGGCCATCAGCCTTGGCGATTTGGAAAAGGATTTTAAGGTCAGTGAAAGAAGTACCCTATTTAGAACTATGAAAACCTTAGAAAAAAAAGGTGTTGTGCATCAAATTGAGGATGGTACAGGAGTCATAAAATACGCTCTTTGCGAAGAAAATTGTGAGTGCGAGGTCGGCAAGGACCTTCATTTACACTTTCGTTGCAACAATTGTAATGAAACGGTCTGTTTAACAGAGCATAAAATCCCTCACATCAACTTGCCTGATGGCTATATCACGGAGGACATTAACTTGGTGGTAAAGGGTATCTGCGAAAAATGCAGTGGCAATTTGGATTAAACCTTTGGTTTTTAAATTCAATTATCATTTAAATAATGAGCAATGATAACAATCTATAAAAAAGAGGCTACTGTATATATGGTAGCAGAGAATAAGCTGGATGCCAAGGATTATGAAAACTTGATACCGGTCTTAACAAAACACATAAATGCATATCAGGAAGTGTTCTGGTATATTGAAATGCAAAATTTTGAAGGCTGGACGGTAAGTGCCTATTGGAAGGGTATTGAATTAAATCTTCCGAATGAAAAGCATTTAAAGCGTGTTGCTTTGGTGGGTAGCGTTAAATGGCAAGAGCAATTTACCGAGGTATTGCTTCCTTTTTCAGAAGCTCATATAAAATTTTATAAGACCGAAGAAAAAGACGATGCCAAAGAGTGGATAAAATAAAAATAAAAAATGGAAAAACTACAACTAAAAATATCGGTCATCCTTCCGCAAGTTCCAAACGAAAAAGATTCTTGTGTTGAAAGGCTTATTCAAAAACTACAAGCTAAAGAGGGCATCGAAAAAGTGCACATTGCCGATGCAAACGGAGCTAATGTGCCACAGCTCTGTTTTCATTATGACCCAGATATCATTTCCATCGACCGCATTCAATCCCTCGCCGAAAGTACTGGTGCCGAGATTACCGAAAAATACGGGCATTTGCTCATTGAAGTTAAAGGAATCAGACACACAAGACAGGCTCGTTCCATAGAGAAAAGCCTTTTGGCAATCAATGGAGTTTTGGAAGCTTCCGTTTCAGGCTCTGGAATGGTACGACTTGAGTTTGATAAAAAGCAAACAAATTTTGATGAAATAAGCAAACAAATTGAAAAGGAAGACCTTCAGGTTCAACGCAGTGCTTCAAACGAAAATGATTACACCAAAGCATCCAAAAAACAGGAGCGTTCAAAGAAGGAAGAGACTAAAGAGCAAACTTCCACAGAGGGACACGAGTACAAAGAAGGCGAGACCCACGAGGAAGGAGAAGAGCACGCCCACGGTGGTATTTTCGGTAAAAATACGGAGCTCATTTTTTCCATTATCTGTGGGGCACTTCTCGGAATAGGTTTCGGCCTTTCCTATGTGGAATCCATCCCAGATTGGGTCAGTCTTACTTTATACATTGGCGCTTACTTTTTCGGTGGTTTCTTTACGGCCAAGGAAGCAGTACAGACCGTCGCCAAAGGCGGTTTTGAAATTGACTTCTTAATGTTGGTTGCCGCCATTGGTGCCGCCATTCTGGGAGAATGGGCAGAAGGTGCATTGTTATTGTTCCTGTTTAGTTTGGGGCACGCCCTTGAACATTATGCAATGGAAAAGGCCCGAAAGTCCATTGCGGCACTGGCAGATTTGGCACCAAAAACGGCATTGCTCAAAAAAGATGGCAAGACAGAAGAAGTCGGGATTGAAAAATTAATTATAGGTGATATCATTGTGGTCAAGCCCAACAGTAAAATATCTGCCGATGGTGTTGTGGTCAAAGGAAAAAGCAGTGTCAACCAAGCACCTATCACAGGGGAAAGTGTACCTGTGGACAAAATTCCTGTGGAAGATACGGGCAAGGACTATTCAGCAGACGATGATATCAAGGACGAAAACCGCGTTTTTGCTGGAACTATCAACGGTAATAATACTCTGGAAATAAAGGTAATCAAAGAAGCCAAAGACTCTACGCTGTCCCGACTGGTCAAATTGGTCAACGAGGCACAGACCCAGAAATCCCCTACCCAACTGTTGACCGACAAGTTTGAAAAATATTTTGTACCATCCGTACTGATATTGGTTAGTATCCTACTCTTTGCCTTTTTGGTCATTGATGAACCGTTTAGTGCCAGTTTTTACCGTGCAATGGCAGTATTGGTAGCTGCCAGCCCCTGTGCACTCGCCATTTCAACACCAAGTGCGGTATTAAGCGGTGTGGCACGGGCAGCACGGGGCGGTGTACTTATCAAAGGTGGGCGACCACTTGAGGATTTAGGGGTCATTACCGCTTTGGCTTTTGATAAAACGGGCACGCTTACCGAAGGCAAGCCCAAACTTACCGAAGTAGTACCACTGGGAAATATTGAAGAAAATGAACTGTTAAAGATAGCCGTTGCCGTTGAAAACTTGAGCGACCACCCTTTGGCCAAAGCCGTCGTAAGGGATGGGAAAGAGCGTCTGAAAGGTACTGATATTACCGATGCGTCAGATTTGGAAGCGGTTCTAGGAAAAGGTATCAAAGCGTCCTTTGGCAAGGATAAAATCTATATTGGAAACCTTGACTTGTACGAAGACCTCGATGAAGCAATACCATCCGAAGAAATATCGAATAAAGTAAAAGAACTTGAAGGTGGTGGAAATACCACAATGCTCATAAGAAGGAACAAAGAATATATAGGTATCATCGCCCTGATGGATACCCCACGGGAAGCGGCCAAGGAAACCCTTAAAAAATTAAAGGAAATCGGTATTAAGCGGATGATAATGCTAACTGGCGATAATCAAAAGGTTGCCGATGCCGTTGCTAAAGAAATTGGGTTGACCGATGCTTGGGGAAGCCTGTTGCCGGAGGAAAAGGTTGATGCCATTAAAAAATTAAAAGAACAGGAATCCAAAGTCGCAATGGTAGGCGACGGTGTGAACGATGCCCCTGCAATGGCAAACAGCACCTTAGGGATCGCAATGGGTGCTGCGGGCAGTGATGTAGCATTGGAAACAGCTGACATTGCCCTAATGGCCGATAAACTGGAAACCCTGCCCTTTGCCATAGGTTTGAGCAGGAAGGCAAAAACCATTATTAAGCAAAACCTTTGGGTAAGCCTCGGTATTGTGGCATTGCTCATACCATCGACCATTATGGGTTGGGCCAATATCGGTATTGCAGTGGTCATCCACGAAGGCTCAACGTTACTTGTGGTTTTTAATGCGTTAAGGCTTTTGGCTTATAAAAAATAAATTTAATAAAAAAGGGTTGCTTTTGAAAAGGTTAAAATGACCAAAACGGAAAAGATACTATCATATCACGGGATTCGACCTACTAAAATGAGGTCGAAGATATACAAGTTCCTAAAAAGGAAACAAAGTGCCGTGTCCTTTTCCGATTTGAAAAAGGCCTTTGTTCAAAAGAGCGAAACCAATAAAACAGCAAACAGAACGACCTTTTATCGCAATCTCAAGATTTTTGAGGATAAAGGGTTGATTCATCAGATTAATGATGGGGTCGGAGTGGCAAAATATGCGATTTCTGATGAAAACGCCAAAGGTAAATACGGTACAGATTTACATATGCACTTTCATTGTACCGATTGTAGGAAAACAATCTGTTTACCAAATAAAATATCGGAAGAGAGCTTGCCAGACGATTATGAAGTGAACGATGTGAACCTTGTATTGAAAGGAATATGTGAAAAATGCAGGAAAAAATAACAGGTGGGAGTACTTGAACCTTGAACCTTTGCGCCCAATGGTCCAGTTCAGGTTTTTTCCACCCTCTTTAACTAAAAAATATGGCAGAACTAAAAAAATCTTTGGGTACGCTTCGACTTACCTTTTATGGCGTTGGCACGATTGTGGGTGCAGGAATCTATACCGTGATTGGTGCAGCTGCTGGACAAGCGGGCACAGACCTTTGGTTGAGTTTTATTTTTGCAGCAATTGCGGCTAGTGTCTCTGCAATGTCCTATGCAGAGTTGTCCTCTACCTATCCCAATGCTGGTGCGGAATTTATTTTTGTACGCAAGGCATTTCCAAAAATTGATATTCCGTCTTTTCTCACGGGTTGGACGATTGCGTTTCATAGTTCGGCCACCATTGCAGCCGTGTTACTTGCCTTTTCGGGGTATTTCAATACGTTTTTTAATATGCCCTCTCTTCTAATAAGTTATGGCATTTTATTGGTGTTGTCATTAATTAGTATTACAGGCATCACAAAATCGTCGACAGCAAATATTATTATGGTCAGCATTCAACTTTTGGGATTGTTATTATTGATAGTATTTGGACTTTTGGAAACTGGTCCACCCAAAGCAGAATTTTTTAAAATTGAATCGATTTCTGGAACTTTGGCGGCCACAGCTACACTGTTCTTTATCTATACTGGTTTTGAACATATGGCAGCTTTGGGTTCGGAAGTTAAGAACCCAGGGAAAACAATTCCCCGTGCATTTTTAATGACTATGGTAATAACTACAATAATTTATTTATTTATTGCTTTTACGGTTTTGAATATTGCAGACCCTTCCGCTTTGGCAAACGTGGATTCGCCACTTTCTCTTGCAGCTTCCAATCTCAACAATTGGTTGCCTGTGGTATTGGCTATCGCTGCACTTTTTGCTACGGCTAATGCTGCTTTTAGTGGTATCATATCCATAAGTAGGCTGCTTTTTGGAATGGCCAGTGTCGGAGAACTTCCAAAGTTTATGACCAAAACCAATGCACAGAAAGTTCCGTGGGCAACTACCCTTGTAGTTATGGTAGCAGTTGCTGGATTTATATTGTTGGGAGATATCAAAATCGTAGCGGGAATGTCATCTTTGGGTGCATTGCTTGTTTTTGTTGCCGTGAACTTTGCACTTATCGTATTGCGTTTCAAAGCACCCAATAAAGAAAGACCATTCAAAGTTCCTTTATCCATTGGAAAAGTTCCAGTATTGCCCATATTGGCGATACTCATTAGTTTGTCCTTGGTAATTCAATATGATTGGGAAGTATATACAGCATTTGTGGGAGCTATTGCAGTAGGCATTATCTTGGATTATTTTTTGGACAAAAAGTCAAAAGATGAAATAGACCCTGAAAAAGAAAAGGAGCTTTTTAACCATTAATCTAATGTTATGGACTGGATGTTTGAAGATTTTAAAACCGAACTGGATAACCTAAATCCTTACGAAAATGGTAACGCGATCATTGAGTTTGACGATACTAAAACGAATGAAGGTGAAAATTGAGGAAGCAATTAATGCAACAAATTACAAGGTAACAAGAAAAAATAAAAATCAATGGAAGCTATATTAAAATCAGAAATTACCTGTCCAAACTGCGGACACAAAAAAGTAGAAGATATGCCAACAAATTCCTGTCAATTCTTTTATGAATGTGAGAAGTGTAAAACTGTTCTAAAACCAAAAGAAGGTGATTGTTGTGTGTATTGTTCTTATGGTTCTTTGCCCTGTCCTCCTATCCAGTTAACAAGAAAAGATGAATGCTGATGCAAATGCAATTCCTGTGCATAACCTTTTAAAGTATCTTTAAAGAAAATTTTAATAAAATGAAAGCAGCTACATCCCGGCCCTTAAGCCCAAAAGTTAATAAAGAAAAAACAGGCTGGAAAACCCACTGGGACCTTCTGCTTGCCTTGCTGATTTTGGTTATACTGTTAACATTGGAATATGGGTTTAACCTCGACATACCCACTATACCTTTATTGGCAATTAACCTCATTGCTTATCTTCTCGCCGGAAGAAAAGTTTTAGATCTCGCTTGGCGAAAGTCAAAAAGAGGCGATTTCTTCAATGAATTTGTATTGATGAGTGTGGCAACAATCGGCGCATTCATCATTGGAGAATATGAAGAAGGTGTTGCCGTAATGGTATTTTACCAAATAGGCGAATGGTTTCAGGACTCGGCAGTTAAGCGCGCCAAAAGAAGCATTAAAGCCTTGCTTGATATAAGGCCTGATGAAGTTATCGTTCTAAGAAACGGAAAATCACAGGTTATACATCCTTCAGAAGTAGAAATAGGAGAAAAGATACAAGTGAAACCTGGTGAAAAGGTTGCCTTGGATGGTGATCTCATTTCTGAAAAAGCCTCTTTCAACACTGCGGCATTAACAGGGGAGAGCAAACCAGATACCAAATATAAAGGTGAACAGGTACTGGCCGGGATGATCAATCAAAACACACTTGCAGAAGTAAAGGTAACCGCCCTGTTTAGGGATAGTAAACTCAGCAAGATCTTGGAAATGGTACAGGATGCCACCGCACGTAAATCACAGACCCAACTCTTCATATCCCGTTTTGCCAAAGTATATACCCCAATCGTATTTTTCCTTGCACTGGCACTTTGTGTAACCCCAATATTTTTTGTGGATGATTATGTGTTTCGGGAATGGTTTTATCGTGCATTGGTATTCTTGGTGATCAGTTGTCCCTGTGCATTGGTTGTTTCCATACCTCTGGGCTACTTTGGAGGTATCGGCCTTGCTTCCCGAAATGGAATCCTGTTCAAAGGCGGAAACTATTTGGATGTTATGACCCAAGTAAAAACAGTGGTGATGGACAAAACAGGCACCTTGACCAAAGGGGTCTTTAAAGTTCAGCAAGTAGTATCCGAAGGAATTGAAAAAGAAGAACTGATCAAAGTAGCAGCAGCTTTGGAAAAGAACTCGACCCATCCCATAGCCATAGCTGTAACGGATTATGCCGATAATAAACACCAAGGCCTACAAACTTCAAACATTGAAGAAATAGCAGGACACGGCTTGAAAGGCATCGTTGGTAATAAGGAAGTATTGGCTGGAAACCTTAAACTTTTAAAGAAATATGACATAGCTTATCCTGCCGAAGTCGAACAGATTGTAGATACCATAGTGGTATTGTCCATTGATAATAAGTACGCCGGTTATATCACTATTGCCGATGAAATAAAGGAAGATGCATATCAGGCCATCAAGGAAATGCACCGTCTAAACATAAAAACCGTAATGTTATCTGGTGATAAACAAACAGTGGTAGATCAGGTGGCAAAAGTTTTGGGAATTGATGAAGCTTATGGTGGACTGCTTCCGGACGAAAAAGTGGAGAAAGTGGAGGCTCTTAAAAAAGAAGGAGTAAAATTGGCCTTTGTAGGCGATGGTGTTAACGATGCTCCGGTTATTGCCCTCGCCGATGTTGGTATTGCAATGGGCGGTCTCGGTAGTGATGCCACCATCGAAACAGCAGATGTAGTTATTCAAAACGACCAGCCGTCAAAGATCGTTGCAGCAATAAAGGCGGGTAAAATCACCAAAAACATTGTCTGGCAAAATATCATTCTCGCTATGACAGTCAAAATTATAGTACTTGCATTAGGTGCAGGCGGTGTTGCTACTTTATGGGAAGCCGTTATCGCAGATGTGGGTGTAGCTCTTTTGGCTATATTGAATGCTGTGAGAATACAACGGAAGGATTTATAACATCCGCATACTTATCTTGGCTTCAAAAAGATTGTTTTTCTCGAACGAAAAAAATGTTCCTTGCTCTAGCGGTTGTTGCTATGTTCGCTTCAAAAACTTAATAGACAACCCAGATGTCATTTATAAATTGCTCATTCCTCTACTGATATTTTTCATTGTGATATTTATTATTGGTCAAATCCTCAGGCAAATCCTTAACGTTTAGCTATTCAGACAGGGTAAGCCTGACATTAACTACTACGGCAAGAAATTCACCTATTTCATTAGCCATTGCCGTTTCTGCTTTTTCTTATGAACCATTAATTGCATTATCATTAATTATTGAACCATTGGTTGAACTTCCAGTTTGGTTTTGACATCACAAATCATATTGTATTATTGTGCTTAATATACTGACCCTAATTTCCTCACCACTAAAGCTAACCTTATTCCTTCTATAGCGGAATTAGATGATTCCAATTTAAGGAAAAAAACCCACCGCACAGCCATTTGCTTCCAGTAGGTTCTTTTCGTTCGTTCGTGCCTCACTCTCTACAATCACCCACTTCCAGCAACGCGCAGCAAGAGTACTCCTTCAATCGGTTCCGTTACTCTCCACCTCAATCAGTCGCACCCTTGCTTTTTCCCACGCGCATCCAAACGCAGGTAAAGCGGTGTTCCGCCTTCGGTCGTCAGCAAATAAAATCGCCAAGCCATTACAGCACATTTTTTGGTATACATCAATTTTAAAAGGTCAAAAAAAGAGCTGCAATGCCCTTCGGGTGCTTCGCTAAAGCTGCGCAGCTTGTCACTTTTATTGCGTTCCTCTGTCAGTTGTCACGGTAGTTCCTTGTCTTTTTTGCCACTTCCTTCCGTTCCTCCAGTCAGTCGCAAAAAATCCAACCACTACCCATAATTTTGCTCGCCTGCGGGTCGCTACGGGCTGCGGCTTAATGCTGTTTGATTTGCCTCCGCTATCGCTATGGCTATTAAAGCGGTAAGCCTTGTGTAAGTTCCGTTTCACTCCGCCTTTTTGTATAAAGAAAAATTACAAAAAGGCTACGTTCCACTACACACATAGCTACAAACCACCCTTATCAGGGCTTCTATTGGTAGCACCCTTGCTCCACTCGCAGGCGGCTCGCGTTGCTTGTCCAAAGTCCGCAATCCGTTCGTGCCTCACTATACAGTATGGTTGTGTGCACGAATCACGGAAGTCAAATGATTACGTAGCAGCCAGCAGTGCGGCAAGCTATGCTGCTGTTTTACAAAGAATTAGGCAAACGCTCTTGAGAACCAATGACAGTAATCATGGAGCAGTCAGATTTCCGCAATACCGAAGCGGTCTATCTAATTGCTGTTATTAACCCGGCAATCAAAAAGATATGCTACGTTGGAAATATGAAACGAGACGATGCCCGAACACTCCATCCTGCGGCGCAGGAAGAGAAGCGCAAGCAAGCGGTCC
>ERZ1032895.186-NODE-186-length-13644-cov-5.306277_pt1 | contig 13644 bp, 19 predicted proteins | sample MGYA00516687_ERZ1032895 | MGnify/ENA primary metagenome ERZ1032895 (study PRJEB33719, sample SAMN04261600) | wastewater metagenome | biome: rural village; feature: latrine urine exit; material: soil | place: El Salvador | collected 2013-01-14 ... | reverse complement strand
ACACTTCATGTCCTTCCAAGAGACTGCCGAGGCTCTGGAACAGGCAGCCAAGAAAGATCTGGTGGACTTCTCTATCAAGGATGGCCGATTCATCGTCAAGTGGGACGTGAGCGAGAAGGCTCACCAGCTCATCAGGCAGTACAGGTACCTGCCACCCATGATCGTGCCACCTCTGCACGTCAGCAAGAACCGGGGGAGTGGGTACACCACAATCCGAAACGACAGCCTGATCCTGAAAGACAATCACCATGATGGTGATCTCTGTTTGGATTCCATCAATCGTTTCAACCAGATCCCGCTGACCATCAATGAGGAACTGGTGAAGACCATGCGTAACAAGTGGAAGCACATGGATTCCCAGAAGAATGACGAATCTTTTGAGGACTACATGAAGCGAGTGGCTGCCTTTGAGAAATACGAGAAGGACAGCTTCTTCACCATTGCCCTGATGATCGAGATGGGAAATGTGTTGTTCCTCACCCACAAGTATGACAAACGTGGGCGTACTTACTGTTGCGGCTACCATTGCACATATCAGGGGGCTGATTGGAATAAAGCCTGCATTGAGTTTGCTGACAAGGAAAAACTTAACTAACTATTTGGAGCTTTGCCATGCAATTCTTTTCACCGCTGGAATACCTGATGATCGACGTTGCCAACAACTTCGGTCTCGACAAGAAGACTTGGGGAGAGAGGTTGACTTGGTTCATCGACCGGGCATCCCTGTTCCTGACCCAGCCAATGGATAAGATCACAACCTTTGCCAAGGATGCGAAGGAACCTGCCCAGTTCGTGGCAGGTGTCATGGCTTATCGGGATGCCATGAATGACCAGCCCATTGGCTACGCCTGCAGCTTGGATGCCACTGCCAGTGGCCTGCAGATCTTGAGTGCCTTGTCTGGGTGCAGGGAATCAGCCAAGACCTGCAACCTCGTCAACTACGACGATGATCGCAAGGATGCGTATGAGGTTGTGTATGAGGAAATGCAGAGGCGACTGGGGACTGACAACCCCATCTGCCCTCAGCAACTGAAAAAGGCAGTGATGACGCATCTTTACGGATCGAAGAGGCAGCCCAAGAATGCCTTCGGTGAGGACACTCCTGAACTCGCCATGTTCTACAAGGTACTGGATGACATGCTGCCGGGAGCCAACGCACTCAACAAGGATCTGTTGGCCCTCTGGAATCCAGAGACTTTTGCTCATGAGTGGACTCTGCCTGACGGATTCAATGTAGTAGTCAAGGTCATGGACACCATTGAGCATGAGGTCACCTTCCTTGGTGAGACGTACGTGGTTCCAGAGAAGGTCAACCAGCCCATGCAGAAGGGCCTGTCCTTGGGAGCCAACATCGTCCATTCCATCGACGGCATGGTGGTTCGTGAGATGGGTCGTCGTTGTAACTTCGATCCCGGCAAGTCGCTGGAAGCCTTCATGCTGCTCATGGACAAGTTCAAGAAGGACAAGGAGATTCCTTACCACGCACAGAACCATGATGATCTGTCACTGGTTCGGGCAGAGGATCTGTGGCGTGAGACCAAGTTCTGCAGCCTCGTGGCAGTTGAGTACATCAACAAGCAGAACGTGTCGCTCATTTCCAAGGAGTATGCGAGTGCTCTCCTTGAAACCATGCGCTCGACTCCTGAAACTCCTTTCCCACTCTTGGCAGTCCATGACTGCTTCCGCTTCCATCCCCGATATGGAAACGATGTAAGGCAGCAGTACATCAACATCATGACTGAAATCGCAGAGAGTGAGATCCTCTCCAGCATTGCAAGCCAGTTGAAGGAACGCACCATCACCGTCAACAAGAAGACCAACGACCTTGGGGAATACATCCGCAAGGCCGAGTACCTACTCTCTTAACCAATTCCCCTACTCTCCGAAAGGAGGGTAGGGGATCTTTTTTTGAGGATCAGCATGAGCCATCAGGCATGTCCACTGTGCTTTGAGCCAACAGAAAAAACAAATGAGATCTATGTAGAAGCAGAAGGATGGACTCTCTGTAAGGCTCATCAAGAAGCAATAGATCTTGGAGCTGTTGGTTTGGTTTGCATGTGTCAAAGAGACAAAGTGCCAACAGGGGACTTCATGCTGATATCCCATGAAGCACTGGGCGTCGATGAAGATGTGATGCTCATGCAATTAGCTAAACCCATCTACCAAGAAATCTACGAAGAACTGGAGCAATTACACCATGTCGAATCAAGTAAACATTCAGGTTCTCTGCAATGACCCGGACCTGTACCCCACCAAGGCAACTTTGGGATCTGCAGCTTTTGATCTGCGGATCGACAAGGTGGCGTACGACAATCCTTGTGGGTTCATCAAAGTCCATACAGGCCTGCGTGTAGCCTTCCCAAGCGATTACGTGCTGCTGGTGTACCCACGCTCAGGGCTGGCTGCCAAGTACGGCCTGCGGCTTGCCAATGGCGTAGGCGTCATCGACAGCGACTACCGGGGAGAGATCATGCTGATGATGGACTACTCCGCTGAATTCTCTTCAGTGGTGAAAGAACTGCAGAGGGGCAACCGTATTGCCCAAGCCATCCTTCAACCCATTCCCCAGACCCGTTTTGTCTTCGTGAAGGAACTCAGCGAAACCGTGCGAGGAACTGGGGGCTTCGGACATACCGGAACCAAGTAATGAAAAAGAAATTCGTACACGCCAATCAACTGACCAAGGAAATCCTGATCTCCGATCAAGTGGAGGTCGAGGGTATGGAGAAGATTGGGTCCGTGGACAAGATGCCTGAGAACCCCAAGCTGGTGGTTCACCTGATGCTGGTTCGGAAGGAATACGAGCTACCTGTTAGTGGATGGACAATCAGCTACGACGAGGAAGAAAAAGAATGAGCAACTACAACCTTGCCTTGCCGCCCATGGAACTGAAGGAAGCCATTCTTCGTTGCATGAAGGCCAAGCTGGTTCCTATCGTTCGGTCTGCTCCTGCCATTGGCAAGAGTGACATCATTCGTTCGATTGCCAAGGAAAATGGCCTGATGCTGCTGGACTTCCGTCTGGGTCAAGCTGATCTGACGGATCTGAATGGCCTGCCTGCCTTTGTGGATGGCAAGGCTACCTTCATGCCATTCGATGACTTCCCTCTGGAGACGGATGAAGTCCCCACTGGCTTCAATGGCTGGCTTATGTTCTTCGATGAGCTGACCACTGCCCACAGGGACATCCAAGCTGCTGCCTACAAAGTCCTGCTGGAACGCATGATCGGCAAGCACAACCTACATAAGCGAGTGTGGATGGTCGCTGCTGGCAACAACACCAGTGACAATGCGGTGGCATATGAAATGTCCACAGCTCTGCAATCACGCCTGATCCATCTGGATCTGCAGATAAATGTGCCTCAGTGGATCCAGTGGGCAATCAACAACGGGATTGATTCCCGCATCCTTGCTTTCATTGAGTGGAAAAACGAGGCGCTGTACAGGTTTGATCCAAACCATACGGATCATACCTACGCAGCTCCACGGACTTGGGAATTCGTGAGCAGGCTGATCCACAAGCAGGATGTGTCCATGCAAGACCTTCCCTTGATTGCTGGTGCGATTGGCCCTGGCACTGCCAGTGAATTCCTGACCTTCACCGAGGTCTATTCCAAGCTGCCCAAGATCAGTGACATTGAAAAGGATCCAGCAAGTGCTGCTGTGCCTGATGAGCTGAGCATGAGGTATGCAATGGCAATCCATCTTGGTGAAGGGGCCACTTCCAAGAACCTGTCATCAATCATCAAGTACATGGATCGGCTTCCCATTGAGATCAGTGTGGTGTTCATGCGGATCATCAATGGTCGCAACAAGGACATGATGCGTGAGAAGGCCATGCAGGAGCTGCATCTGAAGCTCATGCCTATGATGTAGGAGAACCATGATGGACAAGAAGACCGCACTGGATAAGGCCGTCATTGGCCTGTTCCAGAAGAAGGGTGCGACCTTCCTCTCAACCCTTTACTGCAGTCTGGACATCAAGTGGGTTGATGAAGATGTCATCCCAACAGCCGACATCGATGGCGTCACTCTCAGGATTTGTGAACCTTGGTTCATGAGCCTCTCCGAGGAAATGAGGGTGACGCTGTTGGCTCATGAGCTATGGCATCCGTCGCTGTTTCATTGCGACCCGGAAAGGTTCAAGGGCAAGGATCCAGCTGATTGGAACGCTGCCTGTGACCACGCCATCAATCTCATGATGAAGAAGGATGGGTATGTCTTTGACGTGCCTCATCTGGCTGACCCAATCTACGAAGGCATGACCGCCGAGCAAATCTACGAGGATCTGCAGAAGAAGCCGAAAGTCCCAAATCCATTCGGTATGGATATGGTTCCTTCCAAGGATAATGAGAAGACCAAACAACTGGTGATCCAAGCAGCCAACACAACCAAGATGGTGGACTCAGATGGCTATGGTTCTCTTCCCGGCTCACTGAAGGTGATGATCGAAAGAGCACTGAATCCCAAGCTGCCTTGGGAAAATCTGCTACAACGATTCGTCACTGAAATCTCTGCGAGTGGTTTCTCGTGGCGTAAAAGGAACCGCAGGTATCAGGACTTCTACTTGCCCGGAAGGGAAAGCAGAGGCTCTCTGGGGCACCTGATGATTGCCTTCGACTCATCCTATTCAGTAACCAATGAACAGCTCTCTGTGTATCTGGGAGAGCTGTCAAAGATCAAGGATCTCTTCAATCCTCGTTTGCTGACCCTTGTGGAATTCGACTGGGGGATTCAAAATGTAAGGAAACTACATAGAGGAGATTCCATCGAATCACTTGAGATCAAGGGACGTGGTGGCACGGATATGTCAGAGGTCATGGACATGGCTTCGAAGTCGGATGCAGAAGCATTGATTGTTTTCTCTGACTTGGATTGCCTTGCTCCACAGGATCCAAAGATCCCTGTGCTGTTCGTGTGCTTGGATAATCCTTACGGAAATATGCCCTTCGGAAAAGTGATTCACGTAAATTCGGCAGAGTGAGCGTCACTCCAAAGTCCCGCTACTCTCGGGATCGAAGTCCAGCAAGGTTGTTCGTGTGTTCTCTGCATGTGTACATGGGCATACGAAGATACAGCTCAAGACTCGACGCTCTGAAAAAATAAGGAGTTCATTGCTGGAAACGAGCGTGTGGCCCCTACGAGACAGGGGCTTTTCTATTACTGGGAAGCCACATGAACAAAGTAAAGATCATCGCAGACAGCCTGCATCCGAATGGCAAGATTCGTCTGACAACTTTCGAACTGAGATACTGGCGAGGGATCCATGCAGAGGTCATGACCCATCGGGTCTTCTCTCGCAATGCTGGAAGCTCCCGAGCCAAGCCAGTGAAGAAGGTTCTGGAACAGGTCTGGAATGATCCTGCTGGGCCGATTCACTGGGGTGTGAATCAACCGGGGATGCAAGCCAAGAAAGAACTAGGTGGCTGGAAGAAAAAAGCTGCTCAGTCTCTCTGGAAGTTCTCTGGTCGGCTGATGTGCATCATGGCTTGGTGCATGATGAAGATTGGCCTGCACAAGCAGGTAGCCAATCGAATCCTTGAGCCATGGCAGTACATTGACGTGGTTCTGTCCTCGACCGAGTGGGACAACTTCTGGGAGCTTCGCTGCCATGAGGATGCCCAGCCTGAATTCCAGTCTCTGGCTCGTCAGATGCGATCCATCTACCAGCAGTCTGTTCCTACTCAACTTGGATACACTGAATGGCATCTGCCCTACATCCGTCCGCAGGATTGGATTGAGGCACAGGAATGGGTAACTCCGTACAGAGGTACTCTGGATGTGCTGAAGATGGTCAGTACCGCTCGTGTGGCACGTGTGTCATACACTCCCTTCGATGGTAATGGTTCTTTTGGTCGAGAAATCGACAGACACGACAAGCTTGTTGGCAGTCGTCCGATCCACGCAAGCCCAACAGAACACATTGCTCGACCGCTTTGTGAAACCACCAAGGGCAACTTCAGTAGTTTCATGCAGTATCGAGAGGAAGTAGAAAACAGAATCAAGTAACAATAAGGCCAGCATCCAGCTGGCCTTTTCTTTTGGAGCTTATACATGAAGAAGATTTACAAGATCGATGATCTTCATGACATCGTGGAAATGCTTGAAAACACTCAGCTGACTTACAAAGGCATTGCTGAATTCGTCAAGCTGAAGGGAGGGAAGATCTCCCATCAGACAGTCTGCAACTGGTTCAATCACAAGGTAAAGATGCCGCAGATGGGCAAGGTCTTGGTCGTTGCCCGTGCCTTCAACTACTCCGTGGAAATGAGGAAGAACAATGTCTGAGATCTGGATTCTGGAATACAACCCTGACGAGATTGACAAGCTTGCCCAGATCTATGCTTGTGCTGCCATCCAGCATCTGGATGCCAAGAAAGGCTTGCATGAAATGTTCAGGGCAATGAGGGGCGATTTGCCCGAACCTGTTGAAGAAGCCAAGGGAGTCTTCTATGAGATCGAGCAAGGTCCGCCGCCAGAGGATGAGGAATACGAGGATGAGTAGGCCCACAACTGTCTGGGGAACCATCAAACACTGGCTGCAGGAGCGTTCCCTCATCCGTAGGCGTGAAGCCTATGAGAAAGCACAAAAGGATTGGGCCAAGCTGACTGGTGAGCTGGAAGCTCATCTGGTGATGATTGATTTCTGGAAAGATCAGGTGGCTCTCGTGAGTCCCCATGAAGATCACTGGGAATTCGCCCGAGTGAAGGAAGCTCTTCTGATTGAGGAAGAGGAAAAGAACCTGCACCTCATCAAGATGAAAACCTTCAAGAAGTATTTGGACAAGAAGGAATCTGTTTTCAAGGATCCAGAAGCCAATTGGCCCAAGTTCTTCAAGTTGTCTCCAAAATCTGCTTGACTGAATCGGGCAAACGATCGTAACCTCTTTTGAACAAATCGCGAGAGGTCACAAATGACGATCATTGCTACCTGTCCCAAGTGCGATCATGAGTTCAAGGTCAGGGAAAGGAACGCTGTCAAAGAAAACGTTGAAGAAGCATACCGCCTCTACTCCAAGGAGCTTCTCTCATTGGATGAAGTAGGGAAGAAGTTCAACGTGTCTGGTGTCCGTGTTGCTCAAGTCTTCAAGGAATTGGAGCTGCCTATTCGATCCAGAAGAGAGATGGGCGTGCACAGACTCAAAACGAAAGACGATCCATACGAATCCACAAGTAAGCCAATCTAGCTTCAAAATCTAAGAAGAAGAGGGCCAGCCAGTGTGCTGGCCTTTTTCATTACACAAGGAAAAACCATGTCGAACTTCAAGAAGTTTGCTGTAGCCCTCTCTTCAAGGAGAAGTTCCATGGAAACCGACTGGATTCCATTCGCTATCCTAGTAATAGTTGGCTTCGTCGCAGGTTTGGTTTTTGGGTTGGCAACCCTGAAAATCGACGGAGACGAGGTGAAGTTGGCAGAACATCTTTGTGAAGCCAATGGAGGGATTGACAAGATCAGTGCATTCACAATAATTTGTGAAAACGGAGCAAGGTTCTCTCAGTAGTTTCATACCCATAAGAGAGCGTGACAATTGTCGTTGGCACACTCTTGAGATTGCTGTAATTCGGACGTGAGGATAGCTGTTTGGACGCGGGTTCGACTCCCGCCACCTCCACCAACTGCACTTGTTGAGGCGTGGATTAATCTTTGAAGCGCTAATCTATAGGGCATTATGGGAGCCAGCTAACGCCTAGCTGGAGCAACTCGCCAGAAGTGTCACGAATAGAGCTAGTAACTCTACGGCAAGTGCAGCTGATGGGGGTGCAAAGGTTTCGACAGGCAGTGAAAGTAGCGATACGCAGCAGGACAGGCGACTGACCTAATCAGCGCAAAACCAATAGAAGCGAACGATGACTTCTACATGCAGGACAGCAACGTGGTAAATTTTGCCCGAGCTGCCTAAAGGCATGTGAGGTAAAGGGAAAGCCTCATCACCAAACAGACCCCGACTTGCCGCCGTAAGCGGCTCTTTTGCTCTTGCCAATCTGATGAGTCCATAAGGACGAAACACCATAAGGTGTCATTGGCTAGTTGAGGTTCCCCCAGACTCGTCAACTTGGGGATCCAATATTGGTTAGCCCGCAAGCCTAACGCGAAAATCAGGTAGCCTACCTGTAGGCTTAAAGAGCAGGCACCCGCTGTGAGGCTAGGACGAGCCAAGATCAGCTGCGGGACGCAGGTAACCCGCTCTATTCATTGCAGGCAGATGGTTCCCCCCTTACCATTTTGCCCGCAATACGGTCTGCTTGATCCCGCCGATCTGGGCAGACGCTGGAGGAACGTAACCAGCTAGTGCAAAGCCATGCACGATAAAGAATAATGGACAAGCGGGGAGTGTAGCCCCGCGCCAAATTCACCGGGAATAGCGCAGTCTGGTAGCGCATCTGCTTTGGGAGCAGAGGGTCGGAGGTTCGAATCCTTCTTCCCGGACCACATTGTAGAGTTATGGCGTAATGGCTATCGCACTGGGTTTTGATTCCAGCATTTCTAGGTTTGAGTCCTAGTAGCCCTCTGGGTTGTTAGCTCAGTTGGTAGAGCAGGAGACTTTTAATCTCTTGGTCGATGGTTCGATTCCATCACAACCCACCAGATACGCCTGTAGCTCAACCGGATAGAGCATTTCTGTCTAAGATGCGGTAACATGCCCTCGTATCGGACTGGCCTTCTAAGCCAGAGCACCGTAACTGGATCGATGCAGGTTCGAGTCCTGCCGAGGGCACCATGACACTAGATGAACTACAAAGAATAGCCACGATCACTGAAGAGGGTTGTTGGCTATGGCCCAGATCTAAGAACAGTTCTGGGTATGGCCAAATCACCATCAAAAAGCAATATTGGACAACGCACCGTTTGGCTTACCATCTTGCCAATGGTGCCATACCACAAGACACACTAATTAGGCATACATGTCATACCAGAAGTTGTTGTAACCCTGACCACTTAGTTCCCGGAAAGGATGCAGACAACTATCATGATTCCGTAGAGACCCATCTAGAAGCTGCTAAGAAGAATAGAGGTACTTGGACTATTAGTGGTGTCTCATATCCAACACTAAGAGAAGCAAGTAAAAAAACAGGCTTATCGCACCATTCCCTTTGCAAGTACACAGTGGATGGTGTGTTCAACATCCAGGCCTACAGAGCAGCATGTAAAAAGGCCGGATGGAAACCCAAGGTCTAAGCCGGTGGTTGCAGGTTCGAGTCCTGCCGGGCGTGCCACTTATGGAGATGGGAGATTGGCTCCCCAGCGGTGTTGAAGGACTCCTGCTGCCCTTTGGGATCTTCATCCTACACATCGCCATTACGTCTGATTGTGATACTTGAGGAACCACCCCAAGCAGGACAAAGCCATGGCGACCAAGAAGGAAGAGAAAGACCAGAAACAGAACCAGAAGGAAGAGAACGAGACCCGTGCCGAGAAGCACGAGATGTTCGATCCTCTGGTGAATCAGGAGCAGCTGACTGCCCGGATTCGTGAGGAAGTGTACAAGGAAGTCGAGCACATGCTCCGCGACAAGTATGACGTGGAGCTGGAAGACGAGGACCGCAAGGCCATTCTCAAGAAGTAACTTCTGGTTCCAATGCTGTACCCAAAGCCCACCTAACGGTGGGCTTTTTTGTTTCCATCTCGTAGGTGATCCAAATGAGCCACAACTACCACCCCATGTGTGGATGCGCTTCTTGTTCTGCGTATGAACTTGCCTCAGAAATAGATGAGGAAATCAAGGACATGTATGTAGAAGACCTGATCCAGTTGGAATCATGGATCTCTCAGCTTGAGTTGAATGACGAAGAAATCAGCAACATAGCGAAAGCCATGAAATCCAAAAAGGCCCACTTGTTGATCGGTCCAATCATTATCGACTCACTTGTTCGTTTGGCTGAAGAAGCAATCAGCCTCAAGATCGAGCAGAACCGTCACAGAAATCTTTCTCCTAACGATGCTGCCAAGGAGATCTACGAAGAATACAAAGCGTTGGAGATCTGACTATGAACAAAGTGAGAGGCGTGGACGTGCTGGCGGTGCTGCGCCGGAAGCTGGAGAACATCATCAGTGGCTATCGCATCAACGAGGATGATGCCGATTGGCTTCGCGGGTTGGTGCATAAATCCGCCATCGCGGCCCTGTCCGCCCCGCAGCCCCCTGCTGAGGCGCAGCCGGTGGTTCTGCCTCACATCAAGCAGGCCGGTGATGACTGGTCTCCGATGGACAAACGATGGGTGCAGGGTTGGAACGCTTGTGCAGAGTACGCCCGCGACATTAATCCGAACGCACTGCATGAGTCCGACCACCCGCCCCCGAGCGCGCCCGTAGGGGTGGAGGGCACGAGCCTGAACGAACCCTTCGGAAATTCCGAACAGTTGCGGGAGGCCGTTGCCGGGTTCCTTTCGGTGTCGTTTCCACCCGAGTTCGACGGCTGCCCCGATGAGGTGAAGCAAGCGTACCGTTACTGGCATGGGCGCCTGCGTCGGTTCGCGGGCGCGATGAACTTTCAGAAGGCCACCGAAGCCGCCGCCTTCGCCCAGCAGCCCGCAGCCGTGGATGAGGCGATGGTGGAAGCCGTGCGGCACCGCGTTGGATGCCACGACGGACTAGACATCACCCCGGCGCAGGTGCGTAGCGTGTTGAAGCACTGGCGGATTGAATCCCTCGCCGCCCAGCAGGGAGGCTCCGACAATGACCGCTGACATTGAGCTGCTGCCGCTACCGGAGTCTCTGTACAGGATCGGAGGCACCGATAACGATGACGCATGGGATGCCGACCAGATGCGCGACTACGCCCGCGCCAACGTAGCCCACGCCACCGCCGCAAAGGACGCCGAGATTGAGGCGCTGCGGGCAGCGCTGGAATCCCTGAGGGCTCACAAGGAAAACGCCGCCATAAACCAGGACGGAATCATCAAGGCGCTATCAGAAGTTCGCGATGAACAAGGAGCCGAGATCCACAGGCTGCGAGCAGAATTGAAAATCGCGAAAGGCCAAGCCGAGTTCTACCGCACCACACGCAACTGGAATCAACAAAAAACCGAGCGGCTGGCGGAGGCGTTGCGCTTAATTGCAGCCCCCATGCGTCCCGATGGAACATGGAACCGGGACCGAGAGGCGTGTCGCCAGATTGCCTGCGATGCCCTGCGCGACGACGACCAGGAGGTGGGCAATGGTTGAGCGACAGGAAGTGGAGGCGCTGTTGGCGCTTGTGGAGGCTGAGAAAGGCCGCTGGTCGCCTCATGTGCCAGCCCCAACCCTCGCCGCCCTGTGTCGGGCGTGGCTGGCGGTGCAGAATGCGCCGGTGGGCAAGTACGAGTACGTCGTGTCAGATGTCGCCTATATCCATTTCGACAACGAGGGCGACGCCCCGAGCTGGAGCGAAAATCGCGTGTGCATCGTTCCGGTGGAGGGCGACCATGACTGACCACGACCTGTGGCAGCACCCGGAGGCCGACTTCGCCCGCGAGCTGGGGGAGATTCCCAAGCCGGAGGGGCCGACCCTGCACGGGAAAGAACATGAAACCGACAACTGAGTTGGTTCAATTTTAACGATACGAGGCCTTGTTAAAGAACAGGGCCTTATTTTTTAAGGAGCTTGGAATGCGAGTAGCAGAAGCATCGGAACACATCACACATTCCCTGATTGGAGCCAAAGAAACTATTGATTTCGGCATCACTGATGATGCTGCTTTCTTCCACCTTCTGTCTTCAACCCTGTACAAGAATTCCACGCTGGCGATGGTCCGTGAGGTCATTTGTAATGCGTGGGATGCTCACATCGAAGCAGGCAAGGCAGATACGCCGATCCATGTGGATATTACTCCTGACTACTTCATCGTGAGGGACTTTGGCAAGGCCATTCCCCACGACATGATTGGGCCGATCTATGCCATCTACGGAGAGAGCACCAAGAAAAAGGACTCTCGTCAGACTGGTGGCTTTGGCCTTGGCTGCAAATCTCCTTTCTCCTACACCGACCACTTTGAAGTGACTTCGTGTCATGAAGGAACCAAGACGATCTACAACATGAGTCGGTCGTCTATGAAGGCTGAAGGCAAGCCTCAGATTTCAACCATTCTTTCCACCAAGACGGAAGAAACAGGCCTGACAGTCAAGATTCCTATCAGAAGAGAAGATCAAAACAAGCTCAGGGAATACATCTATTCCGTGGCTTTTGGTGGCGACATTAAGGTGCTACTCAATGGTAAGGAGAATCTGAGAAGACTTGGCCTTGATGAATCTGATGTTGGTTTTGCCTTGGTTGCATTTGGCAGCTTTGAACATCAAATCCTCAGAAGCGTGGGGCATCTATGGATTCTCATCAGGTACGGTAACGTTGTCTATCCTCTGGAGCCAAGCGAAGAATACAGCAACCTTTATCAGGAGCTGAAACAGTACTTGCATCTAATCAGGCGTAGCATCGTAATCCAAGCCAAACCTGACAGCATCTCAATCGTGCCCAGTCGTGAGCACTTGGGCATGAGTGACCTGACCATCAGATCTGTAAGGTCTCTTCTGGCTGGCGTCCTTGGAACCATCAAGCGCCATCGTAGGGAGGTTTACAAAACCTACCCAGACTTCTACAGCAAGATCGATGAGTTGGTTGATAATGAGGAACCTATTCAAAACAAAATCAAATGTGAAGAATGGACTATCCCGAACCAGTTTGAGATCAATCAGAACATCCTTACTTCAGACAAGAACATGGCATTACTCAATGCCCTCCTTTCCTTTGATGATCCCAGAAATGGAAGCATCAACAAAAAGGATTGGCTGCATTTTCAATCCTACTTTTTGAGAAAGTTGGTTGAGAAAAAGAAACTGGATAGGGGACTGACTGAATCTTGGATTCACCATGCTGAAAAGATTTCCATGAGAGCCTGTGGAAGATGGATCAATCCTTTAGGGAGTGAAGCTCAAAATTCTCACAAGTGGTGGAGGAAGAGGGTTCTTCGTCCACTGGTGAGAAAGCTTTCTGTGGTTCCCGATTTCGATCTGCAATATCTCTTCTATGGAAGGCCGGGGACTGATTACGCAAAGCCATTGGAAAATGTAAAACGATTTTCCGGTTCCCACTTTACAAACAACTTGGCTCATCTTTTCAAACCAACAGTGGTTCTTTGCCACAATGGAAAAACTCTTCCCGGCAGGTTGGAGGAATGGAGATTCACTGAAGGCAACGACAGTAATCTGGTTGGGAGTCTGAGTAAGGGTTTCTACTTCGCTTACATCATTCCCCGTAGGAAGAAGGAAAAGGAAGCTGCACTAGAAGCTTTCAAGAAGATCCAAGGAATCGAATTCATTGATCTCACTGGTCGCTTGAAAAGCGAACAGCTCGAATACGAAAAAGCCAAGGAAGAGAAGGCTGCCAAAGACAAGGAGCTGATGGCGAAGTACGGCCCTGATGTAAATAAAGTCAAGCAAAAGAAGGATGGTTTGGTTCGTCTGGATCAGATTTACCTGAAGAACAGTGAACGAATTGACACCACCATGCTTAGGGATGACGAGGATCTTGAGAGAATTGAAAACCCTGAGTTTGTTGTCTTGGTTTCTATTTCCGACGAAACAAGTTCTTACGCACGTCTCTATGGGCCAGTCATTATGCGATGGGTGGCAGAGCTGTATGGGAAACGAGGAGCTGTCACCAATAGGCAAGAT
>ERZ1032895.185-NODE-185-length-13663-cov-22.148001_pt1 | contig 13663 bp, 12 predicted proteins | sample MGYA00516687_ERZ1032895 | MGnify/ENA primary metagenome ERZ1032895 (study PRJEB33719, sample SAMN04261600) | wastewater metagenome | biome: rural village; feature: latrine urine exit; material: soil | place: El Salvador | collected 2013-01-14 ... | reverse complement strand
GACCGGCTGGAGGGCGATACCGTCACGCTCTCGGGCCAGGAACTGAACTGGCTTCTCGACGGCTATGATCTCAGCGCCATGCGACCGCACAAGACCTTGGATTTTCAATCGGTTGGGTGATATTTCACTACTGTTTCCGGGTGGTTTTTGATACAATAACGGCATGAAATTACCGGCTTCCTCGTCACCCGATACGATCTCCCGGCTGCAGCGCCAAGTGCAGTCGCAACAGGAAGAGATTGCCCACCTTCATCGCCTGATGGCGAAGAAGGAAGCCGAGTGGGAAGCCACCAAGGCCGCGCTGTTCGAGCAATTCCGGCTGGCCATCGAGCGTCAATTTGGACCGTCCACTGAGAAGTACCGCGTCGAGCAAGGTGACCTCCTCATCAACGAGGCCGAAGTGGCCGTGGATGAAGAAGAGGCCGCTGTCGCCGATGAGTCGACCGCTGAGGCATCCGCTGATGCGTCTCACCAGCCGACCAAGCGCCGCTCCCGCGGCGGTCGCGTGGCCTTACCGCCTGAACTGCCGCGTGTCGAGGTCGTGCATGAACTTCCCGAGGAAGTACGCCACTGCGCCGACGATGGGTCCGAGCTCAAGGTGATCGGCGAGGACGTCAGCGAGGAACTGCATGTGGTGCCGGCGCGGGTCGAGGTGATCCGCCACGTGCGACGCAAGTATGCCTGCCCGGCCTGTGAAGAGGGCGTGCAGATCGCCCCCCTGCCGGCCAAGCTGCTGCCCAAGAGCAACGCCAGCGCCACGCTGCTCGCCTACGTGGCCACCGCCAAGTATCAGGATGCCCTGCCGCTCTACCGGCAGAGCCAGATCTTTGCCCGCCACGGCGCCGAGATCCCGCGCAACACCCTGGCCCGCTGGATGGTGCAGGCCGGTGAACGCGTGGCGCCGCTGGTCGATACCCTACGACAGCACCTGCTGCAGGCCCCGCTGATCCACATGGACGAGACCACGCTACAGGTCAATGTCGAAGCCGACCGAGCGGCGAGTGCTACGTCCTACATGTGGCTGCAGCGCGGTGGCCCACCGGGCCAACAGGTGGTGCTGTTCGACTATGACGCCAGCCGCGCCGGTCGCGTGCCCGTGCGCCTGCTGGGCGACTATGCCGGCCGCCTGGTCAGCGATGGCTACGAAGGCTATGCCGAGGTCGTGCGGCAGAACGGCATCACCCATGCCGGCTGCTGGGCGCACGCGCGGCGCAAGTTCATCGAGGCTCAGAAGGTGCAGCCCAAGGGCAAGACCGGCAAGGCCGACTGGGCCCTCAACCAGATCGGCAAGCTCTACGCCGTGGAAAAACAGGCCAAAGCGCTGGAGCCCGAGGCGCGTCAAGCGTTGCGCGAGCAGAAGAGCCGCCCATTGATCACTCAGCTGCGCACCTGGCTCGACACGTCGCAGACGCAGGTGCTGCCGAAGAGTGCGCTGGGCAAGGCGCTGTGCTATCTGGATGGCCAGTGGAAACGCCTGACGCGCTTCCTCGATGACGGCCTGATCCCGCTGGACAATAATCCGGCCGAGAACGCCATCCGCCCCTTCGTAGTGGGCAGGAAAAACTGGCTATTCAGTCATACCCCGAGCGGTGCCGAGGCCAGTGCGGCCATCTACAGCCTGGTCGAGACGGCCAAGGCCAACGGTCTCTCGCCCTATGAGTACCTGCAGTTCGTGTTCGAGACCCTGCCGACGCTCGGTGAGGATGACGATCTCGATGCCCTGCTGCCCTGGCGGTGGAAAGATACCTTACCGATCTGAGTCAGGCTGGAACAGATGGGGTTGGTGGATCGCTTACGACGGAGGGTGGCGGTGTAAATGGTGGCTTCGCCTACTCAGTTTCTAGAGTTTCAGAGAAGCATGGTCTGCGTGAGGGAGATATTAGAACTATAATTAAAAAAGGTTCTGGATTTTGTGCACCAGGAGGTGTGGGGCTATGTGGTTCTTGTGGGGATGTGGTTTTGTTGTCAAGCAGGATGAAATATAAAGAGGCTCTCAAGGGGAAGAGGGGAACCTGTAAAAAGTGCTTGCAAGAGCAGAGAGAGAAGTTTGACGAGGAATGTGAGAAGAAGCTTGTTGAGTACTTGGAATCCTCTTTTTCAATAGAAGGCTATGATTATTCGGATCTTAAGTATCTGGATAAAGTGTTTCTTCTGGCAATTCTCACTATGAATTATGATGGCGATGGACCTTTGAAGCTCGGGTCTGGTGGGTTTGGCTGGTCTGGCTTTAAGAGTATAGATGCTGAAGCTCTCAACACTTTGGTTACTAGGAAGGCCGTCAGGCGCGTCGAGCCAATGGGAGACGAGGCTGTAATGGCATATGCTCGTTTAAAAGGCGGGAGTGCTGAAAAGAAGTCTTTGATTTCCAATGCGGGGCTCAGGGATATTCCTCAACCAGGCTTCTATGTTAATTTGCCCGATGATTTGTCTAATATCAATGACTTTATGCAGGCAGTGAATGATGATGTGGTCGAAGGGTGTATAACAATTGATGATATTGAAAGCATCAGGCGTCTAGTAAATGATGTTCGGGTTGAGAAGCTTTATGCTATTGTTGGTTATCTGGGAATGAATTATAGGTTAAAAATAAATCATAATATCAAGCTGGATGCTGTTCTTAGGCATATTGCTGTTACATATCCGCTGGATAAAGCCTACTATACCATGATTAGGATGGTAAAGGATGTAATTGAATATATGCATGTAGAGTATGTCAATAGCTTTGCTGCTGAGCATTTGTTCACCAGGTTTCTTGAGAGCTACCTGTCTAAAGTTAAAACCAGGGGTTGGGAGCTAAAGATTGCCAAATCTTTGCCTCAAGAAATTACGAGTTCAAACTTGGAGGCTATGGTTACTGCCATATTTCTAGAGGGGGCTTTGAGCTGGGATGAGCTTTCGGCAACGGAGGTCGCAGAGCGGTGGGTATCGAAGCTGCACGTTGCAGAGTCGTACGAGTAAATAGTACCTCTAATTAGTATTAATACTATTCTTCTATCGTTATAAAACAATGGCTTGTAGATTATAGTATGCTATTTGGGGTTCTTTCGCCCTATCGTCATTCTCGCTGCGATCGCCAAGCGCGGCGGCCTCGCCAACCTTGGCTGACAGGGCCGGGCGCTTGACGCGGGACAGGTGATCGAGAATGCCGCGCAGGCGTGCGGCCCCGTCGGCGGTGATCAGGTTGCTCTTGGGTTCCTGGCGCGGGTCCTTGGCGGGATCGCGCCAGCGGGTCATGTTGCGGCCTTTCATGAATTGGTGCTCTTTTGAAATTGCAGGGTGTATGGCAGAGATGGTATCGGGAAATAATCAAGATAGTGAGGGGCCGCGTGCAGCAGAAGGCATGGGTTCCAACATCGAGCCATTGCCAGGCCGGTGCGCGCTGTGCCGATGGTTGGCCGCAGCCGCTGCGGCAGGCAAGATAGGGACGATAAATAGCTTCGAGGCCTGTCGTGACCCAATCGTGTGCCGATGATTTTATCGTGGTAACCACCGCTGAGGCGGCGGTCGATCGCCTTGCTGCTCTGTACGGGCAAGCCACCAGCGCGCTGCGTGCGGCGTTGAAGCGGTATCTTGACGATCGTCAGCTGCCGCCAGACTCCCCATCTGCCTTTCGTTACCCGGCGCTGCGCCTGACCTATCAATCCCAAGGCGAGGCGCCCAGCAGCATACGCGCCTACGCGCGACTGCAGGTGCCCGGCGTTTACAGCATGACGGTGACTCAGCCAGAGGCCTTCAGGCGATACCTGGAGAGCCAGCTGGAGCTGGTGATGCGGGATTACACCGTCGTCGTTGAGGTGGGCTGGAGCCAGGTCAACATTCCCTATCCCTATGTTGTCGAGCAGGGCGACGAGCTGGGGGCGTCCGGCGTTACCGCAAGCGAGCTGGCGCGGGTATTCCCCAGTACCGACCTGTCCGCCACCGACGATGGCAGCGCCGATGGCCTGCACGACTGGCAGCAGCTGGAGCAATTGCCGCTGGCGCTGTTTGATGCGGCGCGCACGGATTTTTCATTGCGCCGGCTGGTGCACTATACCGGCAGTGACTGGCAGCATGTGCAGCAGTGGATACTGCTGACCAACTACCACCGCTATGTCGACCAGTTCATTCGTCACGGGCTGGACATGCTGCAGGGCGACTCGCGCTTTCAGAGCATGGTGCTGCCCGGCAATGTGGTGATTGAGCGGGGCATGAGCGACGCCGAGATGCAGGCGCGGGTCGATTCCGTGGTCTGGCATCGGTTCCAGATGCCGGCCTACCATTTGCAGGCGGCCGAGCCCGGGCAGGGCATTACCCTGGTCAACATTGGCGTGGGGCCGTCCAACGCCAAGAACATCACCGATCATCTGGCCGTGCTGCGCCCGCACTGCTGGCTGATGATCGGACATTGCGGCGGGCTGCGGCAGTCGCAGATGATCGGCGACTATGTACTGGCCCATGCCTACATGCGCCGAGACGGCATCCTTGACCGGGTGCTGCCGCCGAACATTCCGTTGCCTGCGTTAGCCGAAGTGCAGCAAGTGCTGCAGCAGGCCGCGGCGGAGATCACCGGCGCACAGGGTGACACGCTTCGACGCCGACTGCGTACCGGCACCGTATTGACCTACGATGACCGCAACTGGGAGCTGCGCTGGGCGCAGGAACGTTCGCAGATCAACCTCGCTCGCGCCATCGCGGTGGATATGGAGAGCGGTACCATTGCCGCGCAGGGATATCGGTTTCGCGTGCCTTACGGCACCCTGCTGTGCGTCTCCGACAAGCCGCTGCACAGTGAGATCAAGCTGCCCGGGGCGGCAAGTGCCTTCTACGAGCGTGCGGTTACTCAGCATTTGCAGATCGGCATCCGCGCGCTGGAACTGATGCGCAGCGAGCGTTATACCCTGCATTCGCGCAAGCTGCGCAGCTTCGATGAGCCGCCGTTTCGCTGAGTGCAGGCCTGTGAGGTTTTTTGTCCAGTAGGTGTCGTTCAGTGGCGGGCTTGCCCGCCGCTGATTTCCGACGTGATCTATTGCTGCCTGTTCACCGCTGCTGGAGCACGCTCCGCGAGTCAATCGATTCCTTGTTAGCCGCTGGCGAATCATTCAAACGTTCGTTACATTCTGGAATCGGAAGATAATTGACGCCGTCATCACGCTCATGACTCCAATCCGAGCTACAACCACAAGCATAACTACAGCCGATAAGAAGGGGACATCACCATGTTCAAGCCTAGTCTCAAGCTCAAACAGTCACTGTTGACCGGGGCCTTGACCCTCGCACTAGCGGTCTCGCCTCTGGCTTTCGCGCAGTCGTGGGATGGAATGGCCTTCGAGCTGCTCAGTCGCTGGGAACACATCACCACGACCATGGACAAGGACCGCCGGAAACAGGCGCTGGAGTCGCTGGCCGAGGAGGCCACGGCAGCGGCCAACGCCAATGTCGGCAACAGCGATCTGCTGATCGTCGAGGGCATCGTGCAGGCGTCGCTGGCGCGTGAGATCGGCGGGCTGAGCGCGCTGGGAGCCGCCAAGCAGGCTCGTCGCGTTCTGGAGCGTGCCATCGAGATTGACTCGGACGGCCACGAAGGCTCTGCCTATGTCACCCTGGGCGCGCTCTATGATCGTGCGCCGGGCTGGCCGGTAGCCTTTGGCGATAGCGAGACCGCCGAGCAGATGTTCAAGCGGGCGCTGGAGATACGCCCCGACGGCATGGACGTGAATTTCTACTACGCGGCGTTTCTGGCCGATGAGGGCCGCAAGGCCGAGGCGCTTGAGTATGCCCGCCGCGCGGAGCAGGGCACGCCGAGAGCGGATCGCAGGGCGTCGGATGAGGCGCTGCGCGCCGAGGCCCGCGCGCTGCGTCGACAGCTGGAAGGTTGACAGGGCGTTCTGTCAAGGCTGGCGGCATCGCCGATGGATGTCGATAATGGAGTTTTGCTGATACATGGGGCACTTCATGTCGGACACCGAAGCGATGCTGGCCTGCGATGCGACAACTCAGCCGTTGTTTGGCGCCGAGGATGTGGATGTAGTAGCGCGTCGCTGCCTTTATCAGGGTTTTTTCCGGCTGGAAGCCATCGAGCTGCGTCATCGCTTGTTCAACGGCGGCTGGAGCGATGTGATGACCCGCGAGGTGCACTGTCGCCACGATGCCGTCGGCGTGTTGCTGTATGACGTGGAGCGTGACGCCGTGGTGCTGATAGAGCAGATCCGCCCCGGCGCCCTCAATGACGCGGGTTCACCCTGGAAGCTGGAGTTCGTTGCCGGTCTGGTGGAAGCCGGCGAGAGTGCAGAAGACGTTGCCCGTCGCGAAGCGCTGGAAGAAGCCGGCTGTGAAATCGGCGAGCTTATCGAGCTGCATCGTTACTACCCAAGCCCCGGCGCCTGCGATGAGGAGGTCACGCTGCTGTGCGGCCTGATCGACAGCCGTGGCCTTGGCGGGGTGCATGGCCTGGACGAGGAGCACGAAGACATTCGGGTTCACGTGGTACCCTTTGGTCGGGCCATGGAGCTGCTTCGCGAGGGACGGCTCGATAACGCCATGTGTCTCATTGGCCTGCATTGGCTCAATGCCGAGCGGGCCTCATTACGGGCCAGGAGGTAATGTGAATCGGCGCGCTTATGTCACCGATCTCAAGTCCCTGCAGGGGGAGTGCACCGCCAACTATGTGCGGTTGGAGCGGCTGCTGGGGGATATCGAGGCGGGTGAAAGTCGCGAGCTTGAGCTGATCAGCCATGGTCGCTCGCTCGGTTTTCTGTGCCTGGAAGTCCAGGAGCAGGCGCCGTATACCACCATTGTGCGGGTTTCCCAGCGCAGCGTGCTGGATAGCGTGCTGGCATCGCCGCGCATGCGGGTGCATCTCTATCACGATGTGCGCATGGCTGAGGTCACCGATTTTCAGCGCCAGCGCCACTTCGACGGCCGCTATCGCTACCCCAACGCCCGCATGCACCAGCCCGACGAGAAGCTGCAGCTCAACCGCTTTCTTGGTGAGTGGCTGAGCCACGGCCTTGCTCATGGGCATGTGCTCGATCTGCCGGAGTTGCGCTGATGCGACTGATCCAGATTACCGACTGCCATTTGCACGCTGACCCCGATGCCCGCTGCCGCACAGGCATTGCCTATCGCCAGTTGGAGGTGGTTGTCGCTGCGGCCAGTCGGCTGTATCCCAATCTGGTGCTGGTGACCGGTGACATCAGCGAGGATGAGAGTCCCGAATCCTACGCGCTGGCTGAACAGGCCCTGTCGCGGTTCGACTGCCCATGGCACTGGCTGGCAGGCAACCACGACGTGCCGGCGACCCTGGCGGCGTGTCGGCCGCAGCCCGAGGCAATCGATGCCGGACGCTGGCGCCTGCTGCTGGTGGATACCTACTGGGAAGGGCATGACGGTGGGCAGCTGACGGATGCGACCCTGGCGGCGCTTGGCGAAGCGCTCGCCCAGCATCCCGAGCGGCCGACGCTTTTGATCATGCATCATCCGCCGGTGGCGGTGGGCTCGGCCTGGCTGGACGAGATCGGGCTGCGCGATGCCGATGCCCTGGCCGCGCTGCTGTGCGGCCAGTCTCAGGTGCGCGGCATTCTGTGTGGCCATATTCATCAGGCGTTCGCCGGCCACCTCGAGACCGAGTCCGGCGAGGTGCCGGTCTACGGCTGTCCCTCCACCAGCGATCAGTTCCTGCGCGGCAGCGATGACTTTGCCGTGGATGAGGCCTCGCGGCCGGGTTTTCGCGTGGTCGATTTAGGCAACGGAGACCTCAGCACCTGGGTCGAGCGCGTCGACCTTTAGACTTGTTGATCAAGGCCTTGTGTCTCTTCAGGGTCGTTTCTAGCGATCATTCGTCTTTTTGGAATAAAAAGATAGTTATTAATTCTTTTACGCTATTAACATTACCCGCTAACCTCGCACTATCCTGCCACCGCCCCTGTGATGCGAGGTATCTGGGCCATGACCACCCTGCAAGTTTCCAGACAAGCCGATGTTGATGCGGGCGGCAAGACCGCTCCGCTCATCGCGCCACGCCGGCTGACGCACCTCAAGCAGCTTGAGGCCGAGTCGATCCACATCATCCGCGAGGTTGCAGCACAGTTCAGCAATCCGGTGATGCTGTACTCCATCGGCAAGGACTCCTCGGTCATGCTGCACCTGGCCCGCAAGGCCTTTTATCCCGGGGTGCCGCCCTTCCCGCTGATGCACGTCAACACCACCTGGAAGTTTCGCGAGATGATCGAGTTTCGCGATCGCATGGTCGCCGAGGCCGGGATGGAACTGATCGAGCACATCAACCAGGAAGGCGTTGCGGCGGGCATCAACCCCTTCGAGCACGGCAGCGCCAAGTACACCGATGTGATGAAGACCGCCGGCCTCAAGCAGGCGCTGGACAAGTACGGCTTCGATGCCGCCTTCGGCGGTGCCCGCCGCGACGAGGAGGCCAGCCGCGCCAAGGAGCGGATGTTTTCCTTCCGCGACAAGCACCACCGCTGGGAGCCCAGGAGCCAGCGTCCGGAGCTGTGGAACCTCTACAACGCCAGGATCAACAAGGGCGAGTCGATCCGCGTGTTCCCGCTGTCCAACTGGACTGAGCTGGATATCTGGCAGTACATCTATCTGGAATCGATCCCCATCGTGCCGCTGTACTACGCTGCCCCGCGCCCGGTGGTGCATCGTGATGGCCTCGACATCATGGTCGACGATGCGCGCCTGCCGCTGAACGACGGCGAGGTTGCCGAGGAGAAGTGGGTGCGCTTCCGTACCCTGGGCTGCTATCCGCTGACCGGCGCCGTGGCGTCCCGCGCCCAGACACTGCCCGAGATCATTCAGGAAATGCTGTTGACCCGCAGCAGTGAGCGCAGCGGCCGTGCCATTGACCACGACCAGGCCGGCTCGATGGAAAAGAAAAAGCGTGAAGGTTATTTCTAAGGGGGCGGGGCTATGTCATATCAATCTGAGCTTATTGCCGAGGATATCGAGCAGTACCTCAAAGACCACGAGAACAAGGACCTGCTGCGGTTCATTACCTGCGGCAGCGTGGATGACGGCAAGTCGACGCTGATCGGCCGGCTGCTGCACGATTCCAAGATGATCTACGAGGACCAGCTGGCGGCGATCACCCAGGCCTCCAGGATCAGCGGCACCACCGGCGACGAGGTCGATCTGGCGCTGCTGGTGGACGGCCTGCAGTCCGAGCGTGAACAGGGCATCACCATCGATGTGGCCTATCGTTTCTTCTCGACCGACAGGCGCAAGTTCATCATCGCCGACACTCCGGGCCACGAGCAGTACACTCGCAACATGGCCACCGGCGCCTCTACCGCGGGCCTGGCGATCATCCTGGTCGACGCCCGCCACGGCGTGCAGACCCAGACCCGGCGCCACAGTTTCATCTGCGACCTGCTGGGCATTCAGCATCTGGTGGTGGCGATAAACAAGATGGATCTGGTGGGCCACGCCGAGGCGCGCTTCAACGAAATTGTCGACGAGTACCAGGCGATCGCCGACAGGCTCGGCTCGCGGGATATTCGCTTCGTGCCGATCTCGGCGCTGAAGGGCGACAACGTGGTCAACCGCAGCGAGCTCATGGACTGGTACCGTGGCGATGATGGCCAGCCCGGTCCGACGCTGCTGGAGCTGCTAGAAACCGTCGCCATCGACCACGATCAGAATCTGCAGGATCTGCGTCTGCCGGTGCAGTACGTCAACCGTCCGAACCTGGATTTCCGCGGCTACTGCGGCACCCTGGCCGCCGGGGTGTTGACGCCGGGGCAGCGCGTTCGCGTACTGCCTTCAGGCAAGACGTCAAGCGTTGCGCGCATTGTCACCTTCGACGGCGATCTGGACGCGGCCTATCCGGGCCAGGCGATCACCGTCACCCTGGCCGACGAGCTCGATATCTCCCGGGGCGACTGGATCGTGGCCGAGCAGGATCAGGTGGTCATGTCGGCGAGTTTCGAGGCCGATATCGTGTGGATGAGCGACACGGTGCTTGAGCCGGGGCGGGCGGTGGATATTCTGCTGGGCAGCCAGAGCGCGTCCGGCCAGGTCACCGACATCTACTATCAAATGGACGTCAATCGTCTGGTGCAACTGCCCGCCGAGCGTCTGGAGCTCAACACCATCGCCCGCTGCCGGGTGGCGCTGACCACCGAGATCGCCCTCGACCGCTACGGGCATAGCCCCGGCACTGGCGGCTTCATCATCATTGATCGGTTGACCAACATCACCGTGGGCGCCGGCATGGTGCGAGATATCAGCGAAAGCGAGGGCGAGAGCGAGGTTGAAGCCACCGGCACCGGCGAAGTGGACTGGGCCGGCTTCGAGGTCGAACTCAATGCGCTGGTGCGGCGCTATTTCCCGCATTGGGAAGCTAAGGATATTCGCGGCTTGTCAGGCAAGTAGGCAAGCGCTGAATCTTGGCGAACTGTGAAATACAAGCAAAAGCCCGGCGTCCGCCGGGCTTTTGCTTTTGATTGTGCTGGCGCGTGAGCGTCGCGGCGGTTCAGAAGTTGCGCGCCGGTGTCACGCAGCTCACCAGCTTGCAGGGCGCCTCGGAGATGTTGCGAAAGCGATGCGGCACGTTGGTGTTGTAGTAGAAGGCTTCGCCGGCTTTCAGCACCCGGATTTCGGCACCGATGGTGATCTCGATCTCGCCTTCCAGCACCACGCCGGCTTCCTCGCCCTGGTGGGCGATCATCTCGCGGCCGGTGTCGGTGTGGGGCGGGTAGGTTTCGATCATGAAGCCCAGCGCGCGGTCCTGGCGGTTGGCGCCGACCAGCTTGTAGATCACCTCGCCGCTGCCCATGTTGACCAGCTCGTCGGCGGAGTAGAACACCTGATTGCGGCTCTCCAGCTCCATGGTGAAGAAGTCACCGACGCTCATCGGAATGGCGTCCAGCACCTTCTTCAGCGAGCTGATCGACGGGCTGACCTTGCCCTGTTCGATCAGCGACAGGCTGGAATGGGTAACGCCGCAGCGCTTGGCCAGCTCGCGCTGCGAAATTCCACGCAGGGTACGCAATGCGCGCAGGCGCGCGCCAACATCATCCGACATTCACGCATATCCTCGCTTGATCATGATTCGATATTCAGGACCCGCGCGGGGGGAAGCCGCCGCGCGGATCAGCGTCAGCACAGCGCATCGAGCTTCTGCTTGAGCAGGGCATTGACCTGCTGCGGGTTGGCGGTGCCCCGTGACGCCTTCATGGTCTGACCGACGAAGTAGCCGATCATCTTGCCACGCTTGTCCGGCTCGGCATCGCGATATTGCGCGACCTGGGCCGGGCTGTCACTGATTACCTGATCAATCAGCGCCTCGATGGCGCCGCTGTCGGTGACCTGCTTGAGGCCCTTGGCCTCGATCACCTCATCGGCGCTGGCGCCCTGGCCATTCCACAGTGCCTGGAAGACCTGCTTGGCGGCCTTGCCGTTGATGGTGTCGTCCATCACCCGGGCGATCAGTTCGCCGAGCTGAGTGGCCGAGATCGGACTGTCCTGAATCGCCAGCCCTTCGCGGTTCAGGGCGCCGGAGAGCTCGCCCTGGACCCAGTTGGCGGCCTGTTTGGCGTCGCCGCAGTCCTCCATGACCTTCTCGAAATAGTCGGCCATGGGGCGGCTGGCCGAGAGCACGCCGGCATCGTAGGCCGACAGCCCCAGCTCGTTCTGAAAGCGCGCGCGCTTCTCGGCGGGCAGCTCGGGCAGAGTCTCGCGCAGCCGCTCCACATAGGCCGGCTCCAGCACCACGGGCAGCAAGTCAGGGCAGGGGAAGTAGCGATAGTCGTTGGCTTCCTCCTTGCTGCGCATGCTGCGGGTCTCGTCGGCGTCGGGGTCATAGAGGCGGGTTTCCTGAACGACCTGGCCGCCGTCTTCAATCAGCTCGATCTGGCGCTCGACTTCAAAGGCGATGGCGCGTTCGACGAAGCGGAAGGAGTTGACGTTCTTGATCTCGGCGCGCGTGCCCAGGGTCTCCTGGCCCTTGGGGCGCACCGAGACGTTGACGTCGCAGCGCATCGAGCCCTCGGCCATGTTGCCGTCAGAAATGCCCAGGTAGGTGACGATGGCGTGAATCGTCCGCAGGTAGGCGACGGCTTCCCTGGCGTTGCTCATGTCCGGCTCGGATACGATCTCCAGCAGCGGCGTGCCGGCGCGGTTCAGGTCGATGCCGGTCATGCCGTGGTAGTCCTCGTGCAGCGACTTGCCGGCGTCTTCCTCGAGGTGGGCGTGGTGCACGCGAATGCGCTTGGTGGTGCCATCGTCCAGGGCGATCTCGACCTCGCCGGCCCCGACGATGGGGTGATACATCTGGCTGGTCTGGTAGCCCTTGGGCAGGTCCGGATAGAAGTAGTTCTTGCGATCGAAGATCGAGATCTCGGGGATCTCGGCGTTGATGCCCAGGCCAAACTGCACGGCCATGGCCACCGCCTGCTCGTTGAGCACCGGCAGCGTGCCGGGCATGCCGAGATCGATGGCGCCGGCTTGGGTGTTGGGCTCGGCGCCGAAGGCAGTGGAGGCGCCGGAAAAGATCTTGGACTGGGTGGCAAGCTGGACGTGGACTTCCAGGCCAATCACGGTTTCCCATTGCATCAGGCGATCTCCTCGGCAAAGGCGGGGCGGCGCAGGTGCCAGTCGGTGGCCTGCTGGAACTGGTGAGCGACGTTGAGCAGCTGCGCCTCGGCGAAGTGAGGCCCCAGAATCTGCAGGCCGATGGGACGCTTGCCGTCGAGACCCGCGGGCACGCTGATAGCGGTGATGCCGGCCAGGTTGCTGGGGATGGTGTAGACGTCCTGCAGATACATCGCCACCGGGTCCATGTTGGCGCCCAGGTCGAAGGCCGGCGTCGGCGAGGTGGGTCCCATCAGCACGTCGACCTCTTCGAAGGCATCGAGGAAGTCCTGGCGGATCATCCGGCGAACCTGCTGCGCCTTGGTGAAATAGGCATCGAAGAAACCCTCGGAGAGGGTATGGGTGCCGATCAGAATGCGCCGCTTGACCTCGCTGCCGAAGCCCTCGGCGCGGCTGCGCTTGTAAAGATCGATCAGGTCGGTCGGGTTGTTGCAGCGGTGGCCGAAGCGCACGCCGTCAAAGCGCGACAGGTTGGCGGAGGCCTCGGCGGAGGCGATGACATAGTAGGTCGGGACCGCATAGTCAGTGTGCGGCAGGCTGACGTCGACCACCCGGGCGCCGAGGGATTCATAGACGCGAATGGCATCGCGCACGGCCTTTTCGACCTCCGGCGAGAGGCCGTCACCGAAGTACTCCGTGGGCAGGCCGATCTTCAGGCCGCTCAGCGGCGCGTCGAGTTCGGCGCGGTAGTCGGGTACCTGGCGGGTCACGCTGGTCGAATCGCGCGGGTCATGGCCGGCGATGGCGTTCATCAGCAGCGCGCAGTCGGCGGCGCTGCGTGCCAGGGGGCCGGCCTGGTCGAAGCTCGAGGCGTAGGCGACGATGCCGTAGCGTGAGACGCGGCCATAGGTAGGCTTGAGGCCGGTTATGCCGCAGTAGGCGGCCGGCTGGCGAATCGAGCCGCCCGTATCAGTGCCGGTCGCGGCAAGGCAAAGATCGGCTGCAACCGCTGCAGCCGAACCGCCCGAAGACCCGCCGGGCGTCAGCGCGGTTGCATCATTCGCACGCCGCCAAGGATTCACCGCATTGCCATAAACGCTGGTTTCATTGGACGAGCCCATAGCGAACTCAT
>ERZ1032895.184-NODE-184-length-13693-cov-4.171946_pt1 | contig 13693 bp, 10 predicted proteins | sample MGYA00516687_ERZ1032895 | MGnify/ENA primary metagenome ERZ1032895 (study PRJEB33719, sample SAMN04261600) | wastewater metagenome | biome: rural village; feature: latrine urine exit; material: soil | place: El Salvador | collected 2013-01-14 ... | reverse complement strand
ACTGCCGACCTGCATTACTGTTCAACTCTCGAACAAGCGAGCGAACTTCCTCACGAGCATCTAATTCTTGCCACTGATTGGTTGCCATTGAAAGGAGCAGATCAGAATACGAGAGAGTCGTCCCGCCACTATTTACTCGCACGAAGATCTCAAGTACCTTGTCAGGGTCTTGGTCATTGACTAAGAAGTAATTCATGGGTTTAAGTATGCGAATCGCTTCATAAAGATCGTACAGTCGCTGAAACGCCTCGCTAGAGTTCCCGATAGCTCGCTGTTCCAGTTCTTTCATTATTGCCGGACCGGAGTTCTGCATTTCTAGGACCGCGCCGACGCGGAACCACTTATCAGTTTCTCCTTCTTTCGGCCTCGCTTCTTCATCCGTAAGAAAACGGAGATCGTACCTAAGCCCTAGCTCTTCGTTCTTAGGATCCTCAGCAAGATTCAGATAAAGCTTCTTCAAGGGGAATGCGTCGGCACTATTCCACCAGGCATACTTTCTTTTTTGAGCATAGCTCCCGTACAAAGCGATATTCAGTGACGTTAACCGTTGCTGACCGTCCAACACCGCAATAGTACCGCTCCCTGTTGGAACAGTCCCCCGCTCAGCATAGGGGTTATCGCGCTCGTGGTAGTGGGTGAGAAACTCATAGAATGTATAGGTCTTCGCTGTCTCGGGTTTAACATCCCAGAGGAGAAACGACCCAACCGGGTAGCCCCGCATGAGGCTGTCAATTAGTTTGACAATTTGGTCAGCATCCCAAACGAACTCTCGTTGAATCGCAGGCATAAGGTATTCGCGTTTGTGGATGGCTGTAAGCATCTCTTCAACGCTTTTTGGGGTTTGAAATGCCATAGGGATTATCTCCTTGTGTGATGAGCGATGTTTCAAGCCAGTGTAAATAGTAATGCGTCGAACATCACAACTTAATACCTACCGGGCTACCCAATGACGTTGCTGTCCTGTGCTGTGCTAGTGGAAACTAGATGACCAAGGTTCTGTTTTAGCTCCGATCGAAAATAACCAATGGCTCGTGACGAGCTCTCCACACCAACGCAATGTCTTCGACATCGCATCGGAATACGTCAGAAACCAGTTCCTCACTATCGACCACGCGTAGAAGATCGGCTCCGCTGTCGGTGCCTACAGCGTCTAGACCAACAGCTCCAACTTGGGTGCCGACGCTCTTCGAGTTTGCAGCACGCCACGACATTAGACTGACCGTTTTTTGTGATTACTAGGGCGTTCCAGCTGTTCATGCCACGAAAGTATTGGAGGCCTTCAATTGCCAGGTGGCGAGTCTAATTGCGATTCGTCGACTTCTGAAATCACGTCGCTCAATCCCCTAAAGCTACGGCGACGTCTCTCGACCCGTAACCCACACATCTGGCATCACAGACCAAGTTCGGTGAGGCCTGGATGATCATCGGGTCGAGGGGTTTTGTTGGTTCCAAGAATCTTCGGCGGCGCGGATCTTTTGAATAGCGGTTTCGCGGGTAAACGGTGGCAGCGGTGGACGAATAGACATCAGATTCCCTTCAACGATTAGCGCTGAAGACGTCGCACAAATACTTGAAGCCTAGACACGTTCGAAGCACGCGACCAGAACAGGAACCCGCCTGAGCATTTATGACACCGAGGTTGTAGGGTTGATGTTCAAATACCGCCGCCGGCTAGCGATCAGTACAGCGATGAAGGATCGACATGTCGAATACAGAAACCTCAGTACCCGAATCCCGCGACGTTGATGTTCGCGCCGTTGCCCCCGCACAGCGTCACCCAATGGTCTTCGAGGCCTATGCCCGGCTGGCCGTCGGCGAATCACTGACGGTGATCAACGATCATGAGCCGCGGGGCCTCCGAGAGGAGTTTGACCGCGAATTCGCCGGTGCTTTTTCTTGGGACCCGGTCACGCCCGTCGAGCAGGAATACCGTGTTCGTATTACCAAGCGCGCAAGCACCGCGCTGCCCCGGGTGGTCGCAGACGTCACAGCGTTGCTTGGCCACGTCGACTCTTCGACCGGCGGTTCTATTTGGCAACTCGAGCCGGGCGCACGGGACCTCGACTCCAATGTCATCGCGCTGCCGGCCGGCGACGAGATTGCCTTGCACGTTGGTCCAAACCTCGACGTGCTGATCCTCGTACTGCAAGGCTCTGGGCAATTACAAACAGAGCTGAGTGTGCTCGACCTTCAGCAGGGCGCGCTGGTGTGGCTCCCCCGTAATGCGCAACGTCGCTTCATTGCAGGAACAGAAGGAATTCGATATCTGACCGTGCATCATCGCAAACCGACCCTGAATATTACCGCGGCGCCCAAGCGCGTCGAATAGTCGTCGCTGTCTAAGTTATTGGTCACCAGTCCGATAATTGGTTCTGAAGATGTGTCGCCTTCCGGTGGGTGGATTAGTGCCGGTATGTCAGCGGAATCCTTGAGGCTTCTGCGAGCGCACTGCTCGATGACGATGCGGCTATCAACCGATAGCTTCGTCCGGTAAGGTACGTCAAGAGCCACGGTGTAAACCCCAGTGCTCATGAAGGCGCATCAGTCAGGAGATCCATGATCGAGTTCCGGTCGGTTGGCAAGCAATTCGCGGATGGCACCCGCGCTCTAGCAGATTTTTCATTGACGATCCCCTCCCACTCAACAACAGTGCTCGTTGGGCCCTCGGGTTGCGGGAAAACCACGTTACTGCGCAGCATCAATCGCATGGAAGACCCAACTGAAGGCCAGATCCTCATCGACGACCACGACATTGCCCGGCGTGATCCGATACAACTACGTCGCAGTATCGGTTATGTCATGCAGCATGCTGGTCTGTTGCCGCATCGTCGCGTCATCGATAATGTCGCCACGCAGCTACGGCTCAATGGCGTGCCGAAGGCTGAAGCCCGACGACGCTCCAGCGAGATGTTGGAGACGGTCGGACTGGGTTCGTCCTTGCATCGAAAATACCCCAGTCAGCTCTCCGGGGGTCAACAACAACGTGTCGGAGTCGCCAGGGCGCTGGTTCATGACCCCAATATTCTCCTCATGGATGAGCCCTTCAGCGCGGTGGATCCCGTTGTTCGTGCCGAGCTGCGGAACGAATTGCTAAGGTTACAGCAGGAACTAAAAAAGACCATCGTATTCGTGACCCACGATATCGAAGAGGCCTTTGCCTTAGGCGACCAGGTGGTCGTCCTTAAAACGGGCGGCGAAATCGCCCAAGTTGGTTCCCCCGTTGATCTGTTGGCCCGGCCAGCTGAGGCTTTTGTTGAGGAGTTTATCGGTTTGCAACAGGGTGGCCGCAGACTTCGGGTGCAGGATGCCTACGGCCAGCGGATTGTCGTAGATGAACACGGCCGTCCCGCGGGAGTCCTCGAGTGAACTGGGTGGTAGCGAACGCTGATCGTCTTGGCGACCTGCTGTGGCAACACACCTGGATCAGCGCAATAGCCATCGGGCTGGGCTTCGTCCTGGCCCTAGTGGTCGGGTGGTCTGCTTATACTCTGCGAAGTTCGCACCGAAAGACCGTACGGCAGCTCAGCGGTGTCATCATCAGTGCAAGCAGCCTGCTGTACACCGTGCCCTCTCTCCCGCTATTTGTCATCTTGCCTACCATCTTGGGGCTGGGATGGCTCAACCCACTCAATGTGCTGATCGCCCTGGTGATTTATGCCTTCGCCCTCATGGTCAGAGGAGTGGTGGATGCTTTGCACACGGTGCCAGACACTGTTCGAGACTCCTCAATCGCCTGCGGCTTTAATAAACTTCAGCTGGGCTTATATGTCATGCTGCCGCTGGCAGCTCCAGTCATGTTGGCCACGCTGCGCGTCGTGTCCGTGAGCACCGTCAGTCTGCTGAGCATTGGTGCTCTGATTGGTGTCGAGAACCTCGGGTCGCTGTTCACCAACGGGTTTAACCGCAATTTCCCCACGGAGATCATCACCGGAGTAGTCCTCACTATAGCTTTAGCCCTCCTGTTCGACCTGGTCTTATTGATGGCCGGACGAGTGTTGATGCCGTGGCAATCTGCCCTGCGTGCGGCAGGTGAATCATGAGCCTTCTACAAGAGACTCTGGCCTGGTTCAGCGACCCTGCGCAGTGGTCCGGTCCAACGAGCATCCCGTGGCGGATCGTCGAGCACATCGGCTACACATTCTTTGCCATCGTGTCAGCGGCCGTAGTGGCCATCCCGGCGGGAATATACATCGGGCACACCGGCAAGTGGCGCAAGCTGGCTGTCCTGAGTACCGGGTCGCTTCGTGCCCTACCATTCCTGGGATTGCTCACCCTGTTGGCGCTGTGGTTGGGAATTGGTCCTCTGATTTCAATCATCGCGCTGGCTATATTATGCATTCCCCAGCTGTTGGCCGGTATGTACTCCGGCATCGATGCGGTGGATACCCACGCAGTCGATGCTTCCCGCGCGATGGGAATGACCGAAACCCAGATCATCCTACGGGTTGAACTGCCTCTCGCCATGCCCGTCATCCTGGGTGGGTTACGCTCGGCGGTGCTACAAGTTACTGCAACAGCCACTGTGGCGGCCTTCATCGGCGCCGGCGGCCTTGGCCGCTACATCATCGATGGGTTAGCTCTCAGAGACACTCCCCGCGTGCTCGGCGGAGCCCTCGTTGTGGTCCTTCTGGCATTACTCCTCGACGGACTCTTCGCCCTGGCCCAGCATTTTGGCGCACGGCTCGCCCACCCTGCAGCACACACCGCTCCACCTGTCAACGTCCTCGCACCGTCACCGTCACCAAATTCAAGGAGAACAACACATGATCAGCCGCCGACTCATAACTCTTAGCGCAGCAGCCGGACTCGTCCTGACCGCCTGTAGCAACCCCAACACTGCCGCGCAGAACAATAGCGACGAAGCAGCAGGCGCTGCCGAATCCGTGAGCATCGGCTCAGCAAACTTTCCCGAAAGTGAGATCATCGCTGAAATCTATGCACAAGCTTTGGAAGCACAAGGCTTCGAGGTGGATCGGCACTTCCAAATTGGTGCCCGCGAGGTGTATTTGCCGGCTTTAGAGAACGGAGAAATCGATCTCATACCCGAATACACGGGCAACCTTCTGAGCTACTTGGACCCAGACACTACTGCCACTTCCGCCGAAACCATAGAGGCAGAGCTGCAAGAAGCTCTGCCGGAGGCATTAGATATCTTGGACCCGGCTCTGGCCGAGAACAAAGACTCGTTGAATGTGACTCCGGAATTCGCAGCAGAACACGACCTTACCTCCATTGGAGATCTGGCCGAGTTAGACCGGGTCCGTCTGGCCGCAAATCCCGAGTTCGCCGAACGTTCCTACGGTCTGCCAGGGATGGAGGAACTATATGGTGTCACCGATGTCGAGTTCACTGCCATCAGCGACGGTGGCGGACCGGCCACAGTGCAGGCGCTCTTAGACGGGACGGTTGATGTCGCCGATATCTACACCACTACCCCGGCCATCGAAGAACACAACCTCGTAACTCTAGAAGACCCCGAGCAGATGATCGCTGCGCAATACGTTCTGCCCGTCATTCGAACCGATGCCATGGATGAACAAGTGGTCGACACGCTCAATGAAGTTTCGGCAGCGTTGACCACGAAGAGTTTGAGCGAGATGAATGCCCTCCATTCCGGGGATGATGTGCAGGAGCCTGCAGAAATCGCGGCGAACTGGCTTGAGCAGAACGATTTGAACTAGAACGCGGTTCGAACCTCGTAAGCAATATTCGGCATGCAACAGGGTGCCACGGAGTTGGTGTTACTCCTCAAGCAGCTGCAAAATATGGTTGGTTAGCGCCTGACGTTGGACCGGGGTGAGGGCTTGTTCGTGGACATGGTCGTGCGTCCACAAACCATCGGCGAGCACTTTGACCAGGTATTGGGAGCGCAGCTCGGTGTTGTCCTCAATACCGTCAGGCGATGGCACCCAGCGGTCATTGACGTCCGCCCAGATCGCCGAGAACTCGGGATTGCTGCGAGCATCTATTTCTAACAGCAGCTCGGCTTTGGTCGCAGCATTGCTCTGGGACAGTACGACGGCGCGCAAACGGGTTTTCATGTCGACGGTGTGCGCCGGTCCCCCGGCGGCGCGTTCGAGTTCTTCTTCCCATTTGCCGGCGAGGTGGTGATGGATGCTGCGCATGATGTCATAGCGCGACGGGAAGTGATACACGATCCCTGATTTGGACATGCCCGAGGCCTCAGCCAGCGCCTCATAGGACACCGCTTCAAGGTTTTCGCGTTCGATCAGCTCGACAGCCGCGTCAAGGATGTAGGTTTTCTTACTGGGGCGCATCAACACCAGCCTCTTTCGGGTTGCCGCGGAAACAGTAGGCGGTTACCACAGCAGCCAGTGCGGCCACCGCAGTCAAGATCAACAGGATGAGCAGATAGGCGTCGTCGTAGGCCGCAATCGCAGCCGCGCCGTGAACCGGGTGTTCGACGCCGTGGTCAACATCGCCGGCAACGGCACCCGGCGCTCCCAGGGCATAGAAAAATGGTAGCAGCGAACCAAGAACTGCCACGGAGATCAGTGTCCCGAACTCATAGGACACAGATTCGACCGAGGAGGCCATGCCCGCTTTGTCCAAGGGTGCCGCACCCAGGATTGCGGTGGAAGCAACCGAGGACGCGAACCCGCTGCCGATGCCTACCAGCAGCAGGCTGGCAATAAACGGCACCAGGGAGTCGAAACGAAAGGTCCACCAGGCCAGGCCAATCCCGAGGCTCAGCACGGCGAAACCCCCGGAGATCAACGGGATGAACCCGACGCGATGCAAGAACGCGCCGCCCAGCAGAGCCGCAGGGATCGATGGGACCGCCACGGTAGCCACGAGTGCCCCGGCTTGCAGCGGGGTAAAACCGCCGGCAGTTTGGAAGCGCTGGGTGGTCATCAGCTCCAGGCCGGCGACCACGAACATCATGACGGCGGCGGTAACGACTCCTCCGGTGAAGATGCGGCTGCGAAAGATCTGAGCATCCAGCAGCGGTTGTTCCAGCACGCGCTGACGGAAAATGAACAGCAGCAGACCGATGAGGCCGACGACGGTCGCGGCGATCAACAGCCAGGCTGCGCGGTTGGGATTGGCAAGTTCCTTGATGGCCGTGACCATCCCGAGCATCGCGAACATCGCCCAGATCGACGACACCAAATCCCATTGTTTGTGCGGATTTGGAATATTGGGTGGAGCGATGGCGACGACGGCGAGCAGCGTAGCTAGCGCAATGGGTACGTTGATTAGAAAGACCGAACCCCACCAGAAGAACTCGAGTAACAGCCCGCCGAGCACCGGACCGGTGGCAGCACCAACGACGGCGACCGACATCCACACGGCAATCGCCATATTCCGTTCTCGGACGTCGGTGAATGTGATGCGCACGAGCGCCAGGCTTGAGGGCATCATCGTTGCAGCTCCGACACCCAGCAGTCCGCGCGCAGCGATCAATAACCATGCTGTGGGTGAGAACGCGGCCATGAGCGAGCCCAGACCGAAGATCGCCACGCCGACCAGGAACATCAGGCGGTGACCGATCCGGTCCCCCAGCGTCCCGGTGCCTAACAGCAGCCCCGAAAGCACCAGCGGGTAGGCATTGATAATCCAGAGCCCCTCGAGGGGCGTGGTGCCGAGCTGATCGCGCAGCTCTGGCAGAGCCGTATACAGGATGGAGTTATCGGCACCCACGAGAAACAGTGCGGCACTGATGACGGCAAGAAACATCCAGCGCTGGCGGGAACTAAAAACAGACGGCGATCTCGAATTCATCACCGCACTAACTGTACCAAACGTTCGGTACAGTTAGTGACCTTCTGTGTGGCGGCATAGAAAGCCCGGGCCCCGTCCGTAATATCGTCAGTAGTAGGCATAGAGCAAGACTGCGGCGTCAACGCGCGGGCGTCCCGGAAAGGGAAATACCAAAGGTCGCACCCACCACGTCCGTGAGACCCTGCCATGTATACCGTCGCCGGGCTTGTGTGGGATAGTCATTTCCACATGCTTTGATGTTCATGGCCCAGACAAGTTCAGTGCACGAGAGGACAAGGATTGACCGAACACACTGCAAAAACTCCAGGCTGGCTCGACTGGGTCCAGAATCGTCAAGAGCCTGCTGTGCAACTTCCTGTCGGAACGGTAGATTCCCATTGCCATGTGTTTGGTCCAGCTGCAGCATTTCCATTCGCACGCGACCGGAAGTACACGCCGGGAGACGCCAGCAAATTCGACCTCGAACATCTGCGCAGCCATCTGGGTGTGGCACGAAACGTCATCGTACAAGCTTCATGTCATGGTCGCGATAACGCGGCCCTGCTCGACGCCCTGGACTACTTTGGGGACACTGCCCGCGGTGTCATCGCCATCGGCAGTGACGTCAACCAAAGCGAACTCGAGAGCATGCATCAACGTGGTGTGCGCGGTGTCCGATTCAACTTCGTCAAACGGCTCGTCGAGCATCAATCTTTCAAAGAAGTTGAGCAGGTGGCCACAAAGATTCGTGAGCTCGGATGGCACATCGTGGTGTACTTCGAGTCGCCAGATCTTCCCGACCTTGAAAACTTCCTTGCGAACCTCGGCGTCCCGCTGGTCATCGATCATCTCGGCCGCCCGGATGTTGCTACAGGAGCCTCATCCGCCGAATACTCGGCATTTTTGAGATTTGTGGAGCGCACCGATGCTTGGGTGAAAGTCAGCTGCCCCGAACGCCTCACCATCACTGGACCATACGCAACCGCCGGAGCGCACAAGGTCTATACCGATGTGGCACCCTTCGCCCAGAAAGCTATCGCAGAATTCCCCGAACGTGTCCTGTGGGGAACCGACTGGCCACACCCCAACCTGCGCTCACATATGCCAGACGATGCCGTGCTGCTGAACTATCTGATGCAAGTAGCGCCCGACGCATCCGCCCTACAGCGCCTGCTGGTCGACAATCCGATGACCCTCTACTGGGATGAGTAGCCTTTAAATGAATCCGCTCCGCCTCCAGAAATTCCACGACTCGTCAAATTGAAAGCGTTTCAGTCGTCAGTTTAGAACTCTTTGAGAGTCACTTCGAAAAACAGAGCAAGCGCGCATCAGTCGGAAGAAAGGTGTATACCTGCGCCCCTAGAATTTACCCCTCCGAAGATTGAGCAGCGAGCACCGCTTGGTCGTCCACGCTCGGCCGCACTTTGCGTATTACCAGAGCAATCGCGACCACCAGGCCCAGTGTGACAACCAAACCGAGCACACCGCTCTGGGCCAACGCATAGACCACATATCCGACGAGGGCTGCGAGCGCACCAACGAACGCATACGGCAACTGAGTGGACACGTGGGTCGGGATCGAACAGGCGGCACCGGTACTGGACAGAATCGTGGTGTCGGAAATTGGGGAGCTGTGGTCACCCCACACGGCACCGGCCAGTACCGCACCAAAGGCGGCGATCAAAAACTCATCGCCACCTTGTACGGCGTTGAGCATCTCCCCGGCCAACGGCAGCAAAATACCAAATGATCCCCACGACGTCCCGGTGGCAAAGGCAATCAGCCCCGCCACCACAAACAGGGCCGGGACCAACCAGACGGCGGGCATGGCTAACGCCTCAACAACGGAAGCCAGGTATTCTCCGGTACCCAGCTCCCCGATCAAATCGGCTAACACCCACGCAAACAGCAGGATCAGCACCGCACCGAGCATGGATTTAGCGCCGTGGACTACACCGCGACGACGAGTCTCCACCGGAAATTTGTCACTGTGCTTTGTATAACGCAGGCAGTAGTAACCGGCCACCAGCAGTGCCGCGATACCACCAGCATTGAGGGCAATTGCGACGTCGGTATTTTCCAGGGCCGCCAGTATGGCCCAACTGCCGCCAAGCAGCCCGCCGGATACATACATGCCAACGACGACGCCCACAAACAACACCACGAAAGGCATGATGAGCGCACGCATCGCCCCCTGGTGATGGGTTGGTAGCGCATCGGTCAATTGTGCCGGGGCAGTGTCTTGGGCACCGTACAGGCCCTTGCCCTGAGCTGCGCGGAGCTCTTCGCGGCGCATGCTCCCAAAGTCCAGGCCCCACACAATGGTCAGCCACAGCAATAACAGTGCGGCGATCGCGTAATAGTTCATGGCCGCTGCCAACACGAACGCCTCGATCTGGCCCATCATCAACGCTGATGCCGTCAGCAACGGAGCCATGATGCCCATGATTGTGGCACCCCAACTGGACAGCGGCATCAACACCACGACTGGCGCTGAGCTCGAGTCGATGAGGTAGGCCAGCTTTGCGCGCGAAATTCGATAACGGTCGGTGATCGGCCGGGCGACCTGGCCTACTGCTAGCGCATTGAAATAGTCGTCGATAAAGATGATCATGCCCAGTAACCCGGTGAGCACTTGGGCTCCCCGACGTGACTTGATGCGCTTGGCCGCCCATTTCGCAAAAGCGGCAGCCCCGCCAGACATCATGACCAGCGCTGTGACGATACCCAGCTGGAATAGAAACGCCACGATCAGGATCGTGAACCAATTCACCGCCCCATCGGCCCAGACCAGCCGGACTATTGCTTCCCAAACGGTCACCACCATGGTCACCGGGTTAAAGTCGGCGATCAGTAAACCCGCTGTCAGGATCCCCGCCCCGAGGGAGACCAGCACTTTCTTGGTGACGATCACTAAGATGATGGCGATAAGCGGGGGCACCAGCGTCAGAATCGGATAGGCATCAAGCACGATCGAACCTTCACATCATGTCAAGGAAGTTTCCCTCAGATTAGCAGCGTTCCCACAGCGCCTCACAGTCTATGGTGCACGGCGCGCTCTGCTGGTACAGGAGTCTGGCACAGCTACTGCGGCGAGAGGAAATACGTTTAATTGAGCATCTGCAAAATATGGTCGGTTAGGGCTTTACGTTGTGCCGGGGTCAGAGCTTGTTCGTGCACATAATCGTGCATCCACAACCCATCGGCCAGCACTTTGACCAAATACTGTGAGCGCAGCTCGTCGTCGTCCTCTATTCCCGTAGTCGAGGGCACCCAGCAGTCGTTGACTTCAGCCCAGATGGCCGCGAACTCTGGGTTGCTGCGCGCATCAATCTCCAAGAGCAGTTCGGCCTTGGTGGCACCGACACCCACCCACTGGATGGGATCAGTATCCCGGCCACGTGGTGATGGAAAACCGTCCTCCCTAACGGGCGCGGCGACGACATCACTGATCGGATTGGGGCTGCTGCTCCTGTGCCAAATGCTCGTCGGTACACGAACTGGCAAAGCCATCGCACACCGTTGAGCTAGCGTGCTGCCCCGGGCACCCTGGGAGTTAGTCCCGGAACTCGGAGCTGAGCCAGTCCGGGTTGTATTGATCCAGCGGCGAGTAGTCGATCACGATCTCATCGCCGTCCAGGGTCACCTGGAATTCCATCGGCTCAAAGAACCCGACCTGGAACGGGGAGTAGACGCGTTCACGGTCCATCCAGTCTTGATCTTCATCATCACGGACCTGATAGCTCAGGTGAATGCTGCCATCGGTCACCCGTGCCACGACGGGCCCGGAGTATTGCGTCAGGTCGGTTGTGGCACCAAAGGATGTGTCAGCATCGGCGGGTTGCACCTCAATTTCGGGGGCGACTTCCCAGGTTCGGACCATGTCTTTCATGGCCACCCAGGCGGTGTCTTCCCAGCCGGCCGCCTCACACTCGTCCACCCGAATGGTGCCGTCGGCCAGGCAGGCTTCCAACCGGTTTTCCACTGCAGCAATCACGTCGGATTCAAAGGCTTCAGTGTAGCTTTGGCTAAATTCGATCGGGGTTTCAGAAATCTCGCCCGGGGTGATCGTCAGTTCCAGGTCTTCCCCGTGGGAGAGGTATTTGCTACCTTCCGGTGCGGAAAACAGGTAGGTTCCCGGTAACAGCACCTGCCCGGACTCAGCTGCAATATTCGCGATACCGGCCGTGTCATAGACTTCGGCGTCAACGTCTTGCTCCGTGACCTGCCCGGTTGGGGTGATCTGGGCTTCAACCTCGTTGACGGTCAACGTCGATGGCCCAGATACATAGGCGGCCCGGCCCGCGACGTCCCCGGTTTCTAATGCCCAGTCAGAAAACACCACCGCCTGGGTGCCCGACGTCGTGAGCCCAAGTTCCAGCGGATAAGCCTTACCCGACTGGTACAGCGTAGCTTCGATCACGGCGCTGGATCCGTCGCGTGTCACGTCACCGAGTTCAAAACGATCCGGGCGGTTCGTCGCCGTCTGGTAGATCTCATCCGTTACTAAGGCGCGGAGTTCATCAGTCACATTCGGACCCATCTGGGCCAGGGCATCCTCGGCGCGACCATCCACCACCGCCCGCAAATACGCTTCAGCAGTGTGCTGCGGCCCAAACATGGTACGCGCCAAGACGCCGTGTGCTGCCCAGGCAAGTCCGGCCAGCACCACAAGGCTCAACCCCGAGATCAGCAACACTTTGGTGCCCCGGCGCATGCGACGCGGCTCAGTCGATGGCCCAACGTGCCAGGCATCGGGTTGTTGCGGGGCAGCTGCAAAGGCTTGCGTCGTGGGGCCATCGGGCACGGTTTCGTATGCATCTCCGGACGCGGTGGCCTGAATCGATGCGGAGTGCACTGCTGGCATCACTGTGGTGTGTTCCGCGGCGGTCGGCTGAGGGTCAATCACCTCAGTGGCCTCGCTGTCTTCGGGTGCCGGCCAAGGCGGCGGTGGAGGCGGTGCCGTGGTCGTCGTCGGAGGTGCTGTATTCGATGGCGGCAGTTCCAACCCTGCTCCGAGTACACGGAGTAATCCGTGCGGCATGCGGTAGGCCAATCGGGGCATGACGTAGCTGGCAAGCACCTGGACCAGCCCACCAATGACCAACCACAGCAAAAAGCCCCAAGCCGCTGCGGTGACGCTTGCCCGCAGGCTTTCCCCAAACATCGACATCCTCACATAGGCCCCATTGGCAAAAGTGAACAGCAAGCCCAACGCCAGGTAGACGGCCGGCAGCGTGATCCACCACCAGACGGCGTGGGCATAGAACCGGGTGCGCAGGCTCCACCGGAATGCCACCACACCCAGAACTAACAGCATGACCAGTATGCCAATGACGACGACAGCTGGATGAGTGTCAAACAGCGTGAAGAATGCTGTTTCGGTACCACCCATGAATTCCTCATTGGAGCGTGCCGTGATTGGGATGAAATGCACCAGCGAAAACAACGCTACCGCAATGTTTGGCAGCGCGAATAGTACGGCCGGCAGTGCCTCGGTTTCACCCCGCATCACCAGGGCGATGATCATGGCGACGGCGACCACCACTGCGATCAGGATGACATGTTCGAAAATGGCTACCAGCGCCGTCGTCGTACGATGTAAACCCACACCGCGCTGGGGCAGCAACAGGAGATAAGTCACCAGACCGACAAGCAGCGCGGCCACCAGGAACCCGGCGAATGATGCCGAATGCGCCCACATGCTGCCTTGGAAAAAGCCTTCGTCGATGTGCACGCGGAATCGGATCGCAGCAGGCAAGACGGTCACGAGTGTGGCAACGCTCAGACCTGCAATTGCAGCGAGCATGATACGTACACCGAGAAGTGGGACGCGCAGGTTGCCACCCAAGAAGCGTTGCGTTGCGAGGACTGTGGCAATCCCTGCGGCTGGGATGAGCCAGGGTATGAAGAAGATGGCTCCGGGTACGCCGCTCATCCCCATTTGGGTGATGTCAAAACCAATGGA